>Ga0164313_10004003_pt1 | contig 13154 bp, 9 predicted proteins | sample GuaBasSedimGuay4_FD_113735 | JGI IMG/M metagenome (GOLD analysis project Ga0164313, IMG submission 113735) | Subseafloor sediment microbial communities from Guaymas Basin, Gulf of California, Mexico - Guay4, Core 4569-4, 0-3 cm | ecosystem: Environmental > Aquatic > Marine > Hydrothermal vents >... | reverse complement strand
TTATAGAGGGCCTTGAGTTCCACATCCCTTATCAAGGTGAAGGCGCGGGTTTTATCCGCGGTCGTCAGGAAGATCTTCCGAATCGCGGCCAGTTGTTCGGCCTCCGGAAGATCCAGGGCGGCCTGGCATTCGCCCCTGAGTTTGACGGTGTTCTTCTCGGTGCGGTCGGCATCGGTTCCCATGCCGGTTGTGACCGCATCCAATCCACTGGTGGCGAATTTTTCCAGCGCATCGGCCAACAAGGGAGCAAAAGCTTCCGGGTCGGGTTCTTCTCCCGGATCCAGATCGGGGAATAGGAATCCCCTGATGTCTTTCATCAGTTCCGAATGCTTGTCCAGGCGGACCCGGTCGCCCGAAAGGCCCGCTTCTCCGTCGTACCGGTTCAGCCAGCGTTCGATCCGCATCTGCTCGTAGAAAATATCCTTCACCGCCACACGCACCGCGCTGGGATTGGCCCCCACAGTGCGGCCGACGGCGGCCAGCGCCTCGTCCGCCGCCATCTCCTGTTCCAACTGGTCGAGGGTTTCGTCCACCAGGTCGTCCTGGTTTTCAATGACGGTAAAGTGGGGATCCAATCCGGCCTCGGCCGCGAATCGCCCCAGGATCAATTGGCAAAACGAGTGGATGGTGCCCACATGCAGGCCGGCGATGTCTTCGAGAACTTTCTCGTACAGACCGGCCGCGTACTGCATTTCACTGGGAGTGGGTTCGGGATCCTTGTATTCAGCTCGACCCTCGAACAATTCGCGCAATTGCTTGCGCAAATCCTCCGGTTCGGCCAGCACCATACCCAGGGCCTCTTTCAACAACCGCTTCTGGATCTCGACGGCGGCCTTCCGCGTGAACGTGACGGCCAGGATGGAACGTGGATGAGTGCGGGACGGCGTATCTTCGACGCACAGCCTGATGAAACGATCGACCAGGACCTTGGTCTTGCCTGAACCGGCCGAGGCCCGCAACGCCACCGACTTGTCGGGCCGGGCGGCCTGTCGTTGTATTTCCGTGGCTTTGCCGACGGGATCGTTCACCTTAGAACCTGTCCTTGCTGTTGACCAGTTTGTCGAGTTTGCGGGCGGTCGCGGGAGAAACATCACGCTCTTCCAGGCGGCAAACTCCACGGAATTCACAGTATTCGCAGGGCAGCCTGGTCTCGCCTTCACCGTTGATTTCCCGGGGGATCAAGGGGAACTCACCCGCGGGATCACCGGCGCTGACCGCCAGTTCGACCAACCGGGCGCCCCCCTGGATCAGCAGCAAACGCCCTTCGCCCTCGGCGCAATCCAGGTGTGGTTTGCCGGGTCGGCCGGGTTTTTCCTCCCGGACCGCGTAATAGAATCCCTCGGCTACGGTTCCCGTGGCCGGTAAATTGCCGACCTCGACCGCCGCGGCGTAAAGCAGGATTTGCATTTCGTCGAGTTCCTGGACTTTTCTGATCGAAGGGGTCGCGCCGGTCTTGTAATCGATGACGCACAAGGCGCCGGTTCCATCCTGGCGGCGGTCGACCCGATCCACTGTTCCGCGCAGCTCGATTTCGGCGGCGTGTCCGGTTATTTGCGGAAGTTCCGGGTCCCAATCCAAAGCCGCCGCCTGCCTGGCGACCCAGTCCGCCAGATTAATCAGGGACATATCGAACTGCTCCTCCACCGCGACCGGCCGCCAGTCGGAAAAGCGCTTCAATTCGTGATCGACGATGCCTGGAACCGCGCGACGGAAGCTGTCCAGCCAAAGGTGTCGCAAAGGAAGGTCGTCGGCACCCGGAGCAAATTGCGTCTCGGCCGCGGCCAACAATATTTCAAGGGCGGAAGACCTTTCGCCGGCAGCCAGGGCGGCGTAGCCCGGCCCCTCGGGCGTCATGAAATCGGCGAGGGCCTCATGCACCATGCTGCCGTATTCCATGCGTCCGAATTCTTCCTGAACCTCCTCCTCCTTGCGCAGGGCGAAACCCCGTTCCAAAAGAAAACGATGCGGGCACTCCCGCCACTGGCGCATGGCCGACCAGCTCAAACGCGTCAGGGGACGGATCTTCGCCAAGGCCTTCGGCAGAGGGTCCTCGTCCCGGAACCCCTCGTTGTTTTTCGCAATCTCTTCCCAGGGAACCTCTTCCCTGCGCCACAAATAAGCTTCGGGATCCTCGTGCTTAAGCGATGTCATATCCGGCTGCAGGCCCAATTGAAGTCGTGAAACGAAAGGCGATGGCAGAACCGGTTGCCCCTCCTCCTCGGTGGACCAGGTCAGAAGAACTTCCGGGGCGTTGTGAAGCAGCCGCAGAAAAAGTTCCGCGTCACGGCCCAATCCGTCACGCCATCCCGAAAGACCGATCCGCTCGCGGACGGCCCCGCCCAGCAAGAGGGGCCTCTGGGGTCGGGCGGGGAAAATGCCGTCCCGCAAACCGGCGATGATCAGGTTGTCGAAAGATTCGAGCCGGGCTTCGAGCTGGCCGGTCACCAGCACCGGCAGATTCCGGGCGCGGTGGGCCGGAACGTTTTCCGAGGCCAGCAAGCGTCCCAGGTCGGCGGAAAAATTGGCCAGATCGACCGGCGGAAGCAGGGCCGAATCGCCCTTGAGACTTTCCAGCAACCGGGCCGCCTCTTTCACATCGGGCCGGTCCTTCTTTTCTCCCAGAGGATAACCGGGAGCCAGGGAAAACCAGGCTTCGGTCACCGCGGAAATCAGTTTGGACCAGGTATGCCTCTTGCCCCCGCGTATCTCCAACAATGGGCCAAAAGCATCCCCCAGGGCCTCCACGAATTCCACCATGCCGGGACCTTGTTTCCGGAAGGCGTTCAGGGCCGATTGGTCGCGATCCGCGGCCTTGCGCCGCAAGCCGGCCAAACCACCTTTGAGACCTTCGTTACGGCGGAATATCTTTTCCAGACGCAGTGTCCAGGCCCCGTGGCTTCCTTCGTCAACCTGAAGCTGCACATAGGGATGGGTCAATACCTCCAACAGCGGCTCCGGACGCAGATCCGTCAGCGCGGCCCGCAAAATGAACCGCAGCAACAGACCCGCCGGCTGGGAAGACAGGGCCTGGCCATGGGTATTGTCCGAATCGATTCCCGCGTCCCACAACTGGGCGGAAATCCGTGCCGCCAGTTTGGGATCCCCCACGGCCACGGCGATGCGGCGATTTGCTCCTCCGGTCCGTGACAGAATTTCCACTACCCGGTGGGCTACATACCGGCTCTCCGCTTCGCCATCGCCGCACGGAACAAATGAGATGGGTCCCACCGGCGCCATCAGGCTGGACGGATCCCCAACTTCATTCAGGGTTTCCAGTCGTTGTTTGAGGGAAGGGACTTCCACGTCCGGCACGGAATTATCAGTGCCGCCGGCAAGCAGGGACTCAATGCGCCGTGCCCCTGCCAAGGGGTCGGTGCCCAACCGGTCGGGACTCCAGGTCGCCGTAAACAGGCGCGAAAGATGACTCGTGGCTTCCGGCAAGTAGAGACTGCTGTCCTGCCCCTTGTCCATGGCACTGCGCAGCAACTCGGCCCGCACCGGATCAATCCGGCCGAACCCGGCCACGACCACCAGATCGGGAGCGGGACCCGGAACGCCAACGGATGCCAGGACCTTGGCCAAATCGGTCAACCTGTCCACCGAGTCGCGGGGCACCAGTTCGCGGTAGTGACCCCATACTTCGTGGATACGACCCATATCGCCGGCGATGATTTCAGCCTCGGCGTCCGGAGCGTTTTCCATCACCCGGTCCAACGAGGCCGGGTCCATCAGAAGGTTTTCAAGTTGGTGATATCGTGCTTCGTCAAAAAAGTTGATGAACTCCGCGGCCAACCCCGGCGCGCTTTCACGGCTGTCCTGGAGCCAGGGCAAAGTCTCCAACTTGCGAGCAAGGATCAGCGGTCGAACCCTGTCGTCCGGGAGATCCGCCGCCGTCAGCCCCAACCCCGCGGCCATCTCATCAGCCCACTGGGCGACAGTCACGATCCCGGGCAGCAGCAAAGTGTCCCGGCCGGATTCATCGAGCAATTTATTCTGAAGGGTCCGGCAGGCCCGGGAAGAGGGCAGCAAAACCAGCGCCCCGGTCAGATCTCCGGAATCCTTTCCCGGAAGGGCCTCCAGAAGGTCCACCGCCAGACATCGCAAAAGATTGTCGGCAAAGGGAATGCGGCGAATATGGGGAGGCATGGGCCTAAAGACCTTTAACTGTTTGGATTGCTTTAGGATATGGGCGCTTAACCTATCACAGATATGGGGGAAAGCCAACATTATGAGGGGTGGTTGGCAACCCGGTGTCCACGATCGCAAACCAAAGCGCGGCCCACTGTTCATGTTGGCCTGGAAAAAAAATATCGAGGATCATCGAAACCTTGGGGACCTTCTGCTACGAGGTGCGGTGAGAGCCGCCTCCACACTAGTCTGTGGCAGGAAACGAAATACTTGTACATTGGTAGGATATCATCACAATGTGGCGGTATCGATTCGAAGAAACCCGTGACCGGAAAGGGATTGTATGAGCATAGGCAGCAAGATCGTCAAATTCGGAGAAGACGTTGCGGGATATGATATTCCCGTTCTGAACGAACGCGAAATCCGGGCCGCCTCGGGAATCCTTTTCGTGATGATGTTCATCGCCATCCTGACGGCCATCCTCAAGAGCGATTTCCTCCTTCTGAAGTACGCCATCACTATTTTCCTGGCCGACATCCTGATTCGGGTCCTGGTCAGTCCGCGGTTTGCGCCCTTCATGGTCATCGGTCGCCTGATCGTCCGGAACCAGACGCCGGAATACGTCGGCGCCCAGCAAAAGAAATTCGCCTGGGTGATTGGAATCGCTCTCGCCCTCACCATGCTGGTGCTGCAGATCATCCTGAACAGCTACAGCATCATTACCGGCCTCATCTGTCTGATATGCCTCATCTTCCTGTTCTTCGAGACATCGTTCGGCATCTGCCTCGGTTGCAAGGTCTACTCCTTGATCTACCGGGAGAAGGCCCAGTATTGTCCCGGCGAAGTCTGTGACCCCAAGGCCAAGCAGGACATCCAGAAGACCTCTGTCTTTCAGGCCCTGACGGTACTCGGCCTGGCCGCTTACGTTGTCCTGGTCGCCTTCCTGTTCCAGGGAAACTTCAGCGAACATCCCCACGCCCTGTTTGGGGAAGAGATGCACGCCGAATCCGAATAACGAAGCCGGAACCGGCCAACCACAGTCAGATCTTCGGAATCCTTTCCCGGAAGGGCCTCCAGGGGGGCCGCCGCCAGGCATAGCCAAAGATTGTCGGCAAAGGGAATGCGGCAAATATGCGGCCGTACGGGCCTGGAGACCATTAACTGTTTGGATTGCTTAAAGATATGGGCGCTTAACCATTCACAGACATGGAGGAAAGCCAACAAACCGAGGGGTGGTTAAGGAAATAACATGGCATGACTCCCGTATGACATATGGATTTACTATTATTTCAAGTCTCCAGAGGTTTCAGGATTTCATTCCGGGAGGAATTCCTTTGTCCATGTCGTCCGAAAGCAGCGCGAACGAAAGTATCTGCCGCATCGGTACCCGGGGGAGCGATCTGGCTCTCTGGCAGGCCCACACCATACAAGGCAAGTTGAAGGATCTCGGTGTGGAAACACATATCGAAATCATCAAGACCCGCGGCGACCGAATCGACAATGTCCCGTTTTCCGAGTTGGAGGGGAAAAACTTCTTCACCAAGGAACTGGAAGACGCCCAGCTCGAGGGCCGCGTCGATTTTGCCGTCCACTCCCTGAAAGATCTGGCCACGGAAATGCCCGACGGCCTGACCCTGATCGCCATGGTCGGGCGCGAAGATCCCCGGGATGTCCTGCTGGCCGGCAAAGATGCGATCGATCAGGAAAAACTCGCCGCCGGCGACGTGCTGCCTCTCAAAAGCGGTTCGAAGATCGGAACCAGCGCCGCTCGGCGTCAGGCACAGATCCGTTTCCTGCGGGATGACCTGGAAATCGTCGACCTGCGCGGCAACGTGCCCACCCGGGTGAACCGCCTGCGTGAAGGCCTTTATGACGGCATCCTTTTGGCCCGCGCCGGTCTTTTGCGTCTGGAACTGGATCTCGAAGGCCTGTTTGTCAAACCGCTGGACGCCGACGAGTTCGTGCCGGCGCCCGCCCAGGGCATGCTGGGAATCCAGTGCCGGGTCGACGACTCCTGGCAGGAAAGCCTGAATAAACTGGACTGCCCCGAAGCGGGCCGGGCCGTGGCCGCCGAACGCGATCTACTCCAAAGGCTGGAAGGCGGCTGCCAGCTGCCCTTCGGTATCAACATCCAGCCTGTGGATGGCGGGTGGCTCCTGGAATCGTTCCTTTCCGGCTACGGGGATGGGCCCCAACGCCTGACCCTCGAGGGATCCGATCTGGACAGCGTCGTATCCGAGTGTTGGGAAATGATCAGCGAATACCGGGGAGAATGAACCACGATGACCGGTGGGCACCGCATCATCCTGACCCGTCAGCGGGACCGCAACAAAGCCTGGGCGGCCAGGCTGGCCGCCGCGGGCCATGAAGTGGTCGAACTGCCGTTGATCAGGTATGAAACCCTGCCCGTGCCCGCTGGAACCGACCCCGGCGCTTTCGACTGGATCCTGTTCACCTCGCCCCAGGGCGTGAAGGCCTTCCATGAGGCCGGGTTGTCGGCGGGTTCGGCCAGGATCGCCGCTTTGGGAGCCGGCACCGCAGCCTCCCTTGGGGATGTGGGCTTAAAGGACGATCTGGGTGCCCGAACCGTCGACGGAGTGGAATTCGCCCAGGCCTTTCTGGCCCAGGTGACCGGACCCGGCCGGGTCTAGCTGCCGGGCCCCAACCGCCGTCTGGAAGATCCGAAAGCATCCCTGGGCAAAGCCGGTTTCGAGGTGGTCGAACTGCCCCTCTACAAAACCTGTCCCGTTCCCGCGGAAGAGTTGCCGGCCCTGGATTTCGCACCCGGCGACATCATCTTTTTCTGCAGCCCTTCAACCGTCCGGGCCTTCACCGAAGCCTTGAAAGTACGGCCGCGCTGTGTCGCCATCGGCGAAACCACCGCGCGGGCGACCAGGCCCGCCGGTTTCGAAACCGCCGTGGCCGCCGCGCCCGATCTGTCAGCCATGGTCCTGGCCGCCGGCCTGGACCCGTTACCTGAACCCGCCACTCCGGAGATGGAATCATGAATCTGCTGGACCGCCCCCGACGCCTGCGCTCCACCCCCGCCATGCGGGAAATGACCGCCGAAACCAACGTGGAAGCCCGTCACCTGATCACCCCCCACTTCGTCGTCGAAGGCAGCGGAGTGAAAGAGGAGATCGGCAGCATGCCCGGCGTGTACCACGTGTCGGTCGACAACCTGGTCAAGGAAGTCGGCGCGGACCTCAAGCTGGGCCTCAAGTCGCACCTGATGTTCGGCATTCCCAACGACAAGGACGAACACGGTAACTCGGCTCTCGCTCCGGGCAACCCCTGCGAAGCCGGAATCAAGGCGCTGAAAAAGGAATTCGGCGACGACGTGATCACCATCACCGACGTCTGCCTGTGCGCCTACACCAGCCACGGTCACTGCGGATTCCTGGAAAACGGCAAGGTCGTCAACGATCCCAGCGTGGAGCAACTGGCGAAGATGGCGCTGAATCACGCGGAGGCCGGCGTGGATATCGTCAGTCCCAGCGACATGATGGACGGCCGCATCGGCGGCATCCGCGAAAAGCTGGACAGCAACGGTTTCACCGATACGGCCATTCTTGCCTACAGCGCGAAGTATGCCAGCGCCTACTACGGACCTTTCCGCGACGCCTGCGACAGCGCCCCCCAGGGTGACCGCAAGACCTACCAGATGGATTCGCGCAACGGCCGCGAAGCCGTCTTCGAAACCCTCCTGGATCTGCAGGAAGGCGCCGACATGGTCATGGTCAAGCCCGCGCTGGCCTACCTGGACATCATCCGGCGTGTGCGGGACGAAGTTCTGTGCCCCGTGGTTTGCTACAACGTTTCCGGCGAGTACTCGCTGGTCAAGAATGCCGCGGCGGCCGGGCTGGTCGACGAAGAGGCCATGGTCCGGGAGAACCTGCTGGCCTTCCGCCGTGCCGGCGCCGACATCATCATCACTTATCATGGGCGCGAAGCGCTGACCAAGGGATGGATCTAGCAATGAGCAACAGCAGTTGGTGGGAAAGGGCTGAAAAAGTTCTGCCCGGAGGCGTGAACAGCCCCGTGCGCGCCTTCAATTCGGTACCCGGCGATCCTTTGATGTTCAAAAAGGCCGGTGGCTGCCGTTTCACCGACGAAGACGGCAAAGAGTACATCGACTGGTGCCTGAGCTGGGGCCCGATGATTCTGGGTCACGCCAATGCCGAAGTGGAAGCCGCGGCGATCGAAGCGGTGCGCGAAGGCGCCAGCTTCGGCGCTCCCAGCCGCCGCGAAGTCCTGTTGGCCGAAGCCTTCCTGGGCAGGATGCCCAGCTTCGACCAGGTACGTTTCGTCAGTTCCGGCACCGAAGCGGTGATGAGTGCCATCCGCCTGGCGCGAGGCTTCACCGGACGCGACGTGATCGTCAAGTTCGTGGGCTGCTACCACGGCCACACCGACAGCATGCTGGTCGAGGCCGGCAGCGGCCTGGCCACCTTCGGCACTCCCAGCAGCGGCGGTGTGCCCAAGGGTTTCACCGACAGCACCGCCGTTCTACCTCTGGATGACGACGCGGCTTTGGAATCATTTTTTGCCGAACACGGCGACAAGGTGGCCGCTTTGATCGTCGAACCTTTCCCGGCCAACGCGGGACTCTTGATCCAGCGCCCGGAGTTTTTAAAGAAGTGCCGCGACCTGACCACGAAACACGGTGCCCTGCTGATTTTCGACGAGGTCATCACCGGCTTCCGCGTGGGCGCGTCGGGCGCCGCTCCGATCCTGGGCATCACCCCCGACATGGGAACCTACGGCAAGATCATCGGCGGCGGTTTCCCGGTGGGCGCTTATGCAGCCAGCAAGGAAATCATGGCTCACATCTCGCCTGTCGGTCCGGTCTACCAGGCCGGCACCCTGAGCGGGAATCCCGTGGCGATGGCCGCGGGCCTGGCCACCCTCGAAATCACCGGCCGCCCCGGCTTCTACGAGGATCTCGAGCGCAAGGGCGCCCTGTTGCAGGCGGGCCTGGAAAAGGCCGCCGCCGACAACGGAATCACCGCGACCGTGGTCAGGCAGGGTTCGCTGTTCTGGAACGTGTTCCAGGATAAGGCCCCGCGCAGCTTCGCCGCCATCGACGGCTCGAAAATGGATACCTACGGTCGCATGCACCGCGACCTCATCAATCGCGGCGTGTATCTGGCCCCCTCGGGTTGGGAAGTCGGCTTCGTAAGCGCCGCCCACACCGACGACGACATCGAAACCACCGTGGCCGCCGTGGCCGACACCTTCAAATCCTGGAGTTGACGCAGTCATGTCCGACGTGAAAAACAGCATCTTCCTGAAGACCCTGCGGGGTGAGCCCTGTGACCGCACTCCCATCTGGGTCATGCGCCAGGCAGGCCGTTATCTGCCCGAGTACCAGGAAGTCCGGTCAAAGCTATCGTTCACCGAGCTGACCCACACGCCCGAGGCCGCCTGCGAAGTCACGCTGCAGCCCATCCGTCGGTTCGGTTTCGACGCGGCGATCATGTTCAGTGACATCCTGACGCCGCTCGAACCCATGGGCGCACCCTTCGATTTTTCCAAGGGCGGACCCAAACTGGAGCGGCCGCTGCGCAGCGAAAAGGAAATCGATTCCCTTCGGACCTACGACGCCAAAGAGGGCACTCATTTCGTGGCCGAAGCCATCAAGCTGATGAAGGAAGGCCTGGGCGACAAGACGCCCCTGATCGGCTTCGCCGGTTCGCCTTTCACGCTGGCCACCTACCTGATCGAAGGCGGCGGTTCGAAGAACTACGAGAACCTGAAGACCATGCTGTACAGCCGTCCTGAGCTGCTGAACAAGCTGATGGACAAGCTGACCGACCAGACTCTCGACTATCTTAGAATGCAGGTGGAAGCCGGCGTCGATGCCGTGCAGTTGTTCGACACCTGGGGCGGCATCCTGCATCCCGCCGACTACGCGAAGATCGTGCTTCCCTGCGTCAAACGGATCATGGACGGCCTGAAGGACCTGGGCGTCCCGCGCATCTACTTCCTGAAGGGAAGTGCCCCCTACCTCGACCTCGTCACCACCCTGGACGTCGAGGCCCTGGGCATGGACTGGACCATGGACATGGCCAAGAGCCTGCCCCTGATGAAAGGCTACGCGGTGCAGGGCAACCTGGATCCGCTGGCCCTGTTCGGTTCGGAAGAACAGATCCGCAACCGGGCGCTGGACATCTGTCGCGAGGGCTCGAATGCCCCCGGACATGTCTTCAACCTGGGTCACGGGATTTTGCCCCCGACTCCGATTTCAGCAGTCGAGACCCTGGTCGAAACCGTCCAGGGCTACCGTAAAGGACAATAGAATGCCTCTGCACATTCCGGCGGAATTCGTCGAGAAATACAATAAACCCGGGCCCCGTTACACCAGCTACCCCACGGTGCCGGCCTGGGAGCAGGAGTTCGGCGAAAACGAGTACCGCGAGGCCCTGACCGAGCTCGCGGACCGGCCTGCCGACGAATTGGCCATCTACCTTCACCTGCCTTTCTGCGCCAAGGCCTGCCACTATTGCGGATGCAATATGCTGGTCACGCGCGACAAAGGCGCGGTCCATACCTACCTGGACCGGGTGGAGAAGGAACTCGAGCGGGTCACTTCGATCATCGGCACCGGCCGCAAGGTGGCCCAGTTCCACTGGGGCGGCGGCACACCCAACTACCTGAACGAGGAAGAGACCGAGCGGGCGTTGAACATGTTCCGGTCGGCGTTCGACATCCTTCCGGATGCCGAAGTTTCCCTGGAAATCGATCCGCGCATCGCCACGCCGGAGCAGGTGTTGTCCCTGCGCCAGGCGGGCTTCAACCGGATCAGCATGGGCGTGCAGGATTTCGATCAGCGCACGCAAAAAGCCATCGGCCGCAACCAGAGCCGCGAGAAGACCCTCAAGGTCTACCACAGTTGCCGCGACGCCGGTTTCGAAGGCGTCAACGTCGACCTGGTCTACGGCTTGCCCGGCCAGACCTTCGATTCATTCACTGATACGCTGAAGGGCATCATCGAGCTGCAGCCCGACCGCGTGGCCTGCTTCAGCTACGCCCATGTACCCTGGGTCAGGCCCAACCAGGAGCTGGTCGACACCACGATCATGCTCACCGGTTACGACAAGTTCCAGCTCTTCCAACTGACGGTGGACATGTTCCAGGACGCCGACTATTCCTGGATCGGCATCGACCACTTCGCCAAAAAGAACGATGAACTTTCCGTTGCCCTGGAAAACCGGGCCCTGCACCGGAACTTCATGGGTTACGCCACCAAACCGGCCCCCCACATGCTGGCCTTCGGCATGAGCGGCATCGGTGACGTGTGCGATCGCTTCGTGCAGAACGACGCGGACTTCAATGGCTGGTCCGAAGGCATCGACGCCGGCGGCCTGCCTGTGATCAAGGGACACAAGCTGAGCGAGGATGACAAGCTGCGACGGTTCGCCATCCTGAACCTGATGTGCAATCTCGAACTTCCCTGGGCCCTGACCGAAAAGGCGTACGGCGCCCCGGCCAACGAACTGCTGGCCGAAAGCCTGAAAGCTTTGCCCCCTTTGATCGAGGACGGCCTGGCGACCATGGACGACAAGGGCATCCGCATCACCGAAAAAGGGCGCTATTTCGTGCGCAACGTGGCCATGATCCTGGATGCGTATCTGGGCAAGGGCAAAGGCAAACCCATCTTTTCGAAAACCGTTTAAAACGGCGAGGTCGAAACGGAAAATGACGGCGATCGATACATTCCCGCAGGATGAACTGGATCCCTCCCGGACCACGGGCCTGATCCTGTGCGGCATGGGCGGACCGGATCGTCCGGAAGCTGTTCAGCCGTTTTTGCGCAACCTGTTCGCCGACCCGCTCATTTTTCCCGTGCCCCGGCTTTTTGCCGGGATCGCGGGACGCCTCATCGCTTGGAGACGCGCGCCAGAAGTGCGTAAGCGGTACGCCATGATCAGCGCCGATTCCTCCACCCCCCAGCTGCCCACCACCAAGCGGCAGGCGGCCTATCTGGCGGCAAGAATCAGTGAATCCGGAAAAATCGCTCTGCCCGGAGTCGCCATGCGGTACTGGGATCCCTTTCCCGATGCCGCTATCGCCGGACTGACGGACGCCGGGGCGGACCAGTTCCTGATCGTCCCCACCTATCCCCAGTATTCCGGAGCCACCAACGGCAGCACCATCCGGTTTGTCATGGAATCCCTGAAAAAAAGTTCGCCCGGCGCGCGGGTCAACGTGGTTGCCGACTGGCATCTGCTGCCCGGTTTCATCGAAGCGTTGGCCTGGCCGATCATCGCCCAGCTGAGCCGGTGGGCGAACGATGAAGTCGACCCCGGCGAATGCGCTCTCCTTTACGTGGCCCACTCGCTGCCCGAGTCATTCATCCGCAAAGGCGACCCTTATCTGATCAGAACCACGGCCACCGTCGATGCCGTGCACCAAAAAGTGAAAAAGGTTCTCGGAGCGGCGGGCAAAGGCGCCTGGTTCGACAAGATCTCCGGCGGGATCCAACCGGGCCTTTGTTTCCAGAGCAAGGTCGGCCCCATTGCCTGGCTGGGCCCCCGGATCGATCAGGAAGTACCCTTTATTGCTCAAAAAGGGGGGCGCCGCCTGATGGTGCAGCCGGTCAGCTTTACCTGCGAGCATATCGAAACACTTCTGGAGTTGGACATCGAACTGAAGGACCAGACCCTGGATCTCGGCTTTGAGGAATTTCACCGGGGCGCCGCCCTGAACATGAACGAGGTCTGGCTGGATTCCCTGGCGGACCATCTGATCGACACCGCCTTTTCGCCGGAGGTGGGCTAACGTGGCCACGCAGACGGACAACATCACTACCGTGGCAGTCATCGCCGGTGGCATCGCCGGGTTGGCGACGGCCCTGAACCTGCGGGACCGGGCCAGGGCCGAAGGCCGCGAACTGCATGTCACCGTATTCGAGAAGGGGCCGGCGCCGGGCGGCAACCTGCAGACCATCCGGCAGGACGGCTGGCAACTGGAATGGGGACCCAACGGTTTTCTGGACAACGAACCGGCCACCCTGCGCCTGG
>Ga0164313_10004002_pt1 | contig 13155 bp, 8 predicted proteins | sample GuaBasSedimGuay4_FD_113735 | JGI IMG/M metagenome (GOLD analysis project Ga0164313, IMG submission 113735) | Subseafloor sediment microbial communities from Guaymas Basin, Gulf of California, Mexico - Guay4, Core 4569-4, 0-3 cm | ecosystem: Environmental > Aquatic > Marine > Hydrothermal vents >... | reverse complement strand
TCGATCGACCACCCCGCCGACATCGCGACCCTCCATGTTGAGGTAGATGTGGGTGGCGGACCCCGACGACACCGCCACCATGGGCGATGACGGCGCCACCCAGGGCCGGCCGCCTTCGCCCGCCTCCACCTCGACCAATCCGAACTCGGCGAGGGCCAGATTCGGGCTGAACTCGTCGTGGATGGGCAGGTGGCCGTGATCCGAAACCGCCACCAGAAGATCGCGCTCGGGATCGAGCAGCGCCCACAGACTCGCCAACGACCGGTCCACCGATCGACCGACACGCTTGAGCCCCTCGTTGGCGGCCAGGGCTCGACCGGGGCTCCACGCCCACTGGTCCTCATCCACGATCAGGCTGGTGTGCTGGTACTCGTCGGGGCCGGGGTGGTAGGTCAGCAGCAGGTCGAAATCATCGTTGGCCGCCACCCAGGCCGCCGCGGCGTCGATCCACCGGTCGAGCCGTTCGATCTGTTCGATGTAGACATCGAGATCGATCCCCGCCTCCGAATCGAGCCACCAGTCCTCGAGTCCGTCATCGTCTGGGGCGCCGGGCCAAGGCCCGATGGCCGCGGTCAGCTTGTTCTCGAAATCCTCCGGCCAGGCGATGGTCCGCCACATGGCGCCGCGATAGAGCTTGAGCCGGCCCCGCAACGGGTCGATGTGAACGATCTTGGACCACGAGGCCCAGTGGTTCTTGCCCAGGACATCCGGCAGACGGAGATCGGCCACGACGTCAAACCAATCCCGTTCGCTGTGCAGGGACCAATCGCCGGAGACGGGGTTGCGGATACCCACCGTGTCCCACCGGGCTTTGCCGTCGGGGTTGCCGTCGACAAGGGCCACTAGAAACTCCATGTTCTGGGGCTCGGCGCCAACGCCGAAGTCGAAAACAAGCGGCCATGCGAGGGTGGCGACCCCATCGGCCGAGGGCAGTTCGCCGGTCGTTCCGGCGGTCTCGGGGTCGAGCTCGAGCACCGCGCTCGGCGCCGCAGGTCGCATGGGCCAACCCAGACCGAAGTCGGCCCTGTCAGCACCGGTGGCGCCGGCGCCGGCGGGCCAGAGCATGGATCCGACGCGCAGTCCTTGAGCACGGGCCGCGCTCCACAGCGTGGGGACTTCGGGCACGTGGTTGAAGCCGTTGATCCGGGCGCCGAGGGCGGCACCCGAGGGTCGGAAGCTGTTGGAGACTACCCCGGTTTCGCCCGGCATCTTCCCGGTGGCGAGCACCGCATGGTTGACGGCCGTCAGAGTCGGATCGGCCATCCGCAGCCGTCGCGCCGAGAAACCCTCCTGTGCCATGGTGGCCAGACCATCGGGTTCGGTCGCCACCCCATCGACGATCCAGCGCCACGCGAGATCGGCGCCGACGCCGTCGTAGGAGACGAGGATCACCCGATCTGCGCGCACATCCTCCTTCGGCCCCCCGCTCTGACACCCCGCCGCAAGACAGAGCAATCCGGAAAGAGCAACAACGGCGATGCGGGTCGGGGTGGTCAAATGCATACCCGGATGGTATCTCACGCCATGCGTGTTTGCCCTCCGACTCATGTGGAGAGGGCGGCAGTTCGACCGCTCTGTGATTGAAACACGGAGAGCACGGAGAACCACGGTGAATCCACGGAGAGACTTCTCACCCGTCGCAGGGAGTCGATTGAACGCGTTGGAGGAGAGTTTCCATTCCGGAACGGAAGGGGCCCGGGTCAATCAATGCGATGCCCCGTGGCGCCCCTGTGGTTCTCAGTGATCTCCGTGTTTCAAATTCCCATGGCACTGACAGTCAGGACTGGTGCCGGTACGTTTGGGTTCACCCGCAGGGGACGGCTTTGGCGGCAGGCCAGTCCTTGCCGATACGCTCGAGGGCCTTGATGGCTTCTTTTTCGCGATCGTAGGGTCCGAGCCGAACACGGTGGAGGCCACCGGGGCCCTCGATGATCACGGCGGTTTCGCCCGCGTTCTCGAGGCGTTCTTCAGCGCCCCGGGCGTTGTCCATGCTTCCGAAGGCGCCCACCTGAATCCAGATGCAGATCTCGTCCTTCGGGTGCCCCGTCTCGCGCTTCGCCTTTTTGGCCTTCTTCTTCGGTGGCTCCTCGAAACCGATGATCACTACCTTGACCGGCGCGACCCCGTCGATGTCGAGATCGATCTTCTTGGCCGCTGCAAAGCTCAGATCGATGATCCGGCCCTTGATGAACGGCCCGCGGTCGGTGATCCGAACCTTGACTTCTGCGCCGGTGTCGCGGCGGGTGACGTTGACCATCGTCCCGAAACCCAAAGTCCGGTGCGCCGCCGTCATTTCGTGCATGTCATAGATCTCGCCCGACGCCGTCCGCCGACCATGGTAGGGCTCGCCATACCACGAGGCGAGACCCTTTTCGGTCTTGCCCTTCTTGGGCTCGCCCTTTGGTTTCTCGGCAGGTTTCGGTGTCGGCGTCGGCTCGGGCGCCCGCGTTGTTGTCCGACTCGTGGGCTCCGGCGGTGGCGCGGTCGCCCGCGGCGTCTTCTGAGAGGCACAGCCAGACCCGAGAACGATCGTGAGGACAAGGGTGAATGCCAGGCTTCGGGTCGTCACGGCTCCGCCTTTCAGTCGAGTGGGTCGAGATCGTCGTACACCCGGCTCAGCGGCAGGGCCCTGATCCGTTCGGCGAGAGGGAAGATCTCGTCACCGGCATGGACCACGTCGATTCGTTCGAGGCCGACGTCGTCCAACGCCGTGTGCATGGACCGGGTCGTCTTTGGCGCCACGGTCCGTTTGAACTCGAAACCCAGCTTCCCGCCGCCATGAGTCACGACCAGATCGACCTCCGCGCCGGAGTGAGTGGCCCAGAAGAAGCACTCGTCCGTTCTCGAGCCGAGTCGCTGTTGCACCGTTTTCGCGGCGAATCCCTCCCAGGACGTGCCGACCACAGGATGAGCCTCGACCTGTTCGCGATCTCCGAGATTGAGCAGGGCATGGAGCATTCCGCTGTCGGTGAGGTAGACCTTCGGCGATTTGACCTGTCGTTTTCTGACGTTGGCGTACCAGGGTAGGAGCTGTCGGGCGACGAAGGTCGAGGTCAGGATGTCGAGATATCGACGGACGGTCGTGTCGGCGAGGCCAAAACTCCGCGAGAAGGCCGAAGCGTTCCAGATCTGTCCATGGCTGTGTGCCAACATGGTCCACAAGCGCCGCAGAGTCGTCGCCGACACAGTGATTCCGAGCTGCGGAAGATCGCGTTCGAGAAAGGTGCGAATGAACTCCAGGCGCCACTCCAGGCTTTCCCGGTCTGATCTGGCGAGGAAGGACCGCGGAAACCCGCCGCGAATCCACAGACGCTCGATGTTCTCGACGCCAACTTCATCCGGCGAAAAGCCGTCGAGCTCAAAGTAGGCGATTCGCCCTGCAAGGGACTCCGAACTCTGACGGAGCATCTCTGGTGAGGCGCTTCCCAGGATGAGGAATCGGGCCCGGCTGTTCGGACGATCCGCAAGAACTCGAAGGACCGGAAAGAGATCCGGCGCGCGTTGGATCTCGTCGATGACCACCAATCCCTCGAGGTCCTTGATCGCCAGCATCGGGTCGGCGAGGCGGGCGAGATCCGCAGGGTTTTCGAGATCGAAGAAGCTCACCTGGCCGGACTCTCCCTCGGCAATCTGGCGGGCAAGGGTCGTCTTTCCAACCTGCCGCGCACCGATGATGCCGACAACAGGAAATCGTCCGAGGAGGCCGGAAACTCGTTCGAGATGGCGTCTACGGTGGATCACCGTTCAATATTACCCTGAAATTTCGGCGCCGTAAACCGAATTTTCAGGTTTAATCACCGGTTTCGAAGAATTTCCTTCTCTTACGGCGCCGCACTGGCCCATGCCGAGGTGTCGCCCGACTCGAAGCCATCGGCGAAGATCGGGCCGTGGCAGTGGGCGAGGACATCGAATCCGGTTCGCAACGTGATGGCAAACACGTGATCTTCGGCAAATGCGAAACCACTTCCTCGATCAGTCTGCGAAGTGCTGGCCAGCGTGACCGGGGATCGGGGATCCCCCATGTCCACGGCTGCGATCTGGTGGTCCAAATACACGGGCATCATCTCGAGATAAGCTACCGTTCCCGAAACCTCCACTGATCCGAGATAGATAGGCACACCGAATGGCGAAAATGGAGGCAATTCCCGAGGATCGGCGGGGTCATGCAGGTCAAAGATTCGCAGGACAGCATCGCCAAGTAGAAGGTAGCGACCAAAGAACGCGACTCCCCCGGAATAGGGTGCGTCGATCACTGATACGACCTCCGGAAGTGACGGATTGCTGACATCGATGATGAGAGCCTGGTCGATCGAACCTTGGTTCCGAAGAGCCACCAGGTCCCCGGACACGGCCATAAAGTCCCAAATTGCTCCGGGAAAAGAAAGGCTCCCGAGTACGGTGGGTGAGAACGGGTTGGAGACGTCGATGATCTGAAGGCTCCCATTAATGTCGGCGATGAACACCCGGTCGCCGACAACCTCGACCAACTCCCCTCCGAATCCAGCTACTGTTCCAAGAACAACAGGCTTCAGAGGATCCGTGATGTCGACGAGATCGTACCCATGGTTCCCATAGCCCACCGTGTGCAGATAATCACCGTCGACGACGACATCGACGACGTCGAGGCCCAGGAAATGCATGCCATGGTCCACCGGGTTGATGGGATCAGCAACGCCGATCAGGTGAAAACCTCCCCAAATGCTGGCGAGGGCGAGGATTCCGTGATCGTGGTCGCCGTTCCGGAGCTCGCCGGGGACAGCAACGCTCCCGATCTCCGTCGGAGCGGACGGGAGGGTGGTGTCGATGACGCTCAGTCCTGAGTGTTCGCAGGTCATCAGGGCACGATCGACGGCCGTCGACAACGAACGCCCGGAATTGCAGGGCAGTTCAAGAGCACCGACCCATTGGATTGAAGAGGGGTCTCCGATGTCGTAGACCTGAAGTCCCCCGCTGGCGATGAAGGCGTGGCCTCCTTCGACTTCGATCTCACCGCCACGGTTGACGAGATCAAAATCCCAGCTGAGCGAGGGGTGGGCCGGGTCGCCCACATCGACGATGAAGAGCTTCGCCTCATAACTCGACGTGTCGTATCCCCTTATGTAGGCCAGGCCTCCTGCGACGTCGAGATGGCGCGCCTCCCAGTTGCCGCCCAAGGAAAGGCTGCCGATCTGTTGCGGATTGGTCGAATCCGAGACGTCGATGACGATCAGACCACCCGCATCCGCTGCGGCGAAGAGATGTGGTCCGACGACCCTCAGATCGTTGAACTGACTTCCAATCAGTTGAGAGGCGACGACCGGAATCGATGGATTGCTGACATCGACAATGGTCAGAGTCTCGTAACCCTGCCGGAAGACAAGCTCGCCGGAAACTCGAATGAAGGCATCGGAGTTGAAACCGCCGAGTTCTCCGGTCCGGGTCGGAAGGGCGGGGTCGGTGAGATCGATCACGACCAAGTCGAACCTTGTGGTTGCATAGCCGCGATCACCTGAGATCGCGACACCCGTGATCGATGCATCGAAAAACAGTTCTCCCGCAACCAGCTCTTCCTCAGGGGCCGTAAGATCCAAAACCTGGAGGGCGGCCCCGTTGGCAAGCACTGCCTTGTCGCCATCCGCGGCCACGTCCCTGGTCAGACCGTACGGCGATCTCGCCAACCGCTCGAGACAGTCCTCGGCGTTGACACCAAACGCACCCATGAGGACGACAAAGGCTGCCAATTCTCGTGCGCTCAATGGCTTTCGTCCGTTCTCTGATTCACGACACCACGCCCCCCCAAAGCGAGGTATCGCCGGACTCGAAGCCGTCGGCGAAGAGCGGTCCCTGGCAATGCTCGAGGCTGTCGAAGCCGCTGAATAGGCGAGTGGAGAAAACATGGTCGCCACTGAAGGCGAAGTCGGTCACATAGCCGGCGCCTGGGTGTGAACCCATGAAAACCGGATCGTCCGGGTTCCCGATGTCCCACACCTCGATTTCGAACTCGATGTCCAATCCGCTCGTCCCGAGATAGGCCACCGAACCCGAGATCCCGATGGGAGAGAGAAACCGCGGGCCGAAGTTGACGTTGGTTTCGACCGGGTTCGTTGGATCACTGAGATCGAAGGTGCGAAGGTACCCGTGGCTGACGGTGAAGAGCGACGAGCGGGACAACGCCACGCCCCGGCGACCGGGCGAGTGGTCGATGGTCGCCATCCACGCCGGAGCCGCCGGGTTGCTCACGTCGATGATCTCCAGCGTCGGCCCCTGCAGGACGACGAGCGATCCGTCCACATCAAGATACTCCCAGAATCCACTCGTGTTGGGGAGGCTACCGATCTCCACCGGATCGCTGGGCTCCGAGACATCAATGATTCGAAGCCCGTCAACGGGATCGGCGACGTACGCGAGATCGGCGACGAGTTGGACACCCATACCTTGCACCTCCCACATGGGGGTCTCACCGACCACAACAGGCGTGCTCGGATCGGAGATGTCCACCACGGCGAACGAATGTCCCACCGCCACTGCTATGGTCCCGACGAAATCGACATCCTCGACCCACCACCCAAGCCCAAGATCAAGGATTGCCAATTCGACCGGGGTCGACGGATCGGCGATGTCGACGATTCGAATGCCCCGATCGTAACTAGCGGTGACGAGAATCCCGGCCGAGTAAGCTCCTCCGGTTGTCCGCCCGGGTGAATCAACCACCGCGATCTCCACCGGATTGACCGAATCGGTCGCGTCGATGACCCGGACTCCATGGTCGGTGGTGGCGACCAGACCATGATCGGCCACGGCCGCGGCGGCCACCCAGTACTCATTGACCCGATCGGTCGGTGGCGGCGCGGTCCCGGTCCACACCGGATTTTGTGGGTCGCTGACGTCGATCACGTGGAGCCCGCCGAGTTGGGTGCTCACGTGGGCGAGATCGACGTGGACCGCGACGTCGGTGGTTGCCGAGCCCTCAGGGAGATCGACCATCCCCACAAAGACGGGATACATGGGATCCGAGATATCGATGGCCGTCAGTTGATCCTCGGCGACAAAGACCAGACCCCCTTCCACATCGAGCGACTCGCCCGCGATGGCGTACAGCCCGATCTGCGTCGGGTTGAAGGGATCCGCGAGATCGAGAACCCGAAGACCTCCCGCCATGACATAGGCGACCTGCCCGACCACCTCGACGTCGTGGGGGTATGCGCCGGACCACGATCCTGCTGCCACAGGCGCCGCCGGGTCGCTGACATCCACCACTACGAGCTCCGTGTCTTCCACGATGCACACCGTGTTCCCCGAGGCACCGAGCCCGTACTTGACGCCGAACCTGGGGAGCGCGCCGAGCTCCACAGGAGCCGAGGGGGTGCTTACATCGATGATGTGGAGCGCTTGAACCGTTCCGGCGTAAATCCGGCTCTGGTCCACGGCAAGACTCCGAATGCTGTAATCGAGCTCGAGGATCCCGACAACCACCGGCGAGGCCGGTACGCTGAGATCGATCACGTCCAGTGCAGCCCCGTTGCCCATGAAGGCCAGACTTCCCTGCGTGACCACCGCCTGGGTCACACCGACGGGCGATCGTCCGGCAAGCTCGAGACAGTCCTGAGCCCCAACGCCGATCGATCCGAAGGCTATGACGAGAGTCGCGAGAGTCGATACGATCCGTGCGTTCATCGGATCTCTCCTGTCTGCGCCTTGGTTGTTGTTGCGGCGACGCAATCTCGAGTGTATCACCCGAATTGAGTCAATGCTGCCTCTTCAGACCCTCAGACCTCGAGATCCCGAGCCTCCGGAAGCTCACCGGCGGCATCGAGCAGCGGTCGGACGACATCGGAGAGATACTCCGCCACCTGCTCGGGGGCGCGGCCGATGAATCGCACCGGGTCCATCAAGGTATCGAGCTCGGTGCGATCGAGTGGCACCTCGGGATCGGCGGCGACGAGTGAGAGGAAGGGGCTGGGTTCGCCGCGTTCGAGGATGGCGGTGGTGGATTCACGCGAGTGGAGCCGGAGCCGCTCGTGGAGATCCTGACGGTCGCCGCCCTTCTTGGCCGCCTCCATGAGGATGGCCTCCGACGCCATGAAGGGGAGTTCCTCGTTGAGGTTCCTGGCGACCATGGCCGGGAAGACCTGGAGCCCGTCGGCGACATTGTGGAGCACTCGGAGGATGGCGTCGGTGGTGAGGAAGGCCTCGGGGATGGCCATCCGCCGGTTGGCCGAGTCGTCGAGGGTGCGTTCGAGCCACTGGGTCGAGGCGGTCTGGGCCGGGTTGGCGGCGATGTTGACCAGCCACCGGGCGAGCGCGGTGACCCGTTCGCACCGCATGGGGTTGGCCTTGTAGGGCTGGGCCGAGGAGCCCACCTGGCCCGAGGCCATGGGTTCGCGGACCTCTTTGAGCCGGGCGAGCAGCCGGATGTCGGTGGCCATCTTGGCTGCCGATTGACCAACACCGGAGAGGACATCGAGGACAAAGGCATCGACTTTGCGGGGGTAGGTCTGGCCGGTGACGTCATAGGCGGTGGTAAAGCCGATCTTCTCAGAGACCAGGCGTTCGAGTTCCTTCACCTTGTCGTGATCGCCGTCGAAGAGTTCGAGGAAGGTGGCCTGGGTGCCGGTGACTCCCTTGACGCCTCGCGCCTTGAGGCGTGAGCGCTCGAAACGCAAGCGCTCGAGATCGAGGACGAGGTCCTGGAGCCACAGAGTCGCGCGTTTCCCCACCGTGGTCGGCTGCGCCGGTTGCAGATGGGTCATCCCGAGACAGGGCTCCGGCGCCCAGCGCTCGGCGAAGTCGGCCAGAGCTGCGATGACGGCGAGCAGCCGGGTCTCCACCAGCGCCATGGCATCGCGGGTGATGCACTGCTCGGAGTTGTCGCCGATAAAGCACGAGGTGGCGCCGAGGTGAAGGATGGGTTTGGCGGCGGGGGCGTGTTCGGCGAAGACGTGGAGGTGGGCCATGACGTCGTGCCGGGTCTCGCGCTCGACCTCGGCCACCCGGACGAGATCCTCGGCGGTGACCTCGAGGTGGGCGCGCATCTGCTCGAGGGCTTCCGATGGGATGTCGAGCCCGAGTTCGTGTTCGGCCTCGGCGAGCGCGAGCCACATCCGGCGCCACGTGGTGTAGCGGTGGCCGGGGGAGAAGAGGTGGAGCATCTCGGGTGAGGCGTAGCGCCCCGCCAGCGGGTGGTCGAATCCGTCGATGGTTGCCATGGGAGGGAGTATAACGCTCGCCCCCGTACCCGTGCCCGAGCCCGTTTCCGATCCCGATCCCGATGCTAGATGCTGGATCATCGCAATCCATCGCAGTCCATCGCCAGGAGATACCTGGGTCATCACCTTGTGAACAGAGGAACCACCATCGGAGATCGTGATTGAAGAGGTTTTCCCTTCTGATGATTCAATGAGTCATTGAGTCCTCGCCCTGGATGGATGCGCCTCCGAACCCGATTCCACGATGCGTGGCGTCTCTCAGCCCCGGCCTTCCGGTCCGCCTTCGGCGGCCCAGCGTCGCGCCATCGGCGCGGTCGCGCGACGGCGGATTGAGGGACTGCGACCATGCCGATGGCACGCCGGCGGCCTCCTTCGTCGCTTGGAGAGGTGCACCGGAGCGATGTACCGCGAGGGTTGCCCGGCATGCCATTGTGCGGTGCCCGACGCGCGGCCGGCGGGGCGTTGCCGGCACAATGGCAAGCCCGGCACGCCCCGATGAGCGCCAGAAGCCCGCGGGTTCAGGAGCGACCCCTGCACGTCCGTTCGAGGCACAGACCCGGTGGCCCCTGAGAGAACGCGGGATGGGTGCCTGGCTCTCTTTTCGCCGCGAAAAGGTGCCTGGCATCCCCTCCCATCGCTTCCCAAGTCACCCAGGACTGCCGCGTGCCTGCGCACCGCTCCCATCGCGACGCCGATCGGTAAACGCTATAGTCATCGGCTGGAGGTTGCGATGGTTCAGGTGACGTCTGAAATCGGCCGGCTCCGCCGGGTGTTGGTCCACGAGCCAGGGGTCGAGGTCGACCGCATGGTGCCCCCCATGATGGAGGAGTTGCTCTTCGACGACATCCTTTTCGGCGAACGGGCGCGCGACGAGCATGGTCGTTTCCGGCGGCTGCTCCAGGTGCTCGGGATCGAAGTCGTTGAGGCCGGCGAACTCCTCCGGGAGACCCTTGCAGACGGCGACGCCCGTGAGTGGTTGTGGCGGATGATGCTGCCCCAGTTGCCTCCGGATCTGCGTTCCTCGGTTCCGCCCAACGCGGCGGAAATGGAAGCCGCCGTTGTTGGTGGTCTGCTCACCGATGACGAAGGTGGCGGGATCGAGGTCCACCACCTCTTCAGGCTGGCCCCACTGCCCAACTGGTGCTTTCAACGCGACCCACAAATGATCCTCGGCGACGGCGTCGTCTTCTCGGCCATGGCCACTTCGGCCCGCTGGCGCGAGGGCCTGCTCGCCCGTGCCATCTTCCGGTTCCACCCGGAGCTCGGTTCGACTCCGGTGATCCATGACCCCATGCGGCCCGATCCCGGCCACGAGGAGTTCTTCGGTTACCACCGCCCCCGTCTCGAAGGTGGAGACATGCTGGTGCTCTCGCATGATGTGGTGGCCATCGGCGTCTCGCAAAGGACCAACGCGCTGGCCGTGGACTCTCTGGCCCGCGGCCTTGCGCGGATGGAGAACGGCCCGCGCTGGCTCGAGATCGTCCACCTACCAAAACGTCGGGCCTACATGCACCTCGACACCGTCTTCACCCCGGCGGACCGGGATTCGGCCCTGGCCTTCCCGCCGGTGATCTGCGGCGATGGCCCGCAGCTTGCCGAGACCTACGAGGTGGATCTCTCGGCCGATGACCTGACACCCACCCACCGCGGCTGCGTCCTCGACGCTATCCGCGACCGCGGCCTCGATCTCGAGTTGATCCCGTGCGGCGGCGCCGACCCGGTCGCCCAGCAGCGAGAGCAGTGGACCGATGGCGCAAACACACTGGCGCTCGCCCCGGGCGTGATCACGCTCTACGACCGCAACGTGGCGACCGCGGATGAGCTCGATCGACGCGGTTGGCGGGTCATCGCTGCCGAGGATGTCCTTCTCGGCCGCGAGGAGGTCTCTCTCGACGGGGCCCGAAAGACCTGTCTGTTGCTGGCCAGCAACGAGATCTCGAGAGCGCGGGGCGGTCCGCACTGTCTCAGTCACCCGTTGCAGCGCGACGAGGTGTGAAAACCGACCGGGACTGCGAGATCAGCTACGACAGATAGAGCCCTGCGCCCGGCCCGAGGGGCAACCCGAGCAGCAGCCAAACAACCAGGAGAACCATCCACATCACGAGGAACGCCACCGAGTAGGGAAGCATGGTCGCAATCACCGTGCCGATGCCTGCCTTGGGGTCATAACGCTGGACAAAGGCGACGATCAAGGCGAAGAAGGACATCATGGGTGAGATCAGATTGGTCGAGCTGTCGCCGATGCGGTAGACACCCTGGACCAGCTCGGGCGAATAGCCGAGCAGCATGAACATGGGAACAAAGACCGGCGCCATGAAGGCCCACTTGGCCGAGGCGCTGCCCATGCACAGGTTGATGGACGCCGCGAGAAGAATGAACGAGAGCATCAACGGGATCGGCCCCAACCCCGAGGCCTGGAGCAACTCCGCACCCTTGATGGCAAAGATCATCCCCAGGTTGGTGTATTTGAAATAGGCCACAAACTGGGCAGCGAAGAAGACCAGCACCATGAAGAGCGCCAGCGATCCCATGGACTCCTTCATCCCCTTGACGACATCGGCGTCGCTCTTGATGGTCCCGGCGCCCACGCCGTAGGCGATTCCGGCCAATAGGCCCACCAGGAAGATGAACGTGACGATGCCGTGCATGAACGGTGAGTGAAGGATGCTACCGGTATCGGCTTCGCGCAGGATTCCGTCTTCGGGGACCAACCCTACGAGCACCAGCCCCATGAGCACCGCGCTGACACCGAAGGCCCACCACAGACCGCGCTTTTCCTCGCTCGTCAGCTTCTTCAGTTCATCGCCCTCGGCCGCTACTTCGCCCTCGTAGTCGCCGAGTCTCGGGATCACCACCTTTTCGGTGACCCAGGTCCCGATCCCTGCGATGAGAAAGGTCGAGACGACCATGAAGTAGTAGTTGCACGCCGGGGAGACGGTGTAGGCCGGATCGATGATCCGAGCAGCCTCTTGCGAGATCCCGGCCAGGAGGGGATCGATTGTGCCGAGGAGCAGATTCGCGCTGAAGCCGCCGGATACTCCGGCAAAAGCCGCGGCCATACCGGCGATGGGGTGCCGCCCCACCGACAGGAAGATCAGTGCGCCCATGGGTACCAGCAGGACATAGCCCACATCCGACGCCATGTTCGACATCACGCCGGCGAAGACGATGACAAAGGTCAGCAATCGGCGTGGGGCGGCGTGGACCAGCTGGCGCAGGGCGGTGCCGATGAGTCCGCTTTTTTCGGCCACACCGATCCCGAGCATGGCTACGAGGACCGTGCCCAGGGGGGCAAACCCGGTGAAGTTCGAGATGGTGTGCTCGAGGATCCAGTGAATACCCTCCTGGGAGAGCAGATTGATCGGCTCCACCACCACCCCGTCTCTCGGGTTGATCGCCTCGAGGCCCAGTTTGCTGAAGAGCCAGGACAGCGCCACGAGCCCGAGGGCGAAGATGGCGAAGAGGGTTGCGGGGTTCGGCAGGGCGTTGCCGATGCGCTCGACCACGGTGAGGAATCGCGCGACCAGGGAACTCTTCTTCTTGCTTTCCTGCTTTGTCATACCCGACGAAACCTCCTGCCTCCTCGTTGGAGACTCCGATGATTCTAGCCCGGACAGTTCATTGGTGATTCATTCTCCGGTCGATGGTCGAAACCGGATCGCACAATGAAACCGCAGAGACGCTGAGCCGCAGAGGATGCGCTGAGCAGCTCAATTGAAACACGGAGGGCACGGAGATCCACGGAGCGCCATCACAGAGACCATCGCATCAATTGACCCGGACTCCCTCGAACCTGGAACGCGAATCGAATCCAGAATGCGCGCGATGACATTGCGGTGTGATCTGCGTCCATCTGTGTGATCTGTTCGCAGCCCATAGGGCCGCGTGTCTAGCCGGTGAGAGTCCGGTCCCGGGAATTTGCTGTTTGCCCGGGTAGTGATATTCGACGCTTCTTTGAGGTGACTCGGGA
>Ga0164313_10004001_pt1 | contig 13155 bp, 15 predicted proteins | sample GuaBasSedimGuay4_FD_113735 | JGI IMG/M metagenome (GOLD analysis project Ga0164313, IMG submission 113735) | Subseafloor sediment microbial communities from Guaymas Basin, Gulf of California, Mexico - Guay4, Core 4569-4, 0-3 cm | ecosystem: Environmental > Aquatic > Marine > Hydrothermal vents... | reverse complement strand
TCGGATTAATTCTGGACGAAGTAGAGAGCCTGCCCCGTGAAACGCTTTGGGTATTGTAGGCCAAAATGTTCAGATTCACCAACAGTAGGCGCTTTTAGACGAGGCGAAAATCGCACGTAATGCCCAAAGCACTTCGTGGGGCAGGCTCTAGCAGGCTATTGCGAAGATTTGCACCAACAGTAGGCGTTATTAAGGCGACGAAGAAGCTGGGTATTTTGGATGCAAGATACGAGTTCATGAATTGATCAGAGGTTCCCTAAGTGGTGCTATGTTAGTGGCTATGAAAGAAGTGGGGTAACCGGTGGGGCGGGATGAGGGGGTGGAAAGTGGATTGGGAAGTGTGGCGAAAAGCGGGGTGAAACGACATTGATTCTTACACTTTGTCGATTGGACACCTTGCCGATTGAGATCAGCCCATTTAACGCTGGCCGATAATCAGCTTAATCACAGTACAAAAATAAAGGGCCGGATATAAAGCCAGCCCTTTATTGCACAGCTAATAGTTACTTGGGAAGTGCTGCAATCCAGCTTTTATCCACGAACCATTTGCTGTTCAACTTGTCCAGTAAGCCGGCCTTGGCGTAAGTATCCAGATAGTTGTCTACCAGGTTAAGAAATTGCGGATCATTCTTGCTGATGGCAATGCCTATGGGTTCTACCGTTACGGGGTTGCTCAGTGTAGTGAGGCCAGCATCGGGGTTGCGTAATATTGACAGCACACAAGCAGGCATATCGGCAACCATGGCGTCAGCCGTGCCATCGATAATCATGGCAACACCTTCTTCATAATTAGCTACTTCAACCAAAGTGGCATCCGGGGCGGCAGCTGTTATAAACGAGGCACTGGTAGAGTTCTTTAAAGCAACCAGCTTAAGGTCTTTGCGGTTGAACTCCTCACTGGACTGTATCTTGGCTAACACTGAATCCTTGGTCAGAATAGACTTGCCGGACATTATATAGGGGCCTACAAACGAGACCTGTGTAGTGCGTTGTGGGGTGATGGCCATACCGGAAGCGACCATATCAATTTTGCCTTTCTCCAGGGCGGACATCAGTTTACCAAAGGGCATTTTTACCACTTCGAGTCTAACCTGCATGGCGGCGGCCAGTGCAGCGGCCAGATCCACATCATAGCCCATAAACTGACCGGAGCTGCTGACAGCATTCATTGGTGGCTGATCGGCGGACATGCCGACTTTTAATACCTTGGAGTCGATAACCCTTTGCAGAGTATCGCCAGCCATGGCGGCGGCGGAAACCATAAAACTGAAAGCCAACAGGCTGCCGACCATTAGACGTTTTAATATAGACATGTAGCGCTTCTCCTTGTTTTTACGTACTAAATACTGAAACGATTATTTTGGAACCACGATATTCGATTGCATGATCTTGTAGTACATACTTTTGTAGTACATGGGTTTGTAATACATAGTTTTGCAACATATGATTTTGTAACACATAGCTCAGCAATATTTGTAACACATAGCTCAGCAATAAATGGTTCCATCAAACTAAAGCCAGGCAAAGTTCCCGGCGCGCTCAGTGTAAATCTGTTTGAAGTATTAGCAAGGAGTTTTTCTGCTTGCTTTTGTTTGGCATTTTCACTCAATTAAAGGCTTTCTTAATCTGATTCTGGGTTTGCTGCTATTCTGTGTTTGAACGGCTGAATCAGGCCTGCTTATAGACTTTTAAAATTCGACTGTGCAATGTTCAGCCATCGCTCGTAAATCATCTGGGATGGGTACTGACTTACGTGATTCAAAGTCGAACAGTGTGCCGGTTGTTTCCACTGTAGCTACTGTCTGGCCGCTGGCGGCATTCATAAGCCAGTGGAAAAAACGCTGGGTTTTGCCGCTAATATCGCGCAGTCCGCTTTTGGTCATCAGTGCATCGCCTGCTTTCAGGGTTTGGTGAAACTCGATGTTGTACTCCAATGCGGCGCTGCCCAGACCGTGTTTTTTGCGGTAGGCCGGTGTCAGGCCGTACTGTCGCTGTAAATGCGTCACTGCATCGGAACAGCGCGACATAAAAAAACGAGGGTGCAGGTGACCGCGAGCATCGCACTCCCAGGGTTCGATGGTGCCGCAGGCGGTGTCAAACAGATTGTATTTTTTAGCGGTGGCAAGATCTCGTTGTGGAGGCTGAACCAATGTTTGTTTGGGTCGCAAATCTTCTGGCGGCTCGATTATTATCCGCTGTGCTTTGCGGTGGGCAGTTTCGGGAAAAGGTACAGGCTCGCAGGTGTCAATATTAACCAACTGCAGATCAATAACAAACCGGGCGGCGATAGTATTGGCGTCAAGGTTGTGCGTTTCGCTAAACGTGGTTAGCGTGCTTTCTCCCATGGAGAATATCCCCGTGTACACCGTATAGCTATCGCCATTACGCATTTCGCGCATGTATAAAACGCGTTCGGTGCGATGCAGCAAAGCGAGTTTTGGTTCAGTGGACAAACCAAGAATAGCTTCCAGCTGTCCCACTGTCTCGGCAGAACGAGCCAGGTAGTGCTGGACGTTCATATGTTCCATAACATCGCATTCCCATGCTTTGACGTTGGCTCTTACAGTTGGTGTCATGGCGCCCATCAGAGTTCTTCCTGTTTCAAAGTTGCGAATATGTGCGCGCCAGTTAGTATTGCGACACAATTAGCTTTGTTGATTCTCTTTACCCCACAGCTTTACCTTTGTGACTTTACTCTGGTAAGAGAGGGGTATATCGCCAGTATCCTGATAGGTCAGGAAGTAGATTATGGTTCAGGCGGGGTTGCAGATGATGTCGATAGTCAGCCTGTTTGGTTTTCTGCCGGGCGAATATTTTACTGAAGCAGTCGTTCCAGATTCTATTTCTCGTTTATAAGTTTTGCGTGACGCTATTCTGGGATCAAAAGTTATTCGGCAAACTGCTTTTAGCTGGTCATAGTTGGTGAGTTTAAGTACTACGACAGTGCCGATATCTATTCTGGTGGTATCGGCAACTATTTTCAGTCCATTTAGTTCCTTGTTGATATCGAGAGGGTAGACCCCGGCTAATGTGGTTTGCGATAACAGGCACAGGGCACCTATATATAGGACTTTGCGAGATAGGCGGCAATACAGCTGGTAATTTAGTCGGTCATTTAATCGGTGATTCAGTCGGTCATTTAGTCGGTAATAATAAGATAACAAGGTTTAGTCCTCCATTTAGGGGGCGCAGATTTATTCTGGGCCCTGCAGGTTGTGTTTTAAAATGTTCAAATTAAAGCCTGTTGCACTCCAGGACATACTTGCATGATTTGATTTCCCTTTTTATTTCCCGGTATAGACGGGTTCCCGTTTTTCGGCAAAAGCCAGGGGACCCTCCGCTGCATCATCGGTCTTAAACACTCGTTCGGCTATTATTGCTTCGGTAGAAAACGCCTCACCCCAGCCCATATTGTAGGTCACCAATGCTGCTTCTTTGGCTGCTTGTACGGCAAGCGGGCCATTGCTGCAAATAATTTCTGCGTATTTTTCACATTCGGGCATGACCTGATCGGCGGGCACGACCTTATTGATCAGACCAAACTGTATGGCTTCTTCGGCGCTGATCATGCGCCCGGTAAGCAAAATATCCATGGCGTGACAGTAGGGAATTTGTCGAGGTAACCGGACATGGGAGCCGCCACCAGGAATTATGCCCCAATGGACTTCCGGCAAGCCGAATTTAGCGTGAGGTGCGGCGATACGAATATCCGTACCCTGAATGATTTCGGTGCCACCAGCCAGGCAAAAGCCATTGATAGCAGAAATAATCGGTTTGTAGATACCGGCGAAAAATCGTTTGGTGGGATCATCCATAAAACGAGCGCCCTGATCGGCCTGTTCCTTGAATTTGGTAATGGTCTTTTTTAGATCGGCCCCGGCAGAAAACGCCTGTTCACCAGTGCCGGTGAGGATCAGTACTAATAAGTCATCATCATTCTTGAAATCGTCACCGATACGGTCGATATCTTCCATCATTTTGGGGGTGATGGAGTTCATCTCAGTGGGCCGGTTAAAGGTCATATAGGCGATTTTGCCTTTTTTTTCGTACAATAGATCGTTGTCCAGGCCGGCTATGCTCAAAGTGTTTCTCCAAAGTTTTAATGACAGTAACGGGACGATACAGCGAGTGGCCCTGGAGAATCAACTCCCGCAGGTTTTATCTGCAATCTCAGGCTGGCTTGACACTGAGTGGGCAAATAACGGTATGCTAACTTACATAATGATTCATTAACGCTTGTTACCAATGGAGTAAGGATTATGAAAGATAAAATCGTGCTGATTACTGGCGCAGGTTCGGGTATTGGTCGCGAGTCGGCTCTACTATTTGCCGCTGAGGGTGCCAAAGTAGTGGTGTCCGATATTAATGCCGAAGCTGGCGAGGGCACAGTCGAGCTGGTCAAACAGGCCGGAGGTGATGCCACGTTTATCAAGTGTGACGTATCGAAAGGGCCGCAGGTAGAGGCTCTGGTACAGGGTACGGTGGATACTTATGGGCGGCTGGATGCCGCGTTTAATAATGCCGGGGTGGAGGGTGATACCCAGGCCACCACCATTACCTGCACGGAGGAGAATTTTGACCTGAATATTGCGGTCAACCTGAAAGGTGTATGGTGGTGCATGAAGTATGAGATTGAACAATTTCTGCGCCAGGAGTCCCCGGGTGCGATTGTTAATACCTCATCGTTAGCTGGTTTAAAGGGTGTGCCTCGCGGTAATGCCTACGTAGCAGCCAAGCATGGTGTTATTGGTATGACCAAATCTGCGTCACTGGAATTTGCCAGGAAGGATATTCGCGTCAACGCGGTTTGCCCGGGCGCCATTGAAACCCCTATGCTTGATCGAATCGTCAGGGGTTCAGAAAAAGGCTACGAAGCTATGCGAAAAATGGAGCCAGTAGGAAGATTAGGCAAGCCCAGTGAAATCGCCGAAGCAGTGGTGTGGTTGTGTTCAGACAAGGCCTCGTTTGTCACTGGCCTGGCTATGTCGGTGGATGGCGGTAGTTATGCGCGCTAGTTGGCCTGGCCAGGCTTTGTAAAGCATGGTCCTCACAGGTTAAATAAATGGTAGTTAAATAACGGGAAGCTTAAATTCAGACGAGGAGATAGAAATGTCAGGAATTGTTCAGGATAAAGTGGTGTTGGTAACCGGCGCTGCCGGTGGTATTGGTCGCGCAGCATCGGAAATATTTGCCCGCGAAGGGGCGAAGGTTGTGGTCTCCGATTTGCAGGAAGATAACGGTCAGGAGACGGTTGAGTTGATTGAGAAAGCGGGTGGTGATGCCACCTTTATCCGTTGCGATGTCTCGAAAGCGGCCGATGTCGAAAGTCTGGTGCAGCAAACGGTCGCCACTTACGGGCATCTAGATTGCGCCTATAACAATGCCGGTGTTGAGGGCGAATGGACTCGGATCCACGAATGTACCGAGGAAAATTTTGATTTTAATTACAACATTAATCTCAAAGGTGTATTTCTGTGTATCAAATATCAGGTCACCCAGTTTCTTGCCCAAAAAAGCCCCGGTGCCATCGTTAGCACGGCATCGATTGCCGGATTGGTCGGTTCCAAAAATGCGGGTGCTTACGTGGCTGCCAAGCATGGTGTTGTCGGCCTGACCAAGACAGCCGCGCTGGAATATGCTACCAAAGGTATCCGTGTCAATGCAGTATGCCCCGGCGTGATTCGTACACCTATGCTGGAAAGAATGCTTGAAGGCAAACCTCAAATGGAAGCGGCCATGCTGGGTTTTGAACCTATTGGCCGTTTTGGTGCGCCGTCGGAGATTGGTGAGGCCGCAGTGTGGCTATGTTCCGACAATGCTTCCTTTGTTACTGGGCATGCTATGGTTGTGGATGGTGGGGCTATCGCCTGCTAGCGTTGTGTTTAGTGTTGTTTCAGCCCCGGCATTTGCGTTGTAATGGGTGTCGGGCCTGTGATGCAGGCCTGCTAACTAGCAGTCAGCCTGTTTTAGTCCGCTTGACACAGTTTAGCGGGAAAGGTAGTTTCCTCAGCGCAATTTCGCAACAGAGCTATAAGCAGTCATTAATAAATACTATTATCAAACCGGTTCCATTCATTGGTTTCAATACCTGCGCGAGCCTTACCTCTGGTTAACGGCTGGTCTGATGTTGGTGCCGATGATCGCTGCTGCCCACAATATATCTGGCGCTAACGCGCGCTTTGTGGAAGGCCTCAGTGGTACTGCTGTAGTGCCGTTTATGTATCTTGGCGCCAAGCACATGGTCACCGGCTACGATCATCTATTGTATCTGCTAGGTGTGGTGTTTTTTCTACGTCGATTCAAAGACATTATTCTTTATGTAAGCCTTTTCACATTAGGCCATAGCATCACGTTGATGACCGGCGTGCTAGCCGAATGGAGCGTCAATGCATACCTGGTCGATACGATAATAGGACTCTCTGTGGTCTACAAAGGTTTTGAGAACATCAATGGTTTCAAACAGGTGTTTCGTTTTCAAATTGATCCGAGGGCGGCTGTATTCATCTTTGGTCTGTGTCACGGTTTGGGGCTGGCGACAAAATTACAGGACTTATCTCTATCGAGAGATAGCCTGGTGATTAATATGCTTAGCTTCAATGTCGGAGTAGAAATTGGCCAGGCGATTGCCCTTGCGTGTATTGTCGTGGTTCTCGGGTTATGGCGTCAGCAAAGTGATTTTCAAAGACAGGCGTTTATGGCCAATACTACGCTCATGAGTTTGGGTTTTATGCTGGCCGGCTATCAGTTTGCCGGTTATTTATGGGCTTGATTGGGGATGCTCTAGAGGCACGGCTATGAAGAAAAACACAGCGGAAATAGTTTCTCGGAAAGAGTCTGCTTTGGCAGCGGACGCCCCGGGAACGGGTACGATAAAAATTTTGCTAGCAACTTTTTTAGCCCTTATTGTCGCTACTTTGATGCTAACAATATTTATTCTACCGGCTGAATTTAATTATGATCCGCTGGGAGTGGGCCAGAAATTGGGCATTATGGGTTTGTCGGAATCTGCACCGGCGACCGAAACCGTGCACAAAGAAGAAATTAACTTTCATGAAGATGTGGTTTCGTTCGAGCTACTGCCGTTTGAATTTGTTGAGTATAAGTACCAGCTGAGTCAGGGCAGTGCAATGCTCTATAGCTGGACGGCAACCGATACAGTTTCGTTTGACTTTCATGGTGAACCCGAAGATGGTCCAGAGGGCTTCGCGGAAAGTTTTAACGTAGGCAAAGATGACCATAAAAATGGCGCGTTCACTGCGCCTTTTAGTGGTATTCACGGCTGGTTCTGGGAAAACCGCGGAGCAGATATAGTAACCGTAAAACTAACTACGGCAGGATTCTATACCGCGACCCTTGAGTTTCGCGATGGTCATGTCAAAAAAGGAATATTGAGCGGCGCACCATAGACCCTACTGAAGGGCCTGCTGAACTTAGGCGCTCGTAACCGGGGAAAGTCTCGCTTTTCGTAGTGGATCACTTAAAATCAGTGGATCACTTAAAGTCAGTGGATCGCTTAAAATCAGTGGATCGCTTAAAATCAGTAGGTTAAGTTAAAAGTGGCAGGTTCTTAGCCTGGCTCCAGTCTTAGCGCTTAATTTGATGACTCTTCCAGGTCAGAACGTGTCACCGGAGGTTCTGTTCTTTCATCATCTTTAATATAGATGGCGTGGCAGGATAAACAAACTCGGTAAAGCTGACCTCCCGCGTCGAATAATGCTTCGGCATCATGGGCTTCTGCTGCTGACTTGGCGCGTAGACCCGCTTCGATAAGGCCCAGAGAAATATCTTGCCAGGCACCGTCATCTTTGGCCACACCCGGCATCAGCAGCAAGTTGCCAGCTTCTGCGACAACAACTGCACTATGTTGCACAGCTAGCCAGGCTTCGTCTGATGTGGGTGCCAGGTCCTCAGTGCCTTCTGCTGTAATGATGCTGCCAGCAGAATCCCACAGGTGATCCGCAGCAGGATCCAGTACCCACTGCATGAGGTGTTTAACATCGCCGGTTGGTTTGAAGGGGATGGATTTTGCTGGTGCTGCTTGCTCTCGTTGACCGCAAGCAGTAAGCAAAAGCAAAATGATCAGAAGCCTGGCATGATTCATTTAGTTTACTCTTATTTATCTATCAGAGGCATCAGCACCATCTTTTGGTGCACCAGTACCGGATGAACCCATAAACATTTTTTTGCCATCAGCGAGCGTGATATTTCGACCATTGGCGCTATTAGAGCGATCTTTGGCCTGATACCCATCAACTACAATTATAGTGCCGATGGCGATAGAATTCTTGTTAATGCCTCGTCTCAGCAGTGTATTGGGTGTGCCTCCCTCGATCCTCCATTGCTCTTTAGTACCGTCATCCTTGGTGACTTCAATATGAAACCACGCATGGGGGTTTACCCATTCGATTCTGGTTACGGAGCCGCGTAAAACAAGCGGAGCGTTGGCGTCAAATTCTGCACCAAAGGCATGGTGTGCGTTTGACTGAGCAGAGAATGATGTAGTGAGTATAAATGCAGCTGCGGTAACAATTTGTTTAAAAGACATAATAGTGGTCTCAAGTTGTGTAAAAATATTCGTAATCGGTTGGTTCAGTTTCAAATGGCCTCGTGCCTGAAGCGCTCGATCGAGATTAGTCGAGCGGCTTTAAGCGCAATTTTCCGTACAGTAATTCTTCCACAAATTCGACACACTTGAAATCTAGCAATTGTACGTTGGCTTCCATACGGCGGTACAGTGGCATGCTGATCTTCCATGGTTTGGTATAAGTTAACGGATCAGTAATCGTGGCTTCGTATTGAATGTGGTTGGGCCCCATTGGAGTATATCGTTCTACAACGTGTATTTGTTCACTGTGGTGGTTGCCAGACCGGTCCAGCCAGGTCTGAGCATTTAGGCCAGTGACATCCAGTACCAGCGTGTCGCCATCCCAGGAAGCGACCGATTGCCCCATCCAGGTATCAACGGGTGCGGGGCCGGGATCTTCGCTAAAGATATTCCGCACTGCACCTGCGTACTCATAAGCAATAAACAGCGAGTCTTCACCCTGGAAAATCTGCATGGGATAGGGCATATAAGTGGCTCGCGGCACACCGGGGAGATAACACTTGATTTCAGGATCGCGATCCAGCCAGTTGGCCTGATTCTCCTGTTTTATAGCCAGCGCTTCGGGTTTATAGGGTATTTTACCGCCCTCTACGACACCCATTCCTGGCGGTACCGAGCCAACGGCGCCCAGGCTGAGAACGCCTTTGGCCGGCAGGGGTCCGGCAGGTCCATCCCGCAAAGCCATTGCCGGCCGCGCCATATGGGCTTCCAGATCATAGTTGGCTTCATTGAGTGCCTGCCAGATGCCATTGAGGTCTGGATGAACGCCGTCAGCAGCACGTGGTGCCTTGTAAGTGGTGTCTGCGGCTAGAACGCCCGCAGGTAATAGCACAAGCATTGATAGCAGAGTTATTTTTCGTAAAGAATTAAAATTGGTTTTCACAATTAGCTTCCCATTATTTGTTGTAGCGAATGAGCTAAGCATATCCTACTTAATGCATCCATGTGAAGTGCAGGAATGAGAATGGATTAAATTAATAAGCGTGATGGGAAGGTTGGGGAAACTGCTAGTTGAGGCACGAAGTAAGTCGCCTGAGTCAAACCTTTACTGTAAGATCAATTGCGCGACATCAATTGCGCGAGGGAGTCTCTATGCGTAATAATAATGCAAATTTTGCGCGCGACAAACAACCGACATATTCTAGTGAAAGACAAGCAATATGTAGTTCAGAGGTTGGGCGCAATAAATGGCCCCAAAAGATAAAGGAAACTAAAAACAATGCTCAATGAGCTGCTTTTAAAATTTGCAACATGGCTTGATTCATTTCAATCGAGTACAGATTTGCATGAGTCGTTATATATGTATGGCTGGGTTGAGTCGACTCACGTATTGACCCTGATACTTTTCCTCGGCATGTTGGTTGTTATCGATCTAAGATTGCTAGGTGTGGCATTCAAGGAAGTTCCTGTGTCTACCATTGTGGAGCGACTCGATAAACCTATGATGATAGGTTTTGTCGTTATGGTCATCAGCGGCGCGCTGTTATTCTTTGCTATTCCTATAAGATCAACGCAAAGCATCTGGTTTAGAATAAAAGTCGTGTTGTTAATCTCTGCCGGTATCAATGCTTTCCTGATACGAAACATGACGAGATCGTCAGATATGTCGTGGGATAATGACCCGGTGCCTCCTACGCGAATACGAGTTGGTGCTGCACTGTCCCTGGGACTGTGGCTCTCCGTGATCGGGGTGGGCCGATCAATGGCCTATGACTGGTGGGACTGTCATAAGGAGCTGCCCTATTTTATGTATTGGGCAGCGGGTTGTGTCAACGAAATGGCGGCATTTGAATAAGTTTGCACTCTAACTCATAAGCCCTGGTTACGGGTTACGGGCTATGGGTTCTAATAGAGAACTCCAAAGGGGGAGAGATGGATTTAGTATTTATTTTTGAGTGGCTGGATACTTCAACACTGGCTGATATATCTAAAGCATCAGCCGGTGTTTTTGCGATGGTACAAACTGTGCATATTGCCAGCATGGTTATGCTTGTTGGTATGATTCTACTGGGTGATTTGCGCATGCTCAATGTAGTATTAACCGATGTACCATCAGAAACTATTATTAAGAATACCGGGAAATGGATCTTCCTGGCGCTTGTATTCATTATTCTTTCGGGTATTTATGAGGCGTCCGCGATTGCCATGAAACTGGCTCACAACTCATTTTTCTTTGCAAAAATGGCTGGCCTGAGTATGGGTATCATCTTTATCCTTACCCTCCGTGGTGCCGTGTATCGTAGAGCGCCTGGTCTTGTTTATCCCGCAGGGTCGAGTGAAGTGTTACCACAGTCAGAAATCCTGGAGCCCTGGGTAGTCAAACTGGTGGCCGTCACAAGTCTGTGCATATGGCTAAGTGTGGCCGCTGCTGGGCGTTGGATAGGGTTTTCATAGGGCTACTTGAGAGAAATTATGACAACTAAGACATTAGGTACAGTAGCAGCCTGCTTTTCAGTCGCTATTTTATGTGGCTGGGGAATATACTGGGGTGTTCAGGTGAAAGATGTGTTTGAACTGCTGGAGCTCGCTAAGGCGCAGTAACCCGGGCATGTACTAACTTCTCGGCCATATGATTAAGGTAACTGTTTGATTAAGTTTGATCATGTGATTGATTTGCTGATCGTGTGATTCACTTGCTACTGTCGGCGTTTATATAGTCGCATTTAATACTCTTACCCTTTCGTGGGTTCAGTTGTTTCAGGTGTCAGCATATCGCGCTTGAATCGTCTTCTGTGCATTTTATAGCTACGAGCAAGGGCTCCCTGGGCGCCGGGTGGACCCGGGTAATGCTTCGTCAATCGCGCCCCTGCACGTTCTCCGTGATAATACTTTACTTTTTATCTCCTGCGCACTTTAAAGCAGTGTGTACGATGCCCTCTTTTGCGATCACAAAAAACTATTTAGGAACCGCCGCTAACTAAGCAGTTTGTGGAAATGGGAACATCCGACCGAGGTACATATTTTTGCGCGAAGGGCTCCCAGTTATAAGCCGACAGGGGGTGGAAGGAACCTGGCAAGCAAAAAATGAAGGGGTACTGCGAATGGTTTGGGGAGAATCCCCATTGCACTTCGAGGTTTAATTCAGTGCAGGTGAGGTCGATATTTTTAAGCGGGTTTTGCCCCCGTTTAAACCCACCGTCTTATATGACGGTGGGTCCTTAGCCGCTGTTCATTAGAGAGCTGCTTTGGCCTCCTCTTTCTCCAGGGTTCGCGCACCTTTTAACATGCCTGCCATAGCGTGGTTGCCTTCGTGGCAGGCATACTCAAATATCTGATCCTCTGTGGCCCGCATGGGGATGGCTACAGTAAAAGGTTTGGTAAAAGTAGTGGGGTCGGTAACGGTGTACTCGTAAATTAATTGCGATTCACTGGTTCGAGTAAACCGTTCTACCAGGTGCAAATTCCGGCCCGATCCTACTGTACCGTTCATGGTTGGGTCAGTAAGATCCAACGGCAACTGGAAAGTTGGCGTCTTGTCAGTGAAATTAGTGGTTTCGACGACTAGCGTATCGCCCTCCCAATGACCACGAGACTCCCCAGACCATTTTTCGATCTCCGCAGGCAGGCGTGCGCGGTCATCCATGGTAACAATGCGCGCATCGTGAATCATCTCGGTGAAAAGCAGCACATGATTGGGTGCCTGGACTATGCGCAGATTGTTGTTGTAGGCGCTCGGTATCAACGGTGGTCCGGCATTGAAGCCGACCATGCAACGTTCAGAGAGTCCAAGTTTTTCCGGCCCTGCAGGCCGAAACGTGGTGAGACCAATAGAGACGAACTCACGCACCGGTGGATTACGTAACAGAGCCTTCTTCATGCCCGCCAATGCTTCCGGTGTAAGCTCAGGCAAACGACCATTCGGTGGATCAACGATGAGTGAGGTTCTTTGATCATCGTTCATTGCTGTGCCGTAATCCAGCCAGAAATTATTGTAAGGCACCTCTACGTCGTATTCGGCGGGAAGGTCTAGATCCTTTTTATTATCAGTATCATTGATTGCTATAGCCCGCTGGCGAAACGCTTCTGCTTCTTCCGCGGAGAACTGGGCCTTGTCACCTAGCTCCTTGGGACGCTCAAGCGGCGTCAGTGTGCGGAAATCCCACGTGCCCTGTATATCGGGGTGACCCTGAGCATTGCGTGCTGGATAACCTGAAGGTTTTGTTTGATCTGTAGTAGAACTGACCTGATCTGAAGTGGTACTGGCTTGCTCCGAACCGGAACTAGCCTGATCCGGCTTAGAGCAAGCTGAGATAGAAATGGCTAACACGGCAATAAGCCCCGCCATTGGAAGAGATTTATGGACTTGAGTCATTTTATGCTCCGCATCCTGATGTTTATAGAAATGATTAGTTTGTCGACAGGCTACCACAACTGGCTTCTTTTATATTTGCAATTCCTTAAAGAACAGCCTTAAAGAGCGGCGTTGGCTTCCTCTTTTTCTGCCTGTCGTGCGCCTTTCAACATGCCTGCCATGGCGTGGTTGCCCTCGTGACATGCATATTCAAAAATTTGATCCTCCGTCGCCCGCAACGGGATAGCTACAGTAAAAG
>Ga0164313_10004000_pt1 | contig 13160 bp, 11 predicted proteins | sample GuaBasSedimGuay4_FD_113735 | JGI IMG/M metagenome (GOLD analysis project Ga0164313, IMG submission 113735) | Subseafloor sediment microbial communities from Guaymas Basin, Gulf of California, Mexico - Guay4, Core 4569-4, 0-3 cm | ecosystem: Environmental > Aquatic > Marine > Hydrothermal vents... | reverse complement strand
GGAGGTGCTGGACGAACAGGGCCGGCCGGTATCCCCGGGTGAAACAGGAGAAGCGGTCATGACCGCACTGGAATCCTTTGCACAGCCTTTTATACGTTACCGTACCGGAGATATGGTGCGCGTGACGGACGCATCCTGCCTGGCAGGACGCGGGCTGGATGTGATTGCCGAGGTGCTGGGCCGCAGTACAGATTTTGTGGTGCGGGCAGATGGCACCATTATGCATGCGCTGGCGGTAATCTATGTGTTACGTGCGGTGATGGGGGTGGGAGAATTCAAGATTGTGCAGCATACATTACATGAGTTCGAGGTCCTGGTTGTGCCCAATGCCAGCTGGCAGGAATCCGGCCGTGTGGAGATCGAAACGGGGCTGCATAAACGCCTGGGTGACGATGTCCACATTGAACTGCGGCTGGTTGAATCCATTCCGGCAGAGGCGTCTGGGAAACATCGCTATGTGGTCAGTCGGGTACCCCTGTCGGATGACCTTAAGGCGGCCACCCAGGTGCCGATTAACTAGTCAAATATAGAACTGACACGATGGATATCACTAAACTTGCCTCCCTGCCGTTCCGCTACCGTCCCTGGCAGCCACGCCATGCAAGACTTATTGTCGGGGACCTGTTCAAGCGGGCATCAGAGTCCAGGCAGGAACATGAGGTCCATTTGCGGGGCGCTATTGATTGGTTGTGCCGTGCCCAGGACGTCAGAAATGGGGAGTCTGATGCTGGTGGTGTCTCTGCCGGCTGGAGTTTTGAGGACGGTTGGTTGCCCAGTTATCCGGAAACCACGGGTTATATTATTGAAACCTTTCTTGCTGCAGCGGCTGTCCTTAAACAGCCGGAATTGGTTGAACGGGCCGGCCGCATGACTGACTGGGAGCTGTCCATTCAACTTCCTGACGGCGCCTTTCCCGGTCACTTTGGAGAGGCAGGCAGTCAACCTGTGATCTTCAATACCGGCCAGATCATGCACGGTATGGTAGCCGGTTATACGCAGTTGGGACGTGCGGAATGTCTGGAGGCCGCAGTACGTGCTGGCCACTGGCTCGGACAACAGCAGGATGACGATGGTTGCTGGCGCAGATTTGAGCACAACGGTGTGCCCCATGTGTACAACACGCGGGCTACCTGGGCGCTACTGGCAACGGGATTGCTGGCAGGGGAGGCAGAACTGGTGGCAAGCGCGAGGCGCAATCTGGACTGGGCGTTGACGCAACAGACAGCGAGCGGATGGTTTGCCTCCAATGCCTTTATTCCGGAACGTTCGCCTTTTACCCACACCATTGCTTATGCCATTCGGGGGTTTATGGAATCCGGGGTGCTGCTTGGTGAGGACCGTTACCTGCAGGTTGCCGTGACAGCCGCCCGCGCTATGGCGAATGTTCAGCGGCAGGATGGCTGGTTGGCCGGTACCTACAAAGATGGCTGGGTTGCTGATGCCGGTTACTGCTGCCTCACGGGGCTTGCGCAGATGAGTCTGAACTGGACGCGGCTTGCCCAGATTACCGGTGAGGAAAGCTTTCGGCTCCGGGCAAGGGCTGGGCTGGATTACCTGAAAACCACCCAGAAACTGGCGGCGTCTGACACTGCTGTACGTGGTGGTATCGCCGGTTCATCACCTGTATGGGGTGACTATTCCCGTTTTGAATATCCAAATTGGGCTGCAAAGTTCTTTTCCGATGCGCTGATGATGGATATGACAGACACATCAGTGCCGCCAGTACCACAGGTTCGAAGCGCAGCAAGCCATGGATAAACTCAGGATACTGGTTCTTTGCGGTCGCTCGCCCCGGCATCTTTACGTCGCCAATGCCTTGTGTGAAGCGGCGGATGTCCTTGCTGTTGTGCAGGAGACTGGTGGTGAGTGGAATGCACGCAAGGTCTTGAAGACCTTGCGTCCGGACAATTTCTTTCGCAAGCTGTGGCGGTGGTTGCGAGACCGTCGGCGTTATACGGGTAATCGTGAGGCCCTGTTTTTCTTCAATGATGGAAAATCAGTACTTGAGCAGCCAGAGCTGGTTAAGGAAGTGCCGCATATCAATCATCCGGATGTAATACGGCTGGCCGACGAACTTGATCCTGATCTGATCGCTGTTTTCGGAACATCATTGATACGCGGCGACCTGCTGCAAAAAGGGCGACTGGGTATTGTCAATCTGCACGGTGGGCTTTCACCCGAATATCGAGGTGCAGATTGCACCTTTTGGGCACTCTACAATGCGGAGCCGGAAAAGATTGGATGTACGCTGCATTACATTGATGCCGGCATTGACACCGGTCGTCTGATTGCACACGTAAGCCCTGAAATCACCCCGGATGATGACGAATTGACGCTCTTCTGGCGCAGTGTAAAGGACAGTGCGCAGGTCTATGCGGAACTGATGCAGAAGCTGGAACAGGGTGAGTCACCGGGTGTGGTACAGCCCGGCAAAGGCCGACTGTACCAGGTTAAACAGCGCGGCTTGCAACAGGAACAGGTGGTTGAGCGCAAATTGCGAGAGGGGCTGTTGAGTGATCTGAATCTGGGGCTGAGGGTTAGATGGTTTACGGCAGACTAGCCCCTTGCCTGGTACCGGCAGAATCCCGGTGTGTAGCAGGCAGGGTATATCCCGATGCCAACGGGTTTGCATCAATGCTGTTGATGTTGTCTTGCAACCTCTTTTTGCAAGCGGCATCCTGCTAGAAAAGACCGGGAAATTATGCGCGATATTGCATTAACACTTATATTTTTTGGTTTCCTGTACTTCGTGTTCACCAGGCCGTATGTGGGCATCTATATCTGGACCTGGCTTGGGTTGATGAACCCCCATCGTTTGACCTATGGCTTTGCCTTCAGCTTTCCCTTTGCACAGATTACTGCCATCGTGACACTGATTTCGATGGTAGCTTCGAAGGAGCCAAAGCGGATTCCCTGGACCCGGGAAACAGTACTGATGCTGATTTTTACCCTGTGGATGTTGTTTACAACTTTTTTCGCATTCTTTCCCGAACCTGCGTGGGAACAGTGGGGCAAGGTCTGGAAGATCATATTGATGATTTATATTACCTTGATGCTGATAAATACCCGGCAGAAACTGGATTGGCTGGTCTGGGTGATCGTTTTGTCTCTGGGGCTCTATGGTGTGAAAGGAGGTATTTTTACCATTCTGACCGGTGGGGCGCATCGCGTACAAGGGCCGCTTGGTTCGTTTATCTCGGGTAATAATGAGATGGCGCTGGCGCTTATCATGATCATTCCACTGATGCGTTATTTGCAATTACAGACGGAGAACTTCTGGATACGGCATGGATTGACAGCTTCGATGTTTTTTACAGGCATTGCTGCCATCGGTAGCCAGTCCCGGGGTGCACTGGTAGGCATGGTCGCGATGGGCCTCTTTCTTGCAATGAAAAGCCGTAACAAGCTTTTTACGCTGTTACCGATCCTTGTTATTGTCGGTGCAGTGGCCGTGATCATGCCGCAGGAGTGGCATGATCGCATGTCCACAATAACGGATGAGGAACAGGACAGCTCGGTACAAGGGCGATTTGTTGCGTGGAAAATGGCAGTCAACCTCGCAAAGGATCGTATAACGGGCGGAGGTTTCGAAACCTTCCATCCCAGTATTTATTATATGTATAGTGATGACGTGGAGGCAGTGAGTTCAACCGACGCACACAGCATATACTTCGAGATAATAGCCGAGCAAGGGTTTATCGGTATTGCCCTGTTTTTGCTGCTTGCCTGGTTTACATGGAATACCGGTAGTCATATCCGAAGGCTGGCCAGGAAAAGCAGGGAAACAAGGTGGAGCTTTGATCTGGCCAGTATGCTTCAGGTCAGTTTGGTAGGATATGCTATAGCGGGCGCCTTTCTGGGGCTCGCGTATTTTGATCTGTATTACGATCTTATTGCTATGATGGTCATTTGCAAGATGCTCCTCCTGGAGCAGATCTCCCGGAAAGATGGTGTGGCGGATACTCGGAAAATCGGGGTTACAGTGGTACCCGAGCAGCCTGACAGCGATATTCGGTCATTGAGTAATAGATGCTAATCCTCTCTGCCTTCTTTGGTTTCAAACACAGGATAAATGATGCTTGACTGGTTAGGTAAGCTTGCGAGTACGCGTTTCATTAAAAAACCGATCTTCATCGTGGGTGGAAGTCGATCCGGTACGATCGTCTTGTTAAAGTCGATGGGCAGGCATGCCCGGGTACTGTCTACTCCGAGCGAGGACCCGTTTATTACCGACGTGGGAGGTATGGTTCACTCACTGGAGTTCTGTTCCGAGGTTGAGAAGCAGTATTACCAGGATACGCTGAGAATATCGCAGGCTTATCTCTATGACAGGTTGCGTCGTCTTGCCCTGGAAAGTGCGCTGGGGCCGAATTATGGACTCAAACAGCTGCTAAAGCTGGCTATAATCAACAAGGTTAACCCCCTGGGGAAGCGCTATTGGTGCACCAAGACCTTTCCCGGAAAAAATGTGGCGCAGGGGCTGATGAAACTCTATCCTGAGGCCAGGTTTATATGGATACTCAGAAACGGTGTGAGTGTAGTGCATTCGCGTTGCCTGTTCCCCGCGTTTCGTGATCTTCCATTTGAAGAGCATTGCCAGCACTGGGCCGGTACCATTGAGCGTTTCAGCTATCTGCTGGAATTCCCGGAAACCGTTGTGGTGCACCAGGAAGAACTTGTCGATGACCCTGACAGGGTATACCGCCGTATTTTTGAAGAATTCAGTATTGATTATGATCCAGGGCCTACCCGATATGCCCTGACCCATCACGTGCACCCCCTGGGAGATGAATCAACGACCAAGGGAGTTGATATTAAAAAAACGCTATCCGAACGCCCGCCGGCCTACCAGGAATGGACACAGGAACAAAGGAAGATGTTCAAGGATGTTTGTGGCGAAGCCATGCGGATAGCCGGGTATAAAATAGAGTTTTAACAAGCTTGAGACGGTGGCTGAAGCTTGTGATTAATCGGCGTCGTGTACCTCAAGCCATTGTTCCAGCATAAGCATGACCCAGATCATTTTACCAAAATAGGTCGAATGTTCACTGGCATGCTGTTGACGAATATTCTTGATATATCCCGTCTTCAGGAAGCCGCGTCCCTCAAATTTCTTCAGGCTATCATCAACGAGTTCACGGAGTGGGGCGTGAGACAATGCCCAAACTCCAAAGGGGAGCCCAAAACCGTGTTTGGACTTGTTTATAATCTCCCGGGGCAGAAGATCCTTTAATGCTTCCTTGAAAAACCAGCGCAGTCGCTGACCCCTGACCTTGTATGAAATGGGCAACTGTCCGGAAAAATTGACCAATGCCTCGTTCAGTAACGGGTAGCGTACCTCGATACCGGCAGCCTCGCACATGCGGGACACTTTACGCAGATCATTGTCGGCCAGGGTGAATTTCATATCCAGGTGCAGCATTCGATTGACCGGGTGTCCGGAATCTGCCCTGAAATAGGCATCCTGCAGCATCTCTTTCGGTATTTCTGGATTCACTGCAGCAAGAAATTCCGGTTCAAACATTTCATCCAGATGTTGGCGATAGATAAAATTATAGGATTCCATGCGTTCCGGTAGCGGGACCGAGGCCTGGCGGATATAACTTCTGAGTTTTCGAACTGGCATGAGGGCATCACCGCCCGGAAACCCGCTGGCAAGTGGTCCAATCAGATGATTTCGCAAAAAAACGGGTAGCCGGCCGTAATGCTCGAACACCATCTGCTTGGCATAACGCTCATTGCCGCCAAAGATCTCATCTCCCCCGTCTCCTGCCAGCATGATTTTGATGCCATCTCTGGCAGCTTGTTTTGCGCAGAAATAGGTCGGTACGGCTGATTCGTTGGCAAATGGTTCGTCATAGGTCCTTGCGATCAGGGGGATCGCTTCAAGGACGTCATCGGGTTTGAGGTAATATTCATGCGCAGTAGCCCCGAAGCGTTGTGCGGCCAGCCGCGCATATTCCATTTCGTCAAAGCCCTCGGCGCCAAATCCGATGGAGTAGCTGTCCACCGGCTTCTCCTGGAGTTCTGCCAGTATCCCTGTGATTGTTGAGCTGTCAGTGCCACCGCTCAGGAAGGTGGCTATTGAGTCCCCCCGGGATGATGTTGCAACAGCCTGTCGCAGCAGGTCATGAAACTGTTGCTGTTGGGTCTGAAGTGATGCCTGATTATGCTCATCGAAGTGCAGTTTCCAGTAGAAGCCTTTCTCAATCTGTCCGTTGCGGAACTGAATATATTGTGCGGGTAGCAGTTTTTCCACCCCCGAAAAAATAGTCCCGGGACTTGGTATGTCATAGAAATAGATATAGTTGAAAATGGCTTGTGGGTCGATATTCCGGCTTATTTTCGGATGTTTGACAACGCTGCCGGTGGCGGTCGAAAAAACAAATACCCCATCTTGAAGAGCATAACTCAGGCTGTGAATACCAATGCGGTCAATGGCAACAAGCGCCTTGTCACCATCCAGGACTGCCAGAGCAAAAGGGCCGTGGATTCTGGCAAGCAGGTCCTTCCCAAGTGCCTTGTAGGCCTTGATCAGGGCAGCTCCTGTGCCCTGATTTATTGCAGTTTCAGAAAGCTCCTTATCGTCCCATGTTGGTGATCCGGCAATAGCGACTCTGATGCCGTCCTGGCGAAAATAACTCGTCGCATAGAGTCCCTCGCATATGCCAAGCGCGCCAGCATCATCATGGTCTCTGTCAGATTCATTATTTGCAGTTCCACTGCATGCTTTAAGCATAGCCTTGATAGCTTGCTGTGACATATCCGATCCAAGACCCGTGCCACTCCAACCGCAGAAATTACCCATTAGTCATCCTTTTTGTTTGGTGCCGATAATATTTATGTATATTATCAAGTATTGTTTTGGATGCTAATAATGTATGAGCGATTTTTGGAAAAAAGTGGATAAAACCCTGCGCTACCATGGCAGGCAGGCAGCCATGGCACTGCGAGGAGCGTGGTGGGATGTGCGTCCTGTCAAGGCAACAAGGCCGGTCTTTGTCGTTGGATGTTCCCGGGCGGGTACCACACTGGTCTACAAAACCCTGTCCGAGTCACGTGAACTCGGCACTCTGCAGCGGGAAACGCACGACTTCTGGGCGGAATTACACCCATTGCAGGCGAAAAACTGGGAATCCCATGCGCTTGCTGCAGCAGATGCGAGTGAGCATGACCGTGATTGTGTCACCCGTTATTATTATGCATGGACAGGAAATACACGTTTTGTCGACAAGAATAACCAGAATGGCCTGTGCGTCCCCTATCTTTACCGGTTGTTCCCCGACGCCTGTTTTATCTATGTGAAGCGGAGCCCGGGCGATAACATCAATTCCCTGATCGAGGGCTGGGGCAGGCCGGATGAGTTCGCTGGCTGGTCTGATGATTTGCCTTCCAGAGTTGCAATCGAGGATGGTCGCTATAAACGGTGGTGTTTTTTTCTTGCTGATGGTTGGCGGGAATATACCACTGCCGGTATTGAGGAGGTCTGCGCGTTCCAGTATAAGATAATGAACCAGGCGATTCTGAAGGCCCGGGCTCTCGTTCCGAAGCAGCAGTGGACCGAAGTGTTCTATGAAGACCTTGTGCGGGATCCGGTTGGCAGCTTCCGGAATACCTTTCATTATTGTGGTCTTGATTTCGATGCGCAACTACAACGCCACACGCAGGATGTTCTGCACACTCCTTATAATGCATTCTCTGAAATTCGTGTGGACAAGTGGAAGGAAAGCCATAACCATGAAAAAATTGCACGCATTTTGCCGAAAGTGCAGAAAACTGCTCTGGCAATGGGGTATACAGCTTGATTTCCATCATAAGGATAGTGCAATGAAAATTACGGGTGACAAGTGTCCTGTATAACTGACGACACGACCAAGAAAACCGGACGGGTATTCTGTGTTGTTACCGTCCTGTTTTTTCTGCTGGTACTGATGACTCTTGTCTTTGGTCTGATGCATAAAAGTGATCAGCCCCAGATTCTGAACCGGTACAGTTCTGGCTATGTATTGCTATTACTCGGCTTGTTTGCCGTGCTCGCCTGGCTGGCCTGGGTGATTTTCAGGGGCGGGCCTCGACTCGAACGCTGGACCTCCAACCTGTACGCGCTGCTGGTCTCGACGGTGATTGTGCTGCTGGTGGTCGAGTGGGGGCTGCGGGCATTCAACCCCTTTGGCGTGGAGTTTTTTCATGTTCTTCCCTATCACATGCAGGGCATGGTCGATGACCCGACGTTGAGTTACAGGCACCCGGAATCAGTGACGTATATGCTGGGTGACAATCAGGTGACCATCAATGCCAACGACCTGCGCGATGCCGATATTCCGTATCTCAAACCTGCTAACGAGAAGCGCATCCTGGTGCTTGGCGACTCGGTTACTTTCGGCTGGGGAGTATCGCAGGGAGAGGCTTTTAGTGACCAAATGGAGCCACTATTGCGTGAGCAGACAGGAACTCAGTGGCAAGTCATTAATGCAGGTGTAAACGGCTACAATACAGAACAGGAGGCAGCCTATCTTCGCAAAGACGGTATGCGCTATTCACCGGATTACGTGCTGCTGGTTTATGTCAGTAACGATGTAGACCCGGTGATCGATCCAAATGAGACTACCTGGCGTCGTTATCCTGCCTGGCCACCGTCATTACCGGAAGCTATCAACCGGTTGTTGCAACTTTCGTATCTGCATCAGTTGACCCATCTCTTTGTTCGTATGCACGAGATGGACCAGGCGCGGGCTGCAACTGCAACGGGTCAGGATCCTACTTCCAGGGGAGAAAGTCGCAGCATGACCGGGCATCCGAACTGGCAGCGTTCGAAGACGGCCTTGCTGGATATTGCCCGGCAGTGCAGGGAAGCGGGAGTCCCTTTTATTGTTGGCTTGTACAGTTCTCTTGATGGTGGTTTCGATCCTGCATTTGTAGACGAACTGCAGCAGGAAGGGATCGATACCATTCACTTGCAACCTGCCTGGAAGAATGTGCCGGAGGAAAAGGCACATGTGAGTCGAATAGATTCTCATCCCAGCGCCCTGGTGCACGGGAAGATAGCCGACTACCTGGTGGAGGTTTTTCGCCAGCGGGGGTGGCTGGATGCGCCGTAGTAATATTTGGCCGGAACTGCTCCGACAGAAGCTCTGCATGGGCGGCTAAGAGTTCCTGATACTCTTGATGATGCTACTAATGATGCTGGTGCTATGGTTCATTGCAACGGGTGCATTGGTGTTGTTGTATGGCTGGCGTGGAATGTTTTCTGCGTGTCGGGAGCCAGTGTTAAGCCGCCCCATCCTGATTATTGAAAGTGATGACTGGGGCGCTGGGGGGGGCGGGCAGGCCAGTGCTTTAAGAGATATAGCGGATACTCTCATGTGTTTTGCCGATTGCGACGGTCGCAAGCCGGTCATGACGCTCGGGATGATTCTGGCGACCGCCGATGGAGAAAAGACCCTGTCCGCGGGCAGTTACCACCGGCAGATGATCTCCAGGCATACCCACGGACCCTTGCTGGATGCAATAGCAAAGGGTGTTGAGGAAGGTGTATTTTCTGTTCAATTGCATGGTATGGAGCATTTCTGGCCGGCGGCGCTCCTGGAGGCAAGCAAGCAGGATGATGCAGTCAATGCCTGGCTGGCTCATTCTCCGGAATTCCAGACTGAAGATTTGCCGTCGCCATTACAGTCCCGGTGGGTCAATGCCGCGGTGTTACCGGCACGACGTTTGCGCGCTGCGGCCGTAAAGCAAGCGGCACAGGAGGAAGTGCGGGCGTTTGAAGATATCTTTGGAACGGTTCCCATGGTCGCTGTACCTCCAACCTTCGTATGGAATAAAGATGTCGAAAGTGCCTGGGCCAGGGCGGGAGTCAGCGTGATTGTAACACCCGGTTGCCGCTACGAGACACGTGACGAGGAAGGTCTGCCGGCCGGCAAGGGAAGGGCTGTCTACAATGGACAGCCCGGTGAACATGGCATCGTTTATCTGGTGCGGGATGCGTATTTTGAACCGTCGTTCGGCCACACGGCCAGGCAGGCACTCGATGCCTTGTCTGCAAAAACCGGCCAGGGACGCCCAACCCTGTTTGAGACGCATCGATTTAATTTTCTTGGCGGGGACCAACAGAATAAATTCGCGCTGGATGAGCTTGAGCACCTGTTGCGTATATCCCTGGCCGAGTTCTCGAATCTGGCCTTTCTCTCTAGTGGGGAACTGGCAACGATTCTGAAAAACCGGGAGCCGGAATGGCTGGAGTTACGATTCCGGCACCGGTTGCATATATGGATAACACGTCTTGGGGAGCTTCCACGCTTGCGCAAGCTGGCCTGGCTTACGGGGTGGATAGTGCCTGCGGGATTATTATGGAAGCTGACAGGCTGAACATGGATGATCGGTCGCGCAAACCGGCTAACCCGAAATTTTCGGTGATTATTCCCGCCTATAATTCCGCAGCAACCCTGACAAGGGCAGTGGAATCAGTGCTTGCACAGTCATGGCCGGCTGACGAAATTATCGTAATTGATGACGGGTCGACCGATGATACCTTGCTGGTCGCTCGCGAATTTGGTGATCAGGTCCGGGTTATTCACCAGTCCAATGCCGGAGTTTCCGTGGCGCGTAATCGGGGAGCTGACGTGGCGACGGGTGACTGGCTGGCCTTTCTGGATGCGGATGACTGGTACTATCCTGACCGGCTCAGATGGCATGCAGAGTGGATAGCTCGTGATGGCAGCCTTGATTTTCTGACGGGTGACTACGAGTATCGACGCGAGGATGGTTGTCTGACAGGTACATCGATGGCGATGCATCCCTCTGGTCAGGCCATGCTTGATAAGGCCGATGGCGCTATGCAGGTTGTGATGGAGTTGCAGGAAATTGAAGCTTTCGTCGCGGAGCATTTTGGGGATATGCATACCCTGAGTGTGCCGCGTAAAATATTCCAGGCGCTGGGCGGTTACCCGCCTGGCTTCAAGGTATGTGAAGACGTGCACTTCCTGACGCGCCTGTGTGCAGTTAGCAGCAGGGTAGGCGTCATCTGTCGACCATTGGCTGTCTATCTTATTCATGGATCCAGTGCGACACGGTCTGATCCACTTAAAGCCCAGGAGTATAATCTGCAGACGTTGCTGGACCTCAAGAATCTTGCCGGTGGCTTTCCTGCACCGGTTGCGCGTGGCGTGATGGCCAGGCTAAGGACTGGCCGGCTGAATCTTGGCTATGCACTTGTCAGGTCGGGAATGCGGCGGGAAGCAATCGCTGCGGTACTGCCTTCGCTTGTTGAAACCCCCGGCTTGACGTCGTTTCGTAATGTTCTGAGTATGCTGAAAGGATGAGTAATTGTGGTGGCTAAATGACAATATTCAGTTGCCGGAGAGTGCCGCCATTAGCAGCAAAGTATGCGGAACAAGTGCCGCTATTATATTGGATAGGGAAAGTGAACCGGTTTGGTATGGCCCGATAGATGCTGCAGTATTTGGATAAGACGGGCGCTATTTCATGGAGAATCAAGTGGTTAACAAGACAGTAAGGTCGCGGGCGCCGTTGCGGCTCGGATTGGCTGGTGGGGGGACCGATGTGTCACCTTACAGCGAGTTGTATGGGGGCAATGTACTCAATGCCGCAATTGACATGTATGCCTATTGTACAATTAGCACCGGTAGCAATGGCCAGGTGGAATTCCACGCGGTAGATCTGGGTGAAAGCTGGACCTCCGCAGCCGTAAATGAGCTGGTGCTTGACGGACCACTCATATTGCATAAGGCGATCTACAATCGCATTGTCAGGGATTACAATGATGGCAATCCGCTTGCCGTCAAGGTTACCACCAGCGCTGATGCCCCTCCCGGTAGTGGCCTTGGAACTTCATCGACGATGGTGGTGGCGATCCTTCGTGCCTACCAGGAGTTGCTGAAGTTGCCGCTGGGTGAATATGACCTGGCGCATCTGGCTTATGATATCGAGCGCAAGGACTGCGGGCTGGCCGGCGGCAAGCAGGACCAGTATGCGGCGACCTTTGGTGGCTTCAACTTTATGGAGTTTTTCGCTGATGACCGGGTGATTGTTAACCCGCTGCGTATACGTGTTGAAATTATTAACGAAATAGAGTGCAGTATGCTGCTTTATTTTACCGGTCAGTCGCGGGAATCCGCCAATATCATCAAGGATCAGATACATTCGGCCGAGTCAGGCGATGGCAAGTCACTGCAAGCCATGCACCAGGTCAGGCAGAGTGCTGTGGAGATGAAGGAGGCACTGCTGAAGGGGGAGATAAAGACTATGGCAGGGCTCCTGGGTGATGCCTGGCAGGCAAAACGCAATATGGCACAGTCAATTTCAAATGCCCTCATTGACGGGATATATGAGCGCGCGCTGGGTGCCGGTGCCCTGTCAGCCAAGATATCCGGTGCCGGCGGGGGTGGATTCATGATGTTGTTCGTCGAGCCAACATCGAAGCTTGATGTGATGGCGGCATTATCCGAACTGGAAGGTTCATTTTACCGGTTCCATTTTACCAAGGAAGGCGCACAGGGCTGGTCAGTATGAAAGATGATGTGATCCGCAGGGAAATCAGCGATTCAATCAGCGTTAAGCAGAAAATTCTCGAAGATGAGGCACTTGTCCATTCGATACAGGTGGTCGCTGACGAGTGCATTGCAGCCTACCAGCGAGGCAACCGGATCCTGTTGGCAGGCAATGGTGGCAGTGCCGCTGATGCGCAGCATATCGCCGCAGAGTTTGTGAGCAGGTATGCGTTCGACCGGCCCGGCCTGGCGGCCATCGCACTTACCACGGATACCTCGGTACTGACCGCAATCGGGAATGATTATGGCTACGAGCAGATCTTTCGCCGTCAGCTGGAGGCCAATGGCAGACCGGGTGATGTTTTTATCGGCATCAGTACTTCCGGTGATTCACCGAATATTCTCACTGCGCTGCAGTGTGCCCGGGAGCTTGGCGTGGTTGCCGTAGGCCTGACCGGGCAGGGTGGGACAGAAATGCAATCGTGCTGTGATTATTGCATCAAGGTGCCCTCTGTGAGTACGCCGCGTATCCAGGAATCACATATTTTGCTGGGCCACCTTATCTGTGGCCTTGTGGAGGACGCCGTGTTTCACGGACAGGAGCACCGGGGTTGAAGGCCATTGTCCTCGCGGGTGGACTGGGAACGCGGCTGG
>Ga0164313_10003999_pt1 | contig 13162 bp, 13 predicted proteins | sample GuaBasSedimGuay4_FD_113735 | JGI IMG/M metagenome (GOLD analysis project Ga0164313, IMG submission 113735) | Subseafloor sediment microbial communities from Guaymas Basin, Gulf of California, Mexico - Guay4, Core 4569-4, 0-3 cm | ecosystem: Environmental > Aquatic > Marine > Hydrothermal vents... | reverse complement strand
TGCTGCCTATACAGGTGTCGGCGGTGGTCTCGTGATCATCAGCGCCGACGACCCTGGCATGCACAGTTCGCAGAACGAGCAGGACAACCGGGCGTATGCGCGAATGGCAGGGGTGCCATTGCTCGAGCCGAGCGACAGTGCCGAAGCCAGGGCGTTCACCCTGCTCGCATTCGAACTCTCCGAGCAGTTCGACACGCCCGTTCTGATTCGGACGACTACACGCGTTTCCCACAACAGAGGCCTCGTCAAGCTCGGTGCACGGGTCGAGCGGCAGGCCGAAGGCTTCTCTCCCGACCCCGCCAAGTACGTCATGATCCCTGGCTACGCACGCGGCCGGCGACCAGTAATGCTCGAGCGCCTCGAACGGCTCGCTGCTCACGCCGAGACAAGTCCGCTGACCGTGCAATCCGGTTCTGGTTCCGATTTCGGGGTCGTGACGTCGGGCATCTCCCATCACTATGTCCGCGAGGTTCTTCCAGAGGCTCCGATCCTCAAGTTGGGCATGAGCTATCCACTTCCGATCGCGAGGATCAGGGAGTTCGCGGAATCCGTCGACCGGCTCTTTGTCGTCGAGGAACTCGATCCGATCGTCGAGACCGAGATCAAGGCGGCAGGAATCGCCGCTGACGGCAAAGCCTTCTTCCCTCAGATCGGTGAGTTGAACCCCGATATCGTCCGCAGCGGGTTCGCCGCTGCCGGAGTGCTCGTCGACCAACCGGCGAACACCCCGACAGTCTCTCCGTCGTCAGTCGCCCGCCCACCGCTGATGTGCCCGGGATGTCCTCACACCCCACCATTCCTAGCGCTCAAACGGCTCGGCGCCGTCGTGACCGGTGACATCGGCTGCTACACGTTGGCCTCTCTAGAGCCGCTCGCCGCGATGGACACGTGCGTGGCGATGGGCAGCAGCATCGGAATGGCCGTTGGAATGGCCGCGTCGGGTGGTGCTGGTGCACCGGTGGTTGCCACCATTGGCGATTCGACGTTCGTGCACGGAGGCATCCAGGGATTGGCCGATGCCGTGTACAGCCAAGCCAACATCACCGTGCTGATCCTCGACAACGGGACGACGGCGATGACCGGCGGCCAGGAACACCCCGGGACCGGGATGACCTTGCAAGGAGTCGACGCGACCCCAGTCGACCTGGTGGGTCTCTGTAAGGCGTTGGGAGTTGGCCACATAAACGTCGTCGACCCTTACGACCTGGCGGCGACGTACAACGCAATCGAAGCCGCCATGGCCCATGTCGGCCCATCGGTGGTGATCACCAACCGACCGTGCGTCGAAGCACCGATCAAGGTCAGGGATCGACCCTACGAGGTCGTCTCGGATGCCTGCACAGCCTGCCAAGCCTGCATGACGATGGGATGCCCATCGATCATCTGGTCGGATGAGCTGTTCGAAGGAAGGCGCAAGGTGGTCATTGATCCCGTCACATGCACGGGTTGCACCGTGTGTGTCCAGTTGTGCTCTCCGCTGGCCATCATTCCTGTTCCAGATCCTGAGGAGGCCAAGGGTGTCTGACGACACCAAAGGCCTGCTGCTCGCTGGTGTCGGTGGCCAGGGGGTAATCCTCGCCAGCATGATCGTCGCCGATGCGCTGTTACGCGCCGGACACGACGTGAAGCAGAGCGAGGTACACGGAATGGCGCAAAGGGGTGGCTCGGTGTTCAGCCACATTCGTTGGGGGCCTGACGTCGACAGCCCGCTCGTTCCCTTGGGCAGTGCCGAGGTGCTGGCCGCATTCGAGTGGGCCGAGGCTATTCGCTGGGTCCCGTATGTTCGTGAAGGCGGAGCGGTCGTGGCCGATGTTCGCACCATCGTGCCGCCTGGAGCATGCACCGATCGGCGGTCGTGGGCGTCTACCTACCCGGAGATTGATCCAGAACTTTTCCTCGATCTCCGCCTGAAGACCAGATTGATCGACGCCGCCGATACCGCCACCGAACTCGGCAACGTACGCGCCGCCAATAGCGTCATCCTGGGCTCGGTGGCCGCGTTTCTCGACATTGCACAGCCCCACTGGGAGGCGGCCATCGCGAACCTCGTGCCTCGCGGCACCGAGGAAATCAACCTGGCCGCATTCCGAGCCGGACGCGACGTGGCCGAGGCATCGATCGCAGCCCAGGGGCCTCAGCCGGCGGGCTTCTCGGGGCCGCATCAGATCGACATTCGCCACGACTGGTGCAAGGGCTGCGACATCTGCTCGCGGGTTTGCCCCGAGTACTGCCTCGAAGTGGATGCCGTCGGGAAGTTGAACATCGTGAACACCGAGACGTGCACCGGATGCCACCTGTGCGAACTGTTGTGCCCGGATTTTGCGATCTCGATCAGTGCGCCGCTCGAACCGGCTCTCGTCGACGGGCCCCGAGCATGATCCGAGTGATGAAGGGATGGAACCAGTGAGTGAAGCGGCTTTGATCCAGGGCAATGAGGCGTGCGCCATGGCTGCGATTGCCGCCGGGTGCAGCTTTTATGGTGGCTATCCGATTACGCCGTCGTCGGACGTTGCCGAGCAGATGGTCCGGCTCCTTCCCGATGCCGGCGGGGTGTTCATCCAGATGGAAGACGAGATCGCATCGCTTGCAGCTGTGATCGGCGCCTCTCTAGCGGGGTCGAAAGCTATGACGGCCACGAGTGGTCCTGGCTTTTCGCTGATGCAGGAACACATCGGATACGCGGCGATGACCGAGGTTCCGTGTGTGATCGTGAATGTCATGAGGGGTGGTCCGAGCACCGGACGCCCTACGTCGCCCAGCCAGGGTGACATCATGCAGGCTCGCTGGGGAACTCACGGCGATCACCCCGCCATCGTCCTCGCCCCGTCGTCGGTAGGGGAGGTCTTCGAACTCACAGTTCGGGCCTTCAACCTCGCCGAACGCTTCCGCACTCCGGTCATTGTCGTCTACGACGAGATCATCGGCCACACACGCGAGAGTGTCGAATTGCCTACCTCGGTCGAGATCGTTGATCGTGTGCGCCCCACTGTCGCAGCAGACGAGTTCTGGCCCAAGGCCCCCGGTGCTAACGGCATACCTGCGATGCCGGCATTCGGTGACGGCTACCGTTTCCATGTCACCGGTTTGGCCCACGACGAGCGGGGGTTTCCCACCGAAAACCCCGATGAGGTCGGAGCGTTGATGACCCGACTCCACAGCAAGGTCGAAGATTACGAACAAGAGATCAGCGAGGTGGAGCGGTTCATGCTCGATGATGCCGAGATTGCGATCTTCGCATACGGAATCGTCGGCCGGTCGGCACGCGAAGCAGTCCAGCGGGCACGCGAATCGGGCATCAAGGCTGGTCTGATTCGCCCCCGTACCGTCTGGCCATTCCCAGGCTCCGAGGTCGCCGAGGTGGCAGCCCAGGTCGACACGTTGATCGTGGCCGAGATGAATATGGGACAATTGATAGGCGAGGTGGAGCGCGCCTCGGGTGGCCGTACCGAAATCGTGGGGCACCTGCGAGCCGATGGCGAACCGATCACTCCCCGCGACCTGTTTGCCGAACTCGAGAAGCCTGTGGGGGTGCGCAAATGACCGATGTCAGGTCACATCTTCGTGAATGGGCGATGCCCCATGTCCTCTGCCCGGGCTGTGCGCATGGCATCGTTCTCAGATCGTTCTTCGAAGCGGTCGATCAGCAACACCTCGACCCCGACAAGGTCGCGATGGTTGCCGGAATCGGATGCAGCAGCCGCCTGGCCGGTTACGCCGACTTCTGTACTCTTCACGGCACCCACGGGCGTGCCCCAGCCTTTGCCACCGGCCTCAAGCTCGCTCGTCCCGACCTCGATGTAGTCGTGGTTACCGGCGACGGCGATGGTCTCGCCATCGGTGCCAGTCATCTGGTGCATGCTGCCCGTCGCAACATCGACATCACCGTGTTGTTACTCAACAACTCGATCTACGGGATGACCGGGGGGCAGGCCGCCCCGACTACACCCGAGGGCGCCATTGCATCGACAACACCGATGGGGAATGAAGAGGCTGCGTTCGATCCGTGCGATCTGCTCCTCGGGGCTCGGGCGTCGTTCGTCGCCAGGGTGCTAGCGGCGACGCCCATCGAGATGACCAAGTTGATGGTCGAAGGTATGAGCCATCGCGGCTTTTCGTTCATCGAGATTGTCGCCGACTGTCCGGAGTACTTCGGGCGGTACAACAAGGCAGGGGGTGGTGCTGAGATGTTGACATCGCTGACCATTCGCGACAAAGGAGTGGCCGAACCGTTGGCATCGAAGAGGTTCGTGAACCACGTGCCCTCGTCGACGCCACCGCCGGGTGTGGCCACAGGTGTCCTTCGCCGTGAGGTAAGGCCCGTGTTCATGGGGGTCAGGAAGGTGGACAACGATGAGTCGTAGCGAGATCCGCATTGCCGGTGCCGGTGGGCAAGGTGTTGTCACGGCCGGTCGGATACTTGCCGAAGCTGCGATCTTGTGTGGCAATGAGGCAACCCACAGCCAGGTCTACGGCCCTCAATCGCGCGGCGGTGCAAGCCGGTCAGACGTCGTCATCGCCACCGAGACGATTGGCTTCCCGCTGGCGGACGACATCGGTCTGCTCGTGGTTCTGAGTGTTGAGGCGTATTCTCGATACCAGCCAGAACTTAGCAAGCACGGCCGTTTGATTGTCGACGATGCTTGCGCTCCACCGGTCGCCGCGGGGCAATCTCTCGATACGAACACCAGTCGCTTCGCGGTCGTTGAACAGTCGCGATCGATCTCCGGTGGCCAACTTGCGAGCGGTGTTGTCGCGCTCGGTGTTCTTCAGGCCTTCTCGGGTGTCGTCGAAGCCGATGCCTTACGTGAAGCAGTCGCCATCAGGGTTCCGCCCCGGCACAAGGCGATGAACCTCCGAGCTCTCGAGGCCGGGATGCAACTGGTCGGTGGTGTTGTCGTATGACCATGACAACGCGGGAACGAATCCGCGTCGAGGCCGCTGCTCTTTTTCATGAAAAGGGCTTCAACGGCACGAGCATGGCCGACATTGCCAAAGAGGTGGGCGTCACCAAGTCGAGCCTCTATCACCACTTCCCGAAGAAGCAGGCGTTGCTGTCGGAGATCATCGAACTCACGGTGAGTCGTGCCACCCCTCTCGTCCAAGAGATTGCAGAATCTGATTTTCCATACCGCGAACGACTGGGCAGGGCGGTTGTCGTTCACACTGTCGAGGGAATCCGCGACCAGGATGCGCTTGCATGCTTCGTCGAGGAGGGGCGGTATCTGGCCCCCGAGTTCATGGCGGCTCACGTAGCCAAGCGGGACGAGTACGAACTCATATTTCGTCGGATGTTCGAGGAAGGAATCGCATCGGGGGAGTTCCTGGACCAGGATGCCGAAATAGCCGTCAGGGCCATATTGGGGATGTGTAACTCGGTCGTGCGCTGGTACCAGCCGGGTGGCCCCCACACACCTGAGCAGATCGCGGCAGAGTTCGCCGACCTAGCAGTGCGTGGTGCTTCGGGCACAGCGGAGCCGTCGTTCCGGTTCGAGGAGGTGCTGCGTGAGCGGAGCGCTTGACGGGATTACCGTTCTCGATCTGTCGCAGGGCGCAGCCGGGCCGACTTGTGCGATGGCTCTGGGTGACCTCGGCGCGGACGTTCTCAAGGTCGAGCCCCCTGGCGGTGAGTGGGGCCGAGGGCTGGGCCCGCCGTTCGTCGAAGGTGCAGCGGCCTCGTTCCTGGGTATGAACCGCAACAAGCGCAGCATTGTGGTCGATCTGAAACAACCCGGTGGTTCCGATGTGGTGTTGCGGCTCGCCGAGCGATGTGATGTCGCCCTCGAGAGCTTCCGACCCGGAGTGGCCGATCGTCTCGGCATCGGTTGTGAAGCCATGACTGAGCGCAATCCTCGGCTGGTGTTCGCGGCGATATCCGCGTTCGGTCAGGAGGGGCCATGGCGCGATCGGCCCGGTGTTGATGGGGTCGTTCAGGCCATGGGCGGCATCATGAGCGTCACCGGAACCGACGACGGCCCGCCGGTCAAGGTCGGGGTGCCGGCAGCTGACATGGCAGCCGGCATGTACGCGTCGCAGGCGATCATCGCGGCTCTCTTCGCTCGGGAACGAACGGGTCGCGGGCAGCGGGTCGATGTGTCGCTTCTCGATTCCCTCCTCGCGTTCCAGACCGTGCCACTTTCGATGTTCCTCGTTGGCGGGCAACCGGTACGGCGGCTCGGAAGCGCGGCCCCGTATGCCGCGCCGAACCAGGCGTATGCCACCAGCGACGGCCACGTGATGGTCGCCGCATACGCACCCAAGAGGTGGTTGGCTCTGTGCGACGTGCTCGGCAAACCGGAACTGGCCACCGACGCGCGGTTCGACACCAATGAGAAACGTGTCAACGCCCGGGCGGAGCTGACTGATGTTCTCGAAGCGCTGTTCAGTGTCAGAACGACCGCCGAGTGGATCGAGAGGCTCGATGCTGCCGACATCATCTGTGGCCCGTTACTGACATATCCGGACATGTTGGCCCAAGACCATGTTGCCGGCGGCGGAGCGCTCGAGAGTGTCGAGCATCCGGTAGCGGGCGAGGTTCGCTCGCCGGCATTTCCCGGTCGACTCTCGGAAACGACCCGCGAGGTTTCTTCACCGCCACCGCTCGTACCCGGAGAGCATTCCGAGGAGATCCTGAGCGAGTGTGGCTTCAACCCGAGCGAGATCGCGGCTTTGCAGGGTGATGGGGTTGTGTCGGCCGCCTCGCCGACTTCAGAGGATCGATGAATGCACGAGAACAGGAGAAAGCAGTGACCGACGATACGACGATCAAGACCGAGGAGACCCCAGTGCTCTACGAGCGCGACGGCGCCGTCGGGGTTCTGACCTTGAATCGGCCGCAGGCACTCAACACCCTGACGGTCGCAATGCTCGAAACGATGGGCGAACTTCTCGACCAGGTCGAGAACGATCCTGAAACGCGGGTGTTGGTCATCACCGGAACGGGCGAGAAGGCATTCTGTGTTGGCGCCGATCTGAAGAGTCGGGGCGCCGGTTTTGAGTCGGGGCTGATTCACGACCCGCTCGGGTTGCTTGTGCGCAGTGTGTTCGGGCGCCTCGAGAATCTCCACGTTCCCGTCATCGCTGCGATCAGTGGCTATGCCCTGGGAGGTGGGCTCGAGCTCGCCCTGGCAGCCGACTTGCGGGTGGTGAACGAGAGCGCCCGCCTCGGCTTCCCCGAAGCAAAAGTGGGCAGTCTGCCCGGTGCAGGGGGTACTCAGCGGGCAACCAGGCTCATCGGCCCCGGCTTCACCAAGGAACTGATGTTCACTGCCGATCACGTCTCTGCCGACGACGCGTTGCGTATGGGCCTCGTCAACCGGGTGGTACCCGATGACGATCTGATGGAAGAGACGATGGCATGGGCCCAGCGAATCGCAAGTCGCGCTCCACTATCGCACGATCGGGTCAAAACGCTCGTCAATTGTGCGACTGAGACCGACCTCGAAACTGGGCTCGAGCTCGAGTCGACGAGCCATGCGGTACTGCGCGCCAGCGAAGATCGCAATGAGGGAATTCAGGCCTTCAACGACAAGCGCCCCCCAGAGTTCAAAGGTCGATAACCCGACGCGTGGTGTCAGACACCACGCGTCGGTCTTGAGGTACTGCAGAAAGAGCAAGGAGAAGATGACATGAACGTGAAAGATCGAGTTGCCATCGTTACTGGTTCGGGCCAGGGCATCGGTGAGGGAATCGCCAGAGTGCTCGCGGGGGCCGGGGCCAAGATTGTCGTGAACGATCTCGTTGCCGACAAGGTCGACGCTGTCGTGGCCGACCTGAATGGGGCGGGTCTGGCCGCTGTCGGAGTCACCGCCAACGTTGCAACTGCCGATGGTGCCCAGGAGCTTGTCGACGCGGCTATTGACGCCTTCGACCGGGTCGACATCTTGGTGAACAACGTGGGGATGGCCCGCGATAGCTGGTTGGCCAAGATGAGCGAGGACGACTGGGACACTGTCATCGAGGTGAATCTCAAGTCGCAGTTCTTGTGTAGCCGTGCCGTCGCCTCCCACATGATGGAGCAGAAGTACGGGCGGATAGTCAACATCGCGTCCCGTGCATGGCTGGGAGGCCCTGGTCAGGCGAACTATGCCGCTTCGAAGGGGGCGGTCATCAGTTTGACGCGCACATTGGCGCTCGAGATGGCCCGCTACGGGGTCACGGCCAACAGTGTCGCCCCTGCGCTCGTAGACACTCCGCTGTTCCGCGGTTTGAAAGAGGAGGTTCAAGAACGCCTCATCAAGACGATCCCTGTTGGCCGCATCGGAACTCCGGAAGACATCGGTAACGCCGTGTTGTTCCTCGCTGCTGACGAATCGTCGTATGTGACCGGCCAGAACCTGTACGTCTGTGGCGGTCGCAGCCTTGGTGCCGGATGAGGTTGGTGGCTCCGTGAGCATGACAATGGCAGAACGCCTGTTGGCCAAGGCGGCCGGGCGCGATCAGGTGACGGCCGGTGAGTTTGTCGTCGCCGAAATCGACCTCGCCATGCTGCACGACATCTTCGCAGCCCAGGTGTTCGACATGCTCGACGAGGTTGGGGTCGATCATGTCGACGAGCCGGACCGAGTCGTGGTGGTGGTCGATCACCTGGTTCCGGCGCCGACTGCTGAGGCGGCAGCACTCCACCAGCGCGTCCGAGCTCACGTGGAACGCCTCGGAATAGGTACCTTCTACGACGCGGGCGAGGGGATCTGTCATCAGTTGCTTCCTGAACGCGGCCACGTTCGACCCGGAATGCTGATTGTCGGAACCGATTCCCACACGACGACTTATGGGGCGTTCGGGGCCGGTGGTACCGGTATCGGCACGTCCGACATGGTGTATGCGCTCGCCACGGGAACACTCTGGTTTCGAGTTCCACAAACAGTCCGGTTCGAGCTGGTCGGTGATCTGATGCCGGGGGTCTCGTGGAAGGATGTCATATTGCACCTGGCGGGCCGCTTCGGTGCGGACGCCGCCCAATACAAATCGATGGAATTCGGTGGTCCGGCGGTGGCGCATGCCGACATGTCGAGCCGTCTCACCGTTGCCAACATGGCAGTCGAAATGGGGGCCAAGTTCGGCTTGTTCGCCGCCGATGAGGTCACCGATGCGTACCTGATCGAACATGGGGGACAGGGCTGCGAGCCATTCGGGCCGGATCCCGACGCCCACTACGAAGCCTTTCACGACGTATCTCTGTCAGACCTCGCGCCCCAGGTTGCGCTGCCCCACGAAGTGGATCGGGTCGTCCCGATCTCCACCGTGGAAGGTCTTGCCATCAATCAGGCATTCCTCGGGTCGTGCACGAACGGGCGGATCGAAGACCTGCAGGCTGCAGCTGAGGTTCTCGAGGGTCAGCACGTTGCTCCGGGGGTTCGCCTGTTGGTCGCTCCGGCGTCGCGGAGCGTGCTGAAGGAGGCAACCAAGTCAGGGGCTCTGGCGACCCTTATCGAGGCCGGTGCCACGATCTTGCCATCTGGGTGCGGGCCTTGCTTCGGGGGGCACGGTGGGCTCCTCGGCCCCGGCGAGCGTTGTATCGGTACGCACAATCGCAACTTCATCGGGCGGATGGGGGACGCGGAGGCTGAGATTTTCCTCGCCTCGCCCGCGACTGTCGCGGCATCGGCTATCGCCGGGGCTATCGCCGATCCTCGGGAGGCCAGAAGTGATTGACCCGAACGGAGAAGGTTTCTTGCAGGGTCGTGTCTGGAAGCTCGACCACGACATCAGCACCGACGTCCTGTCTCCCGGCGCCTACGCGATCGCCCCTGTCGAGGTGCGAAAGCTTCACGTTCTCGAGTCGGTCATTCCGGCATTCGCCTCCGAGGTGGAACCCGGTGATGTGATTGTTGCGGGGCGCAACTTCGGGTGTGGGTCGAGTCGTGAGACGGCCCCCGAGAACTTGAAGGCGCTCGGTGTGGCGTGTGTCTGCGCCGAGTCGTTCGCGCGGCTCTTCATGCGCAACGCGATCGCCGTGGGCTTGCCGGTGCTCGTATGTGTTGGCGTGCATCAGGCATTCGACGACGGTGACGGTATAGCGATCGAGCTGTCCACGGGTCGTGTTCGCAGCGTTGACGACAGCATCGATTTGCAAGGTGAATCCTTGCCTGAGGAGATGCGTGACATCCTCGCGGCCGGCGGCATCCTCGCCCTGCTGAGGACTCGGCGCGACACCGGCTGACCCTCTGCGCAACTGGTGACTGTGACCCACGGCTGGAGTAGCGTCTGGATCCAGAGTCGAGGGGATCTATGAGCAGTGTCACCGCAATCGAGCCGGGTGTCGGAGCATCTCTGTCTGCCCTGCTCGACGTTATTGGTAGGACCTCCGACGCGATGCTCGCGATCGATGACGAGATGCGCATCATCGCCTGGAACGAGGCTGCAACAGATCTGCTCGGATACACGGCCGCGGAGGCCATGGGAAAGCCGTGTTATGAGATCCTTTGCTGGCGGAATCGTTGCGGCGACACCGTGTGTAACGCGTCATGTGCGGCCGCAGAGCCCGGCGAACCCGATGAAGTCATGGAAACCCGTGAGGTGCTCGGACGGTCAGCAACGAACGAGACGCTCTGGTTGAGCGCATCGACGATCGTTCCTCCAGCCACGTTGCGCGGTCAATGCAGATTGGTTCATCTGATGAGGGAGGTTGCTCTTCCTCCCGAGCTCGAACGGGTCATCGTCGAGCGGTTGGGAGGCGCGACCCTGGCAACCGACAGTCGAAATGATTGCCTCGACGTCCTGACAGCGCGTGAGCGCGAAGTGCTCGACTTGCTGGCCCAGGGGCTGGACGGGCCCAGCATTGCCGAGCGATTGTTCCTGTCACAGGCGACCGTGCGCAACCACATCCAGCACATCCTCACCAAGCTCGACGTGCACAGCCGTGTCGAAGCGGTCGCCCTCGCCCTGCGCGGTCGCTGACGGCGCGTTTTGACGAGCGGCTCACCCGCCGTTCGTTGGTGAGTTGCGAAGAGCGAACCGTTTGATCTTGCCGGTTGCGGTCTTCGGGAGTTCGTCGACGATGATGATTTCGCGGGGCCGTTTGAACGACGCCATTCGATCGCGGCAGTGTTGCTGGAGGGCGTCGGTGTCAGGTTGAGACCCTGACGCCGGGATGATGAACGCAACGATCGTTTCGAGTCCAACGTCGTTGCGGGACCCGACGACTGCGGCCTCGAGCACATCGGGATGTTCAATCAGGACGCTCTCGACCTCGGCCGGTGAGACCCAGATGCCGCCCGCCTTGATCATGTCGTTGTTCCTGCCGAGGAATGTCCAGTGATCGTCGGCACTTCGGGTGTAGACATCGCCGGTACGGACCCAGCCGTCTTGGAATGCCGCCGCCGTGGCCTCGTCGCGCTGCCAATATCCGGTGGCCGCCGTCGGCCCCTGCACGTGCAGGTAGCCGGGAGTGTCAGCCACGGTGATCACCTGGTCGTTCTGGTCTCGAATCTCTGCGACGTACCCTGGAACGATTCGGCCACTCGAGCCAGGGGTCTGCTCGTCCAAGGTGTTCGAGATAAAAATGTGGAGAAGTTCGGTCGAGCCGATGCCGTCGAGGACAGGGCGACCGGTCAGTTCTGCGAATCTGGTTTGCACGTTCGCAGGGAGCGATTCACCAGCTGTGATGGTTGCGCGCACGGTGGAAAAGGCATCGGCGGGGGCGTTCACGTCGAGAAGCGCCGCAACGAAGCCCGGGCTGGCGAAGAAAAGTGTCGGGCGCTCGGCGACGATCAGCTCGAGCATCGTCGTCGGCGCTGGTGGCCGCGGATCGAGAATGGCCGTGGCTCCGACCGAGAACGGAAACGTCAGCGAGTTGCCGAGCCCGTATGCGAAGAAGAGCTTGGCAACCGACAGGAATCGATCGTCTTCGTTGATCTCGAGCACGTTGGTCGCATAAGTGTCGACCGTTGCTCGCGGGCTGCCGTGGGTGTGTATGACCCCCTTCGGCATACCGGTCGTACCGCTGCTGTAGAGCCAGAACGCGGCTGAGTCTTCGGTGGTTGCAGCGGTCGGCATCTCGCCGGCCTCGGTGAAGCTGTCCCATCCCTGTACACGGACATTGCCATTGTCTCCGGAGGCTGCGTCGTCTCCGATGACAACGACATTGGAGATCTCGCTGGCACCACGCACAATCTCAGTCAACGTGGGCCGGTGGATGGCGGAGATGACAAGCGTTCGCGCGCCGGAGTCGGCGATGATCGACGCAAGTTCTGAGCCGTTGAGCATCGTCGAAAGTGGGATCGGCACGACACCGGAGCGCTGGGAGCCGAGGAACCAGGCAGGGAACGCGAGCTCGTCGTTGATCACCAGAGCGACGCGGTCTCCTTCGGCCACGCCAAGTTGTCGAAGTGCTCTCTGCACGCGCCACATCTCAGCGAGTAGTTCCTCGTATGTCGTGGACACGCCCTCGCAACGAACGGCCACTCGGTCTCCGCGACCCTCGTTGACGTGTCGATCGACGAGCCACTCAGCGGCATTGTGCAAACTCACGCGTTGGTCTCCTTTGTTCGCTCCCGGCGATACTCGATGACCAGTTCACCACACCAACGTGCCGACGTGACAACCGCGTTGGCGCGTAGGGCGTTGTGCCCAACACAATGTTGGGGCCTGTCACCCTGCGAAACATGGGTCCCACCAGGATTCGCGGGGAACGCCCGCGGAATCGGTCAGGCTCGGCCTCCCCGACGATGCCCTGCTTGCCTTCGCTTTTTGTTGCGACATGGTGAATGTCGCCCGTGAGGCGATGATCTCAATTGGGTGTATCCAGGCGCAGCGTTGCCACAACGACAGGTGTCCGACCGGCGTGGCGACGCAGAATCCGTGGTTTGTGCGCGGTCTGGATCCCGAGCTGAAGTCCGAGCGGCTCGCAAGTTTTGTCATCACCCTCCGCAAGGAACTGCTCGCCCTAAGTCGTGCGTGCGGTGTTGAACACCCGTCGCTTGTGACTCTCGATCACATCGACGTAGTAGATGACCGGTTCGGCGCTACCTCGTCCCGCGAGGTGTTCGGGTACGAGCCGGATTGGGGTACCCCGTCGATCGACCCGACCCGGTGAGCAATGCACGCACAGTCTGCGTAGATCGCTCACCTCTGTCGCCGACTTGCCGACCCGGTGAGCAATGCACGCACAGTTTGCGTAGATCGCTCACCCCGTCCGCCGACTTCCAGACCGGGTGAGCAATGC
>Ga0164313_10003998_pt1 | contig 13167 bp, 12 predicted proteins | sample GuaBasSedimGuay4_FD_113735 | JGI IMG/M metagenome (GOLD analysis project Ga0164313, IMG submission 113735) | Subseafloor sediment microbial communities from Guaymas Basin, Gulf of California, Mexico - Guay4, Core 4569-4, 0-3 cm | ecosystem: Environmental > Aquatic > Marine > Hydrothermal vents... | reverse complement strand
TGGTATAGGTAGATCAGAAACAGCACCTAATTTTACTTTATTCGAAATACCAAGTTCATTGAGGGTTGTTCTAATAGAATTCGGATCCTTTCTATAAAGAGGATGTTCTCTGAACCACCATTGAATATTAGTAGAGGCTTTAATAGCGTTGACAAGATTTAAGGGGATCTCGTCTTTGGCAGGTTGCAATGAAAAAAGTACCGTAAGGTCACCTGTTGGAACGGAAGGCAATTTATTTTTCAACTCTATTTTGGGATCATCGAAACGCAAAGTCTCGCTCCAAAGATCACCTCCTGTAAAAGCCTTATGAGGACTGCCTTTAGCCCATGAATTTATAAGGTCTGTATCTTTTACATCCCAACACAAAAAGAAATTTGGCAAAGTATTATAACCTTCTTTAGGAAGTATCCAGTGACTGTAAGCGATATTGTTCTTTCCTTGAACGCCATGTTGCATATCGACCGTAGAAATACCGAGTCGTGCAGCTGCTCGGGTAATTCCCATGTTGTAGGCCGAATAAAAACATACTATGAAAATGGTCTTGACCTTGCTTTTTGTCAGCAGTTCTGTGAATAAACTATCATAGAACATCATCAAGAAGACCATTTGCACTAAATAATCATTATTTAATGAGTGCGTTTTTTCCTCGACCCATGCTATTCCATCCAAGATGACTTTAGGAAGTTTAGACGGTTTTTTTGTTTTCCACCAGATCAAACTTTTAAAATAGATGATGTCTTGAAGATCGATCTCTGTGCAACTATTGATCGATCCATCTTTTGGTCTTGATGTTAAATTGACTATCGAAGAATTCACCCCCAACCCTTTCAATTGTTCAATGAAAGGATACGCAAACCTTTCCACCCAATGATCATGTATTTTGACCCAATGCTCCGGACGAGAAATGAAAAGGACTTCACCTGCTTTAGAAACTTTCTTTTTTAGGCCTAGAAGTTCCACCCCACCTTTTAGCGCTCCGATGTGCGCTTTTTGGCCTTTCTGAGGGCTGGATCTGATGTTCGTATCACTATGGATGACCAGTTGCTCGCCGATCGTGGTTTTTATAAGTGGCCAAATATTCACGTCGCCGATCCAAGCGTTCTCTGCAAATGGAAAACGTCGCTCACATTCATTCAAAAGATCTACAACTTCGGCTCTTGTCATACTCCGCCGTATAATTTCTTTTTAAGCGCCATTATTTCGGAGTAGTGCTTTTTAAAAGTATCATCGATCTGCTCCTTGATATTTCCTGGAAGGTCAGTTTGTTCTATATGGCCGTGGATATTTTTCAACTCTGGATGAGCATCTATCAACGCGAGTAAGGCGTTGAAATCATACAGGTCTTTATTAGCCATAAGATCAAAGACTTTTCTAAAAAAGATCTCATCTTCCGGATGATCCAAAGTGATCCTCATTTTGGGATCTATATTAGTAAGTTCAGCATCGATACATTCAATGTCGAACAGCTCTGGTCGGTTAAGTAAATAGCCCCATATTTCTGTATCAACGATCTTTTTTATTTGGCAAACTACCTCTAAGGCGTTGACCTTAGCGGCATAAGTCGCACATCCTATCGGAAGACCTTTCAAGTATGTATAGTCAGGATCGTTGGCTCGCACGATCGTACACATTTGTTGAGCATGTTGAACGGAGAACAGAGCGTTCTCACCAGTAATTCCGACAAATTGGTCTAATTGAAAAGTCTTGGAAGCGTTCAGTAAACGTTCTAAAACATCCTCAGGTGATCCACGAAAGGATGATATCCCTTCTTGATCCGCAATATCGATCAAAGGGTCGTCTTGGATATCGGTACTAGTACAGAGAATGATCTCATCTATTCCAGATACCAACTTTGCCCTATCAATTACGTGCTCGATCACCGTACGTCCACCGATGTCAAGTAATAGTTTTCTTGGTAAACGAGTGCTTTTTAAACGAGCTGTGATCAGAAAACCTATTCTCATGAATTTTGGACCTTAAAGGTTTCAGGGATCTAACGGAATTGGTCTTCGGAGATCAGATCATTCTCTTTGATCGCCATCGACGTGATCCGTCCAAGTATTTTGCTGTAATCCTTTTGTTTCAGTTCAGACTCGATCTCTGTTCGTTTGTATGCTAGATCTTCTTCACATATCGGATGTCCCGAGGCTATATCCTTTCTGGCAACAATAGCTTTCTTCATCGGACCGACCGCACCGTATTTTTTTTCAGCTTCACTTAGTATATCCACGCCAGTCCCTTTTGCTTTCCACACAAGATCTGCAAGGAGTTTTACACGCATCATTTGATCCATCGAAATAGCTGCTTGATGATCTATCCGTTCTTTTTCTGGCCAAGGTGTATAGTGTTTTTCGATCACATTTGCTCCTTGCGCAAGACCAAGCACTGAGACCAACTCATTCTCAGGGTCCGATGGGTCTGTGTGATCGGCGAAGCCCATTTGTTTGCCGAATATATTCGAGTACCTTTCGATACGACCAAGATCCAATAGAGAATGGTCGGTCGGGTAATTCTGGAACCCATGCATCAGGATAATATCCTCTTTTCCTTCCTCTTCTAATGTTTTGATAGCAAATGCCACTTCTTCTTCTGATGAGCCGCCTATCCCGATCATCACGGTTCTTTTGCTTCTTGCAGCAGCTTTTAATAATGGTATCTCGTTGATCCCCGTAGCATGTATCTCAATTGCTACGACCGGAAGATCATTTTCTTCGATAAGTTGGATACTTGCGACATCATTACAAAGTGCAACGACATCTAATCCTTTTTGATCAGCAGATCTTATCAATTCTATCCAAACTTCTGAGCTGAGGATCCATTTGTTCAATGGGGTGGCAATGGGATGGTCAGGTGTAATGTACTCGTTCAGATCGATCAGCAAATGGAACTTTATCGCATCCAGACCCATTGCTGTTATATCCTCGATCAGTTTTTCCAGAACTGTTCGGTCTCCTTCATGATGGAAGGCTGTTTCTCCGATAATGTAGGGTCGGTTATTTGGAATGGACATGAATGACAAAGTTCGTAAACTTCCTAACGCATAGGGTCAGCCTTTACTTATTCTATCCTTTGCATGATCCCTTGCTTTTTTCAGATCATCATGCTGACCGATATCCATCCAATAACCATTGATCGGATAAGCGATCACTTTCCCACCTGAATTCAATACATCTTCTAAAAGGTCGGTGGCATTATAAAATTCCCCTTTGGGGATCCGTTCGAGCAAAATTCGCTTGATCAAATAGATACCTGCATTGCAAGGAAAGCTTTTTACCGGTTTTTCATGTAAACTCTTCACAATATTGTCTTCCAGATCCAGAACAGCATAAGGGATATGCACTTCATGGACGGACGTGGCAACGGCCATATCTGCGTCACTTTCCAAGAATGTATCGTACAGGTCTTCGATGTCAAGATCCGTTAGCAGATCGGAGTTCATCAAAAGGATGACCTCGTTCTTACCCTCTTCTATCAAGGAAAGCGAACCCGCTGTGCCAAGAGGTGTGTCTTCTTCAAGAAAGCTGATCTTATCGCCATGGGCGCCTTTTTGAAGGTGCTCCTTGATCATTTCCTTCTTATAATTCACGCTTACGTGAACGCGGTCCACTCCATGGTCCGCTAAATGATCAAGAGTATGCTCTATGATCGGCTTATCTCCTACTTTTAAAAGTGGTTTTGGTACTTCATCGGTAAGCGGGCGCAGACGATCTCCTCTTCCTCCAGCCATAAGCACAGCATCTATGGGAAGCGAAGGGCGTAAATGGGTCAGGTCGATGAGTTCATGTACAATGTTCTCTTCATTCACGACCGGGACCAAAGCGATCCCTTTTGAACGAAATTCCCTGACCGCTTCGTTAGGGATCTTCCCACTCATAAATGAACGAGGTGAATCATTCATCACTTTGGTTACTAGATCCCTTAATTCGATATCCTTCAATAGATTTCGCCGTATGTCTCCGTCGGTAACGGATCCAAGCAGATGCTGTTCTTCATCAACTATAAAAAGTGTGACCTTTCCGCCCAAGGTGTTCAATCGCTCCAAAGCAGCTCGAACCGTTATGTCTGGTCTGATAAGATGGTCTTGCAATGTGCTCATTTCAGTTCCCTCAATATAGCTACTATATTTTCTGCGGATCTGCCATTTCCATAAACATAGCTTCGTTCAAGATCGCGGATCTCATCGACTTTTCCCACTCCACCTAATATGTCGTCTTTTTTGATCTCCACATCCAGAATGTTCGGGGTTCGAATGCGTCCTTCTTGTCTCCGTCCCAAGTTAATGACGGGAGTTGGGAAGAAGGATGCCTCTGCAAAGGCGCTGGATGTATTGCCGATCATGAATGCACAGTGCTTCATGCAGCTCAAATACCCCAGCGCACCAAAATTCTCAACACCTATGGCGTTCTCATGCGATGCGATATAAGCATTCATCTCTTTGCGGATCATGTTACCCATTGGATCTGCATTAGGCATGGTGATCACTTGTTGGAATGAGCTCATTTCTTCGAGTGCGGCAAGAAGTTCATGCACATGATACGGATTCTTTTCCGGATCGATCGTCTCGGGGTGGAAGGTGATCAGAACCGTCGGAATGCTCAGGTCGATATCGAACTGCTCTTTGAATCCTTCGATGTTCAACAGTTTTAGCTGAGCCATGTTATCCACGCTGAGCGCGCCGACATTGAATACGTGCTGATCAGATCCGGTCAACTCGATCACTCGTTGTCTATACGCTTCTGTTCCGGTGAAATGCACAGCGCTCATGTGCGTAATGCTATGTCTGAAGGCATTGTCGATAGCACCAAGTGTTGTTTCGCCGCCATGCAAATGGGCGATCTTTTTACCTTGTGTGAATGCTGCTGTTACTGCAGCGAACATTTCGAAGCGATCACCAAGTGCGAATATGATATCATGGTCGGATCTTTCCAAGATCGGCACGAAAGCCTTGATGTTTTCAGCTATTGCTGTGCTTACACCAGCTAGTGAATTGTCTTGCGCAAGAAATGGGACTTTGGCGAAGATCTTATATCCATCTTCTTCTATCATAGAGATCGTTCTTCCATGAAGTTCTGAAAGATGGGTACCGAAAATGATCAATTCCAGATCGAACTCCGGGTCATTTTCCAAAGTACTTAGCAAGGGTTGATAGATCCCGTAGTCCGCTCTGCTCGATGTAAGCACGGCGACCTTCATTCAAGATCCTCCCAAGACAACTTATGTTCTGTTCCCAGATCTTTAGCCGCCTTTTTGCCAAGCACCTTATCCAGTTCCATTGGCGAGATCCCGTCACCAGGTCTTTTCATGACCAGATCTTCTGATCCCAGAATTTTTCCGCCCTCGATCAGATGAGCTGTATGAATGCTTTTTCTTGCTACCGTACGATTCTGGATCTCTGTGGGCGTAGGTGAAATAGCTCCATTGCCAAGGGCCTTTTCAATATTTCGGATCGATCTGACCATCTGTGCGAGTTCAGCAGGCTCAATGGATGCTGCATGGTCAGGGCCAGGAAGTGCCCTGTCTAAGGTGATGTGCTTCTCGATGACTTGCGCACCAAGGGCAGTCGCAGCAATTGGGACTTCAATGCCCGAAGTATGATCGGAATAACCTACTGGAGTATCGAACTTTTCCTTCAAGGTCAACATGCCCAAGAGTTGAGCATCGGAGTAGGGCGTTGGATAATCAGTCGTGCATTTCAACAGCGTGATGTCCTTGTGTTGAAGCCCAGAACTTTCCAGAATATCAAGTGCTGCTCGTATCTCCTCCATTTCTGCCATGCCAGTAGACATTACAACAGGCTTCCCTTTGCTAGCTATGTATTTTAGCAAAGGTGCATTGGTCAATTCGCCCGACGGGATCTTATAAAAAGGCATATTGAAGGCTTCCAGCATATCAACACTTCCATGGTCGAAAGGAGTGGAAAGAAAAGTGATGCCCAACATGGCGGCCAATCCGGCCAGAGTATGGTGATCATCTAAAGATAATTGCAGCCCCTTAACCATTTCTAGCTGGTCGCCAGCCGCCGTGTTCTTTTCTTGATATGCTGCTTTTTGGGCGCCAGCGGCAATGAGTTCTGAGGCATTAAAAGTCTGGAACTTGACGATATCTGCACCAGCTGAAGCGGCGACGCGTACAAGGTTTTTGGCAAGATCGATGCTACCATTGTGATTTACACCTGCTTCGGCTATGATCCTAACTTTTTTCATGTCAACCGAATTCTGGCCTTTCCTTGATCAATCGTTTCTCTAACTTTAGCAAGTTATTGCTTCTTTTTCTGATTTTTCTTAGGGGATTACCTGCGTAAATATTCCATTTTAGCAAGTCTTTTGTGATCAACGACATGGCCCCAATACTACAACCCTCTCCTATATTACAAGCACCAATAATTACAGAGCTTGCTCCAATTATTACATGCCTTCCTACTTCAACAACTCCTCCAATGTGAGATGTATATTCTTGAGGAATAGCTTGTGCAGTTAAGAACTCTCCAGAATAATCATCAGAAGCACTATAAATAATGGTATTTGCTGCCATGCTTGAGAAATCATGAAGAATTATCCCAAAATACCCGCTCAAATGACAGCCTCTTGCAACAAAGACATTATTATTGATCTCAATATATCCGTTAACCGCAGACATGGTAACTTGATCGTCGATCCTGACATTATTTCCTATGGAAACATTTTCTTGCCCATAGATCCGGACATCTTTGGAGATCAAGATATTCGTTCCTATTTTTTTGAAACCAAAGTCAACTAAATCTTGTTCCGTATAATATTCACTTTTAAGCATTATCCATCTGTTCGGTTAATTGATCTATCATATTAAATTCCTAATAGTGATCAACTTAACTACAAAACGGAAATGACCGCCACCTCCAATTAATATGATCCCTTTTTTATTCATTTTATCCGTACGCTACTCGGGATGTTCACCAAAGTATCGTAGATCTTTTGTGAGTTACTGAGGTCTTCATGGATACAATGTCGGAACATCGAAAGTGTTTGTGTCAGTTCCCATACCGGACGGGTCATTATATCGCGGTCGTTGCTGTATTCGAGGAATGCGTCCCGTTCTTCAATGTCTTTTAACTTGATGGCATTCAGCCAATTATTAGGTGAACAGTCCATCGGAGGGTTTACGAATTCAATTGCAAGTTCTGAGAATTCTTTGTTGTAGAGATCGGCTAGTTCCTTTTTATTCTCCAGATAGCTCTCCATCTTTCCCATTTGGGCAACTCCCAAGGAAGCGTTCAAATTCGGCATTCTGTAATTATAACCAATGTGGTCGTGGGCGAACTTCCAGCGGTGAGGGATCTTGGCTTGAGTGGTCAGGTGTTTTCCGAAATCGGCTAATTCTTCATCATTAGTCACCACCATGGCACCACCTCCGCAAGTGATGATCTTATTGCCGTTAAAACTAAAAATGCCCAGTTTACCGAAAGTGCCAACGTGCTGACCTTTATAGGTCGTTCCAAGAGCCTCGGCAGCATCTTCGACAACTGGGACCGCGTTTACGTCACAAATTTGGACGATCCGATCGATCTCGGTAGGGATGCCATACGTATGCATCGGTACACAAGCTCCGATCCTTTTTCCGCTTGCTATGTGATAGCATTTGCCATCATCTCTTATCTCTGTCTTATCGTGAAAGAAGGTTTCTAATGCATCTGCTGAAAGTCCCAGAGTTTTCAGATCGATATCCACGAACAAGGGATCAGCGCCGATATAGGAGATGGAATTAGCAGTGGCCACAAAACTGACCGCTTGTGTAATGACCAATTCATCTTTTTCTACACCAGCCAAGACCAAAGCGAGATGCAAGGCGGCTGTACCATTCGTTACCGCTATGGCTTTTTTGGCACCTGTATATCCTTCAATATTTTCTTCGAAAAGGTTGACATACTGGCCTACGGAAGAAACATAACTGCTATCGATGCACGAGAGTACTTTTTCCCGATCGCTGGCATTGAATTGTGGAACATGCAATGGAATAAAACCTTCTGGTTGGTCGAAGGCTTTTCTGATGATCGATATTATTTGATCAAACATTGTAAACATGAGAACGATATCCTCTTCTGTTCTCTTTATCGCTGAACCATTTAATAGTTTCTTCAAGTCCGTGATCAAGATCGAATTCAGGACTCCACCCCGATGCGTTCTTAAGCTTGCTAACATCACCACAAAGGCGATCGACCTCACTACTCTTAGGTCGAATGCGCTGTTCGTCACTGATAACCTTAGCATCTTTGCCCGTTATTCTAATGATCTTATCCGCCAGATCCCCAATTGAGATCTCACCACCAGTAGCAATGTTAACTTCTTCACCAAGCAGGTCATCTGTAGTAGCCGCTTGAATAAACCCCTGAGCGGTATCTTTCACATAGACCAGATCTCTGGTAGGGGAGAGCGCTCCCAATTTTATCTCTTTGGCACCATCCAGCAATTGTGTGATGATCGTTGGAATGACCGCCCGAGCTGATTGCCTTGGTCCATAGGTATTGAAAGGGCGGACAACAGTTACAGGAAGCTCAAAACTTCTATGGAATGAAAGTGCTAGTTGGTCCGCACCGATCTTGGTAGCAGCGTAAGGCGATTGCCCGACTTTAGGGTGGTCTTCGTTGATCGGCACGGTCTGAGCAGAGCCATATACTTCGCTGGTGGATGTAACTATTGTGCGTTCAACGCCTTCATCTCGGGCGGCTTGAAGTACGTTCAAAGTGCCTTTTATATTGGTGTCCACGTAACTATCGGGACTGTGGTAGCTGAATGGGATGCCGATCAGGGCTGCTAAATGAAAAACAACATCAATACCCTTCATTGCCTGCCGGACCCCGTTCGGGTCACGGATATCTCCTGAGAAAACATCCAGCTGATCTTGGGTTTCTCTGGACAAAGAATCTAGCCAACCCCATGAATTGAAAGAATTGTAGAATACGAATGCCCGTACATCACATCCCAGATCAAGGAGTGCCTCGATCAAATGACTTCCAATGAACCCATCAGATCCGGTAACCAGAACACGTTTTCCTTTTAATTCCATGTGCTGAACGCGAAATTAATGATCGAACCGACTTGTTCGATCATTGTAACCGTATTGTTCCATATGGGTCTTAGTAATGGTTTCAATTTGCTCGATCTGCTCGATCTGAAGTTTTCCATCACGGAGCCAGTTTATATATTTTTTCTCTTTCGAACTGATCGCACCGATCTGTGCCTTTTCTACTCTAAGTTCTTTGCTCATTCCCAGATCATCTACTATGCGAGCAAGTTCTTGCAAGGGTGCGGAGCAAAGATCTTCGTATTTCAAGGTAGTGAACGAGGCACAATTCGATCCTACATTTTCGATCATGTTAATGTTATTGACCCATAGGTCTGACCAAAATTGAAGATCATCTTGTGGTAACGCTTGATGCGGTGTGAATTTGGAATACGCCTCTGGAAGTGTTCCTAATACGTCCCTTGGGTCGCGAATAATATGAACGGCTTTTGCATTTGGGAATACCTTTAGCCATGTTGCCAATGTAATGCATGTTCGTGGATCTTTAAAACCCCAAACACCATTTTTATATCCATGGGATACTAGCCCATCAAGTATCTCTTGCTCGTCGATCCTATCAGAGCGACTTTGAAGCTCGGCTTCAGAGATCCCTTTCAGATCCCACCAACTTTCCCAGATCCTATCGTTCAGGTCTTGGAAGTATTTCCATTCATAGGTCGTTGTGGGACTAACTTGAAAAAGACCACATTGCGCTAAAAGTTCAGCTAAAAGCCTAGTGCCCGAATGATGGAATCCAAGAATGATAAGGGGCTGTTTGAAAGCAGATGGTTCTTTCATCTTTTTATTGTTCGGCTCAAACCAGTTCTTATTGCGAGGTGCAATTTTAAAAAGTTCTTGAGCAACCACTTTCTGGATCTTGGATCTTTGAACATAGAACGCACCTGAGTCCATCGATTTTGATGAAGGAGAATTCCGATACCTCTATCAATGGTCTTGGTCAATTCACTACTTGACATTTTTCTGTCTTTGGCTGAGAGCATTCCTTCATATGCATGATACAAATGGATCTTATCAATAAGTCCTAAGTGAAAATAATTCTTCGAGAATTGACTTTCTGATGTTCCTCTTAATATGAGCGGTCTTTCATCTTGAACGAATCGGTTTTCCGGATTGTCTCTAGCTAGACGAAGGTATAGGTCGAATTCTGGGCAAAATGAATAAGCGGGATCGTAGAATGGCGGATCCTTCAACAGATCCCTGCGGAAGAAAGTACAAGAGGGTGGTGGACATTCTTTGAAGTTGAGCAGATAATGAAAATATTCACTTCCAGTAAAAGAGCCACATTCGTTCCATGGTTTAGGCACTTCGTGCATTTGAGAAAATGCAAGAAATGCAACGCTCGGGTCTTTGAAGATCTCGATCGCCGCTTTTAGTACTCCAGGTAGTAGTTGATCATCTTGATGAAGTTGAACAACAATAGGTGCGGAAGCCGATTCCACGGCTATGTTCCAATTTCCGGTAAGTCCAAGATTGGTCTTGTTCTGGAACGATCTCACTCCAGATCTCTGAATAAGATCCCACGTATTGTCGGTAGAGCTGTCGTCAACAACTAGGATCTCGATCTGATCAAGATCGACCCCTACTTGTTCTTTAACGCTACTTAGACAGGCTTCAATGTGTGCTTCTGCGTTATAGGTGGGTATAGCAACAGAGATCTTCAAATTACTATTCTGCACGTTTTCCAAATGGATCCAGATTAAGTACTCCCGGATCTTTGATCATGTGGTCCGCATAACGCGGGTGCTTATTCAAGATATTGAAGCTCAGCGCTTCAGTTTGAATATCCAGGAACTGACGATAATTGTCGTGCAGTGCTAAATTCAAATAGTAATTTCCCTTATTCAGGATACCAACAGGCAATTGTAGTTCAACAGTATTAAGGCCTTTTATGCTTTTTTCTCCCGGGCGCATTTCGCGACCAAAATACATGCTGATCTTTTCAGTACCCCTGCATAGATCAACGTTCAACTCAGCGTCAGGCAGATCTTCATTCAGTAAATATTCAAAACGAAAAGAGATCTTATCGTTGTATTCAAAGTTCGGTGTTTTTTTGTCTGTAACGAACCTTGCCTGTGTAATGTAGCCAGAACCTTTCTTGATCGGAAATGTCCTTTGCAAAACTTCCGAGCTTTCATGAAAAGAACGCATGTAGCTATTCACGGAATCAATCGCTGTGCCAGTCGACTCGATGAGTCCGTTCTTAAGAAAGATCCCTTTATTACAAAGATCTGTTATCGCTTCAAGATTGTGGCTTACAAAAAGAACTGTACGTCCTTCACGGGTTACCTCACCCATTTTGCCTAAACACTTTTGCTGGAACTCAGCATCCCCGACAGCAAGTACTTCATCAATGATCAGGATCTCAGGGTCTAGATGTGCTGCAACAGCAAACGCCAGTCTAACCTTCATTCCACTGGAGTAATGTTTTATTGGAGTATCAATGAATTTAGCAACACCGCTGAAATCCACTATCTGATCGAATTTACTGGCGATCTCTTTCCGTTTCATACCTAGGATCGTACCGTTGAGAAATACATTTTCTCTTCCAGAAAGTTCCGGGTGGAATCCCGTACCGACTTCTAGAAGCGAAGAGACCCTTCCTTTCATTTCAAAACGACCAACTGTTGGTTCTGTGATACGTGATAGGATCTTAAGCAAGGTGCTTTTTCCTGCACCATTCCTGCCGATTATTCCGATCGCATCACCTTGTTCAACGTTAAAGCTTATATCCTTCAGTGCCCAGAACCGATCTTTCTTTTCAGTTGTGAACAAGGACTTGAATCTGTGATTGAAACTTTCACGTAAGTCTCCTGAAACGCTGCCGCCGATCACATATTCTTTGCCGATCTGGTCGATCTTTATTGCGGTGTAATTATCCATATCAGATCACATCTGCCATGATACGTTCGGTGCGTTTGAAATAATAAAGACTTCCGATGAACATAATGGCGATCACTAAATAGGAGACATAAGCTAGCTCATGCGGTGGCGATCCGCCGAATAAACACCAACGGAATCCATCCACTACTCCCGCCATTGGGTTCAAGTAATATAGAATTGACGCCCATTTTGGAATTCGTTGGATGACTAATTCTGTTGGATAGGCTACAGGAGTTGCAAATAATCCAAATTGAACAACAAATGGAACGACATGTTGTAGGTCTCTATATCTTATGGTCAAGGCACTGACCCATATTCCAAAGGTCAATGAACAGATAATGGTCATAAATATGAATAATGGCAGGAGTAGGATCGCAGGCCCAGGGCTATAGGAGAACCAGATCATTAGAAAACCCAAGATCAGCAATGTCACAGCGTAGTCCACTAATCCAACGACAGCCTTAGAAAGTGGAATTACCAAACGAGGGAAATAGATCTTCTTGATCATCTCTCCAGCACCGATTATCGAGTTTCCTGATTCCTTGAAAACGAAGGAAAAATAGGTCCAAGCTGAAATGCCGGCAAACGAAAAAAGAACGTATGGTACATCTCCTGTGTCTACGTTCAAAGCACGCTGAAATATTAGGACCATTATGGCAAGAGTGGCTAATGGCTGTATCAGTGTCCATATTAATCCTAAAAAAGTTTGGGCGTATCTAACTCGTAGATCACGCCACGCAAGTACCACAAAGAGGTCTTTGTACCTGAATAGCTCTTTGATGTCCGGAAAGCTCTTGCGCTTTTTCGGATCAACAACTATTAGTTCGGATCTATTTGGGGTGTTTGACAAAGGAATATCCCGTGCTTAGGGTAATAAAGGCAAAGTTACATATTTGCACTTGTTTATAGACCTATTTGAACATTCATGAAGATCATATTCGCCACGGGCAACGAGAATAAATTGAGAGAAATAAGAGCTGCAATGCCATCGGGGATCGAGGTTCTAGGCTTAAAAGACGTAGGGATCTTCGAAGAGATGCCAGAAGACCATGAGACTTTGGAAGAGAATGCATTGCAAAAAGCGCAATATGTTTTCGAAAAATGCGGTCTCGCTTGCTTCGCTGATGATACCGGCCTTGAGGTCGATGCATTGAACGGAGCCCCAGGAGTTTATAGCGCACGGTATGCGGGAGAAGAAAAGAGTGCCGAAGCCAACATGGCCAAGGTGCT
>Ga0164313_10003997_pt1 | contig 13168 bp, 9 predicted proteins | sample GuaBasSedimGuay4_FD_113735 | JGI IMG/M metagenome (GOLD analysis project Ga0164313, IMG submission 113735) | Subseafloor sediment microbial communities from Guaymas Basin, Gulf of California, Mexico - Guay4, Core 4569-4, 0-3 cm | ecosystem: Environmental > Aquatic > Marine > Hydrothermal vents >... | reverse complement strand
TTATCTCATTACCACATTATCTCATTACCACATTATCTCATTACCACATTATCTCATTATCTCATTACCACATTATCTCATTACCACATTATCTCATTACCACATTATCTCATTACCACATTATCTCATTATCTCATTACCACATTATCTCATTATCACAACACCGTATCTATAAAACTCTACCCCTGCCGCATTGCTTCTACCGGATCTAACTTAGCAGCCATCCAGGCAGGTATTATTCCACTGATAAGACCGATAATTATCGAAAAACTTAATCCTTTTACAATATTGCCAATGGTTAGGGTGGTGCCAAAATCAAAAAAGTAATCCAATACCACTGTTCCGATAAAAACAAAAACAATTCCGATTACACCCCCAAAAAGACTTAAGCCAACAGCCTCAAATAAAAACTGAAGCAACACAAAATAACTTTTTGCCCCCAACGCTTTTTGAATACCAATTTGTTTGGTACGCTCCTTTACCGAAACAAACATGATGTTGGCAATACTAAACCCACCCACCAGCATCGAAAATCCACCGATTATCAGCCCTACAATATTTACCACTCCAAAAAGCATATCTAATTGATTTAGAACCACACTTGTTTCATTTAAAGCAAAATTCCTATCCGCCTTTGGCGACAATTTTCTAACTGCCCTTAACACGCTTGTCAATTCGTTTTTTAACATTGCATTTGAAATGCCCGGTTTTGCTTTAACCATAATAAAGGAACTGGCGCGTTTCATATTAAGTATCTGATTAGCAAACCCAACTGGGATAAGCACATTTTCGTCATGCGAATTGCCTACCATGCTTTCACCTTCCTTTTCAAGAACCCCTATAACACGTAGGTTTCGTCCTTTTACCTTTATGGTTTTACCAACCGGTGGTGAGCTTCCAAAAATTTCTTCGGCAACTGTTGCCCCAATCATGGCCAATGGTCTTCCTCCTTTAATTTCAGCTTCGGTAAAATAGCGGCCGTCTGCCAGGTTTATTTTCTGCACATCGGCATAATGGTATGATATGCCTAAAATAACTACATCGTTCATTTCGCTATTCAAATACCTCACTTTTCTAGAACCAAAAATGGCATAACCACTTGCTTCCGCCGAATTCACTCTTTTTTCGATGGCTTTCAAATCATTCATATCCGGATCGGGTCTTTGAAAATACTTCCACCAGGCATATTCCTCATCCCCTTCTTCAGGGGCCCAGGGCATTTTTTGCACAAAAATCACATCATCGCCTAAAGACTCAAAACTTTCCACCAATCTATCACGAAACGAATCAATCATGGTAAAAACGGCAATAATCGAAAATATGCCGACGGTAATACTTAGCAATGACAAAACCGATCTCAGCTTATTGCTTTTAAGGGAGTTCCAGGCCAGCACAAAACTTTCGCCAATAATTCTAAATAAAATTTTCATTAAAACAACTTATTGCTATAAAAGTAAAAAATTAAGAACCGCTGTTAAAAATAAAATTGATGAATGGTAATTTGTTCTGCAATAAGAGCCATTTAGAAGCATCTATTTTTTCATGTGAAAAGTTGGTGAAAACAAATCGTGCAGATCATTGGAATACCGCACGCTTCTTTGTAAAATTGCAGTTATTGATTCACTCCAAAATTTTCTGATCCCGTGAAAAAAATTCAATCGGCATTAATATCGGTTTTCGACAAAGATAATCTTGATAAAATCGCACTGAAACTCAATGACTTAGGAATTAAAATATTTTCGACTGGTGGTACCCAAAAGTATATTGAAAACTTAGGAATATCAGTTACCCCGGTAGAAGAAATAACCGCTTACCCTTCAATTTTAGGCGGCAGGGTTAAAACACTTCACCCTAAAATTTTTGGAGGAATATTATCGCGGCGCGATATGAAAGAAGACCAAAGCCAGGTTTCGGAATATAATATTCCCAATATAGATTTGGTTATTGTTGACCTTTACCCATTTAAAGAAACTGTGAAATCGGGTGCTTCGCATGAAGAAATTATTGAGAAAATTGATATTGGTGGAATTTCACTTATTCGAGCTGCAGCAAAAAATTACAAAGACGTGGTAATTGTTTCTTCGAAAACAGAATACCAAACTTTACTCGATCTACTAACTGAAAAAAACGGAAGTACCGATTTAGAAGATAGGAAACACTTAGCAACAGAGGCATTCCACATTTCATCTGATTACGATATTGCAATAAATAATTACTTAAGCGGAGATAATCAGTCCCGTTTTAAAGTAAGCCTCTCAAATGCAAAGGAATTGCGCTATGGTGAAAACCCACATCAAAAGGGGGTTTTTTATGGTGATTTAGATGCTCTTTTCGAAAAATTGCATGGAAAAGCACTTTCTTATAATAATTTACTTGATATAGATGGTGCAATTAACCTGATGGCAGAATTCAAACACAGCGATCCAACATTTGCCATTTTAAAGCACAACAATGCCTGTGGAATTGCAACTCGTGATAAATTAAAAGATGCTTACATGGCTGCACTTGCCGGGGATCCGGTTTCTGCATTTGGAGGTGTTTTAATTTCGAACCGGAAAATTGATTCCGAAACGGCAGAGAAGATAAATAGCTTATTTTGCGAAGTTGTAATTGCCCCCGACTTTGATATACCAGCATTGGAAATTTTGCGTTCAAAGAAGAACCGAATACTTTTAATCCAAAAACCAACCTCAATGCCCGATAAGATTATTCGTACCGTCTTAAATGGAATTCTTTTTCAGGATAGGGATCAGAAAACGGATAAAATTGCTGATTTTAAGCAGGTTACAAAGACACCTGTATTAGATACACAAGAGAAAGATTTGGAATTTGCTGCTATAGTATCCAAGCATACAAAATCCAATACGATTGTGTTGGTTAAAAACAATCAATTACTTGCCAGCGGTACCGGGCAAACTTCCCGTATCGATGCTTTAAAACAGGCCATTGCAAAAGCGCTAAACTTTGGATTCGATTTAGAAGGTGCTGTAATGGCTTCTGATGCTTTTTTCCCTTTCCCCGACAGTGTAGAAATAGCTGGAAAAGCCGGAATAAAAGCAGTAATACAACCGGGCGGGTCCATTAAGGACCAGTTTTCAATAGATTATTGCGACCAGCATGGTATGTCCATGGTATTTACAGGAACAAGACATTTTAAACATTAATATTTTATGGGATTTTTTAATTTTTTTACGCAGGAAATAGCAATCGACCTAGGGACAGCAAACACGTTGATTATTTATAAAGACAAAGTAGTTATTGATGAACCGTCGATTGTTGCGCAAAACAGAAATACCGAAAAGGTAATTGCCATTGGTAAAGAGGCCCAGATGATGCATGGAAAAACCCATGACAAAATAAGGACTATCAGACCCCTAAAAGATGGTGTAATTGCCGATTTTCATATGGCTGAAGCGATGATAAGGGGAATGATAAAAAAGATAACAACCATGAAAGGTTTGTTCACCCCCTCATTACGGATGGTTATTTGTATTCCCTCGGGCATTACAGAAGTTGAAAAAAGAGCGGTTCGTGATTCGGCAGAACATGCAGGTGCAAAAGAAGTTTATTTAATTCATGAGCCGATGGCTGCTGCAATAGGTATGGGTATTGATGTAGAAGAACCAACAGGATCAATGATTATTGATATTGGTGGAGGAACTTGTGAAATTGCTGTGATTGCATTGGGAGGTATAATTTGTGATAAAAACATCCGCATTGCAGGTGACGAGTTTAACCAGGACATAGAAGAATTTATGCGAAAACAACATAACATTTTAATTGGTGAACGAACCGCCGAACGGATTAAAATTGAAGTAGGTTCAGCTTTACCGGAATTAGAAGATCCCCCGGATGATTATCTTGTTCATGGGCGTGACCTGATGACCGGTATCCCGAAAGAAATTAAGGTATCGTACCAAGAAATTGCACATGCACTGGATAAATCAATTTCAAAAGTAGAAGATGCTATTTTAAGTGCGCTTGAACTTACGCCTCCTGAACTTTCGGCTGATATATACCGAACGGGGATTTTTATGGCCGGCGGTGGTGCGATGTTGCGTGGACTGGATAAACGAATATCGAAACGTACCAAATTACCGGTTCATGTTGCTGAAGACCCATTGCGTGCAGTAGCACGGGGAACCGGAGTTGCATTAAAGAATATTGACCGGTTCCATTTCCTTATGAAGAACTAAACCCGATAAATTGCTGAATGAAAAACTTATTCCGCTTTTTTTATCAAAACAGTTTTGTAATTGGTTTTCTCCTTTTACAGGGTGTTTCATTTTGGCTAATTGCTAACTACACCTATTATCAGCAGTCTGTATTGTACCAGGCCGGAAACACCGTTGCCGGGAATTTTAGCGAACGAAAAATAGCTTTTACCGACTATTTAAACCTCGACGAGGCCAATGCCGAATTGGTAGAAGAGAATGCTGGATTGAAAAATAAAAGCATTGAATCCTTTTCGGTTGTTAATAAAGAATATGTCGTAATAAACGACACTTTGCACAAAATAAAATACAGGTATTACGCAGCAAAAGTTATCAATTCAACTTTTCATAAAGTCGAAAATTTTATAACGATAAACAAAGGTTCCATCGGTGGATTAAAACCCAACATGGCAATAATTAATTCAAAAGGCTTAGTCGGAATTACCACTTCGGTTTCCGATAATTTTTCGATTGTTTTACCAATCATCCATCCCCGATCCCGCCATAGTGTTCAGGTTAGGCATAAACTATATTTTGGTATTCTTAAATGGAATGGGAAAAGTTTTAGGGAAGCACAAATGGAAGAAGTCGCAAACCATGCTAAATTGGTGGTTGGGGATACCATTGAAACCCGCGAATCGAGTGTCTTTCCTGAGGGAATCCCAGTCGGAAAAATCATAAATATTGAACCAATAGAAGGTTCGAACTTTTTAGATATATCGGTAGGGTTATTTGTAGATTTTAGCAACATATATTATGTATATGTTATTGATAACCTGATGAAACACGAACAACAACTTATTGAAACGGAGGGATATAAATGATTGGATTACTCTTAAAAAATATCCTCGGAATTATTGGGTTTATATTGCTTCAGGTTCTGATCCTGAACCATGTATCGCTTTTTAATGGATGGGCCCAACCGTTTTTATACATATACCCTTTAATTGCATTGCCATTAATTCTTCCCAAAAGATTTTTATTGCTTATCGGGTTTTTTACAGGGTTAGCCATTGATTTGTTTACGCATACGCCCGGAGTCCACGCTTCTGCAGCCGTTACTTTAGTGTTTTTCAGGCCATTTGTATTAAAAATAATCCGTCCACGCGAAGGTTTTGAATCTTATAATCCTTCGATAAAGAGTATGGGCGTTGCAAAGTACTTTACTTATAGCGGATTATTGGTACTCATACATCACTTTTGGCTTTTTGGTTTGTTATATTTTTCTACAGGATTGATTTTAACGGCCATAGGCCATGCTTTACTAAGTTCAGGGTTTACCCTAATTTTTATTCTTCTGGTACAACTGTTTTCCCAGAATAAAAAAACCTTTTAAACCATGGACTTTAAGGAACGAAGCTGGGTTATTATTTCTATCATTTTAATTATAGGGTTCATTTTTATAGTGCGCTTATTTTTTTTACAGGTTACTACTGATCATTGGGCGCAAAAATCCGCATCTATTACAGAAAAAAAAATAACAACCTACCCTGCACGGGGTTTGATTTACGATAGAAACGGAAGATTAATGGTTGCAAACAAGGCCGTTTACGACCTGATGATATTACCGGCGGATGTAAAAAACAATGAGTCTGATTCGGTTGAAGTTTCCAAATTATTGGATATTTCAACAAAAGAATACCAACTGGCACTTTATAAAGCCAGAGAATATTCTGCATACAAACCCAGTACATTTGTTGAACAGATACCAGCAGAACAATTCGGCTATTTAGTAGATCAGCTTTACAAGTACCCTGAGTTTATACCTGTTCCCAGAACGCTAAGGTCCTATCCTATTCCGGTGGCCCCTCACACTATTGGTTATATCAGTGAAGTTTCCCCAAATCAAATTAAACAAAACCCCTATTACAAATCTGGTGATTATATCGGGGCATCAGGCATTGAAAAAACGTACGAAAGCGACTTGAAAGGCGAGCGTGGAGTCCGATATATTGTGGTTGATGTACACAATAAAGAAATTGAATCCTATAAAAAAGGGGCTTTTGACAAAGCAGCGGTATCTGGTAATGACCTTATACTTTCTATAGATGCCTTATTGCAGGAATATGGCGAAAAACTGATGCAAAATAAAAAAGGGAGTATTGTTGCCATAGAACCAAAAACCGGGGAAGTGCTAGCCCTGGTTTCATCTCCGGGATATAACCCGAATAAATTGGTAGGTCGCGAAAGATCTGAAAACTACAAAAAATTGGCTGCCAACGATAGTTTGGGCCCCCTTTTTAACCGCACCTTAAATGCCCAGTACCGACCGGGCTCGGTATTTAAAATTATTGAAGCGCTGATAGGCCTTGAAGAAGGCGTAATAAAACCTGAAACCAGGATTAGATGTAACCGGGGTATAATTAATTGTCATGGTGCACATAGCAACGACGATTTAAAAAATGCCATTATTCATTCTTGTAACCCTTATTTTAGAGACGTATATCGTCGTCTGATCCAAAGGGGTGAATACAGTTCGATATATAAAGACAGTGAAGCCGGTTTAAAAAGTTGGCGTAAAAGGGTCATGAATTTTGGTTTTGGTGCTCCTTTGGGAATTGATTTGGAAGGGGAAAAGAGCGGACAGGTTCCAGGTGTTAGTTTATATGACAAATGGTATGGCCACGGGCGATGGGCTTTTTCTACTATTTATTCCAATTCCATTGGCGAAGGCGAGCTATTGGTGGTTCCGCTCCAAATGGCCAACCTAGCAGCTATTATTGCAAACAAAGGCTATTATTATATCCCACACCTGGTAAAATCGATTGGCGACCAAAATGCAATACGGTCTGAATATACTGTCAAACACGAATCCATGATTGCACCGGAACATTTCGATTTGGTTCAGGATGCCATGGAAGCGGTTGTTAATCAAACTGGAGGTACAGCGAGAAGGGCACGTTCGAAGGATATAATTATTTGCGGAAAAACCGGAACCGTCGAAAATGGGGATTACCCGGACCATTCGGTATTTATAGCCTTCGCACCACGCGAAAACCCAAAAATAGCTATTGCAGTGTATGTAGAATATGCCGGGTTTGGTGGTACCTGGGCAGCACCTATCGCATCGTTGATGATTGAAAAGTATTTAAAAGGCGATATTAGCAATCAAAGAAAAGAACAGCGCATTCTCGATTTCAAAAACCTGTACATTAAAAAAACAGAAGAATGAATAGGCCTGAACTGCTAAAAAATATCGATTGGATTATTATCGGGCTTTATGTTGTTTTGGTAATTGCCGGATGGATTAATATTTACGCCGCTAATTATCAACCGAACCATCCAAGTATTTTTGATCCGACCATGGAATATGGAAAACAATTCAGATGGATTATTGGTGCTGGTATTATCATCTTTATTATTTTAATGTTGGATTCCGGGTTTATTATTAATATTTCCATTCCTGCTTACATTGCCACATTAGTATTATTGATAGGCGTTTTAATATTCGGAAAAGAAGTAAATGGGGCCAAATCGTGGTTTGGTTTTGGAAGTTTTGGGATTCAACCATCTGAATTTGCAAAGGTTGGTGTAGCCATGGCTTTAGCCCGATATTTAAGTTTGCCTACTACACGTTTTTACGATTTAAATTCGAAGCTTATTGCCTATGCGATAATTATTATTCCATCGGTTTTAATTGCACTGCAACCTGATATTGGGACTGTACTTGTGTTTTCGGCCTTTATCCTCACCCTTTATCGGGAAGGATTATCAGGAAACATTTTATTACTGGGCATATTGGCAATTATATTGTCTGTTATTTCCTTATTGTTTAAGCCCATAATGGTTACTTTACCACTTGTGGACCTTAGCATTCAGGGGCAGTATGTATTAATGTTTTTTATCCTGATTTTCGGTATTATAAGTTATTTTGGAATAAAGCTTTTTGTTTTCCCCCGATATAGAAAAAATAAATACCGCCTATTGCTTTTTGGTTTTATCGGTAGCATGTTGTTAACCTTTTCGGTCGACAGGGTTTTTGAAAAGGGGCTTGATAACCATCAAAAAACAAGGATAAATATTTTACTGGGGTTAGAAGAAGACCCCCTGGGTGCTGGCTACAACGTAAACCAGTCGAAAACTGCTATTGGTTCCGGTAGAATTACAGGTAAAGGTTTTTTAAAAGGCCAATTAACCAAATACAAGTATGTTCCGATGCAAAGCACCGATTTTATCTTTTGCACCATAGGCGAAGAATGGGGTTTTATTGGCAGTTCAACTGTAATTATCCTATTTATGATTTTACTGATCCGCATCATTATAATAGCCGAAAGGCAGAAACAGTCATATGTTAGAATATTCGCTTATTCCGTCGCTTCTATATTGTTTTTACATTTTCTGATAAACATCGGAATGGCCATTGGACTGGCACCGGTTATTGGTATTCCATTGCCCTTTTTTAGTTATGGCGGGTCTTCGTTATGGGCATTTACCATATTGATTTTTATTTTAATAAGGCTTGATGCTGACCGGGTTAACTTTTTAAGGTAAACCTCCTTTTATTGACAGGGCAAGTTTCGGCCATAAAAAAAGGCTGCTTAAAAAAACAACCTTTTTCAGTATAAAATGCTTTCCCAATTAGTAAAAATCCGATCGGTTGTCAACTACATTTGCATCATCCCGTAAAGCGGAAAAAACGCCTGAATTAACCCTGGTCTCATATTTAGTATTAATATCATCAGCAAACAACTCGCTATCCAAATCTTCTATCGCAGGGACTTGCTTATCGGTGATTTCCATAACATACACACCCAAAATGCCTGTTAAAGGAACAGACACATCACCAACTTCCAGTGTAAAAGCTTCACCAATAATTTCGCTGTCACCACTTCCGCCTCCCGGTATATTATTAGAACTATACGGAATTGAAGTCGCAGTTTGTACCTGCAAACCCATTGATCCGGCCAATTCATCCAAATTGGTTTTTCCTTCCATTTCAGATGTTATCATTTCCTTCTTTTTATCAAGGATTACAAACCCTTTAAACAAATCTTCTACATCTTCAAATGCAGGTTCGCCTTCTTCGGTTATTTTTATTAAAATCGCCACAACAAACTTATCGCCAATCTCAATGGGGCTTGATATTTCATCCACGTCCGATTTATACATCCACCTAACTAATTCTGTGGCATTGCTCATCCCTTTAACATTTTTCGATCCTTTAAGGGTTTTATCTGCTTCTGTTATATTTAAATTAAGTGTTTTGGCTGACTCATCGAAAGCGGCCTTGTCGGTATTATTAATTGAAAAGTCAGTTGCTTCTGAATATATTTCGTTAAATGTGTCGGGCGATGGAATAATTTTATGGTCAACCACAACAATAACCGGTTGCCTTTGTTCCCGTTTTCCAAGGATTTCGATAATGTGATACCCATAGGTTGTTTTAACCACAGTTAAATCCCCTTTTTTACCATCGAAAACCGCATCGTTAAATTCGGTTACCATTCTACCCTGCGGAAACCAATCGTAAACCCCACCATCTTTTATAGAGGCAACATCTTCCGAAAAATCGGTTACCATGGCTTCGAAATTACGTTTTCGCCGAATTACATTTTTAATACTATCGGCACGTAGTTTAACTTGATTATCGTTAACCCCTGTTGTTTTTAATAGAATATGACGTACCCTTGCCTGCTTTTCGAAATTTTCGCCGGTTACTTTTGCAATTTTATATGAACTGCCTTCTAAATATGAACCAACAACATCGCCAATAGCAGCATTTGCGAGTAACAAATCCGCTGTGCTATCAGCTATCGAGCCCGGAACATAAACCTGATTATACCCCGTTTTTGTGTCGGCATTTACCACCATAAAAATGGAATCGTTTTCACTTGCCTTAAAGTCTTCAATAAGTGATTCAACATCGTTTTTTATAAACTCTTTATCACTTTCTGTAGGTTCTACATTAAACAAGACATAGGAAGCACTCCGCGATTCCTTTTGTTCATATTTTTCCTCACCCTTATGTTCTTGATAATATGCTTTTATATCGCTGTCGCCAACATCAACCGTCGAATCCGGAATTGTGTTATACCGCTTATAAACAAAATTAAATGACAGTTTGCTATCGTTCGACCTGGCCATTTCCAACGATTCGAGATTATTGGATTTTAGACCGGCCGCTATTGCCTTATAATACTTTGTGGTTTGGCGGCTTTCTATAATCTGTTTTTGTTGAACCTGCGCATAAAGTGGGTATTGTTTATTTATGAACGAAAAATACTGCTTAACCGATTCGGGGTTAAATTTACCATCAGGACTAAAGGTTGGGTCGGACCTGAAGCCCGGTAAAATATTGTCTCCCCATCTAACATCATCATACTCATCTTGCGTTACGGTAATTCCGGCCTCATTAAGTTCAACCATCACAGTGTTTTCACGTAACATATCGTTCCACACCTGGGTTCTTATCCGATCGGTTGTAGCTGCATCGGGGCTCTGGTTTATACTCCTTAAACTTTCGAGCTGAATATTCACCCTGTTTTCGAAATCAATCCGGTCAATTTTAGTTCCGGCTATTTCGCCAATATATAAGGTTTGCTGTCCACCTCCGCCCCTAAACATGTCACCCATGATAAAAGCTCCCATTCCTAATCCTATAACGATTAAAACCAGTCCCGAATTTTGTCTGATCTTTGTAATTGTTGCCATGCTTTAAATCTTTATTTTAAAAGTGTGCGAATATACAATTTTTCGTAAATAATATTTGATTAATGAATTGTATTATAAATGTTGTATCGCAACTATTTTAACTTAAAAATCTGAAAAGATAATTTTCCTTGTTTTATAATGCTTATAACACCTTAAATCCGCAAGCATATTTCATTGTAATAAAAATGAACAGGATTCTTAAACTTACAGGCTGCAAGCTATAATAACCTACCAAAGATAATTTCTTATGTTTAAATAATTCCAGGCCATCCGGTTATATTGCCCATTGGTAAATCGACACACACAAGCACCATAATAAGACATGTAATTACTTAGATACGGCGTATAGTAATCGCCATTTGCATCCGTTCCCGGTCCCAGGTACACACAGCCATCACTATACTCTCCATTATTATCTGCCGGTGTATCACAAACTAAATCACCCGCCTCCCCGCAATTGTTTTTATTAACCAACTCTGCACCAAAGGATGTTTCGAAAGTATGGTACAATCCAAAAAAATGCCCTATTTCATGCACTAGGGTTTTAATACCTGAAGATTTTCTCAGCACAATGATATCAGGGCCACCAGGAAGATAAGCATATCCACCAACTCCATCCAGTTCTTCAGCATAAATCGATTCTACATAATAAACGTTTATTACATTATCCATATAATATTGCGCAAACATTTCATCATCTTTCAATAAGTTGGGGTTTTCCGTCTCTCCAAGGACTAAGTCATTATTATAATTATAATTAGGTATCTTTTGTTCAAAACATAACTCAAAACTTAATCCAATGGGTTCAAAAATCTCATTTAATTCATCCCAGAGAGGTTTATAATCTACAAGTAAAAAATCGTAGGTATTTAAATCTGAAGCAACTACAAATACATTTACGCTTAAGGTTTTATTCAAATAGTTTTTAATTAAACCTTTATTCTGATCCTGAATAATTATTGGATTTTCTTTATGAGCATCGGGAATTATAGTGCCACATTGCCCAAACAAAGTAGAACCATTAATCAGTAATAAAAAAGAACTGATTAAACTGTAAATTATATGATTTTGTGATTTTGTGATGAATTGCAATTTTTAAACAAAGCTACAACAAAAACACTATTTTTGAACAATACCTAAAACATGACTGTAAAATGAACTTATTCCATTTAACATATTGGAAATATTTTTCTTTGTTTTTAGCGTTTATTTTTACAATTGATTTGCATGCTCAAATTAGCGCTAGTGTAACTGAAGGTTGTGCCCCTTTAACTGTGGAATTTAGCCATAGCTATGGCCCGCTTAACGATATCTTATGGGTTTTTGGTGATGGAGCTAATGCAGTAATCGATGAACCTACTCATACATTTTCAAACCCAGATACTTATACCGTTATTTTTACTGCTGAAGGAGGGATTGCTGATACAATTATAATTAGTGTAAATGCAGCTCCTAACGCATTATTTACAATTGAAGGAGTTACCCAGGGTTGTTTGCCTCTTTCTGTAGATTTTACCGATGAATCTTCGGCTGAACCGGGAGCTACAATTGTTCAGTGGTCGTGGGATTTTGGTGATGGTGGAGTTGAAGTGGGATCAAATCCCAATCCAACCCACAATTACACACTAAAGGGTATAAATGATATCAAACTAATTGTAAAAGATAATAATGATTGCACCAGCGCTTTTAATATCGAACAAGGAGTAATTACATCGGTACCTCCGGATATAAATATAATAAGCGATCCCGTACAGCTTTTTTCTTGCGAAGCACCATTTACCGTAGATTATTTGATAAGTGCCGTTTCTAATTCACCACTTTCCAGCGATTTAATTTTCGATTGGAATTTAGGCTTTGGAAATACCGATAATACTTCAGATCCATCACCCATTACTTACAATGATAATGGCACATATCCTGTAACAGTAACAGTAAAAGATGATACAGGTTGTTCTTCAACAGATAGTGCTACAAGTTATGTCGGTAGCCCCACGGCCGATTGGGAATTAATCGATGGCCCTAATTTCTGCGATTGGGTTTATTTTGTCAATAATAGCGACCCTGCTTTAACTACTGTAGATTGGGGCGATGGAAATATTAATACCTACTCCAATCCTCCTGACACACTTGCGCATGTTTACACATTGCCCGGTAATTACTCTCCATTTTTAACAACGAACAATATCGGTTGTTCCGATTCCGATACGCTTAGTTTAACAATTGATGACGCATCTGTTACATTTAACTCGAGTCCGAATTTTAGTTGCAATCCAACATTAACTGTCACTTACGAAGGCATCTCT
>Ga0164313_10003996_pt1 | contig 13169 bp, 8 predicted proteins | sample GuaBasSedimGuay4_FD_113735 | JGI IMG/M metagenome (GOLD analysis project Ga0164313, IMG submission 113735) | Subseafloor sediment microbial communities from Guaymas Basin, Gulf of California, Mexico - Guay4, Core 4569-4, 0-3 cm | ecosystem: Environmental > Aquatic > Marine > Hydrothermal vents >... | reverse complement strand
GTCTGTACTACCCGCTGCAGTACGACCTCACCGAGAACGCCGACGACTTCGAACGGAACCGCCAGAAGCAGTTGGTGGGCTTGATTCGGACGTTGCTCGTCAAGCGGCTCGAGAGTTCCATCCGCTCGTTCGAGTCGTCCTGCCACATGATGCTCAAGAAGATGCTCGCTTGGTGCGACGTGCACGGTGAGTCGTTGGAGGAGAAGGACCGGCTCGACGCGTGGAAGGAGGAGCACGGCAAGCTGCTCGGTATCGTTGCGAAGCGTCAGGGTGAACTCTGGGATGTGCACGGTGAGCCAGTGGATACGGAGAGCGAAGAGGACATCATCCCTGTCGAGCTGATCGCCGCGGTGGAGGAGCAGAGCCGGGAGACGGTGGACGTCGTCAGGATCCTCGACGACACGTTCAGCGACATGGACCAGCTCATCGGGTTCCTGGAGCTTGCGAACCAGATTGACGACGCGCAGGACGACAAGGTCCGGAAGCTGATCGCGCTGCTCAGCAGTGATGAAGAACTGGCCGGCCGCAAGGTGCTGATCTTCACCGAGTTCGCGGACACGGCCCGCTATCTTGAGAGGCGGCTGAAAGAGGCCGGCATTCCTGGCGTGGAGTCGGTCACCAGTCGATCCAACAAGGACCGACGTGACGTCGTGCAGCGTTTCTCGCCGTTCTACAACGACACTGACCCGATCGACCTCAACGTCCACGGGCGCCAGGAGATCGAGGTCTTGATCTCGACGGACATGCTGGCTGATGGCCTGAACCTCCAGGACGCCACACGGCTGATCAACTACGACATCCACTGGAACCCGGTCCAGATCATCCAGCGCATCGGCCGCGTGGACCGACGCCTGAACCCGGAGATCGAAGAGAAGATCAAGCAGGACCGGGCGGCCACGAACAAGAACGGGGAGCGGGGTCGGATCGTCTACTGGAACTTCCTGCCTCCAGAGGACCTCGCGAAGCTGATCAGCTTGATGCAGAAGGTCAGCCACAAGACGTTCGTCATCTCCGCGACCATGGGAGTGCAGACGGGCCACCTGTTGAGCCCTGACGAGAAGCTAGACGACATTCAGGAGTACCACCGCTTCGAGGAGTTCCTGGACGGCAAGCAGTCCACTGAGGAAATGCTCAGCCTTGAGCTGAAGGCGGCACTGGAGGCTGACCCAGGATTGGCGGGCCGCCTGGCGGAGATCCCTGACGGCGTCCTCTCCGGCCGCGTCCGAGACGGCGCAGCGCCGGTGGGTGTGTTCCTCTGCTACCGCCTCCCCGGCCGCGACCGCGAGGCCACCACGACCGACGCGGCTATCTGGACGGCCGAGGCTGGGCGCACTGCCTGGTACTTCGCTCCTCTCAGCTCGGACGTAGTGGAGGACGACCTCGGCCGCATTCACGAGTGGGTCCGCTGCGAGCCCGACGAGCCTCGCAACGTCGTCTGGGACCGCGACAAGTTGCTTGAGGTCAAAGCGCGCGTCGACAAGCACATCAAGAACACCTATCTGAAGAAGCTCCTCGTCCCACAGGGCGTGGACCCCGAGCTGATCGCTTGGATGGAACTGAACGAGGGATGAGACCCGTGAGCCACGAAGACGCAGAACGCCTCAGGAAGGTTCAGTCGTTCACCCAGTTGGCCGCGTACCTGCGCGACGAGCTCGGTTGGCCGTTCGTTTCGGATGACTTCGAGGACATCTCCTTCGAGTGGACGCCCGAAGAGATGGGTATCGACAAGCAGAGCGCAGCAAAGATCGAGGAGATCCGGCAGCTGCGGCCGCCGACGGGGAACTGGCCTTGGGGCATCTTCTTCGTGAAGTTTGAGAAGAAGCGTCTGCCCATCACCGTCCTCCGCCGCGCCCTGGCGGGCGTGGTTCGCAAGCAGCGCGAGACGGCAAACACCGGCCAGCGTTGGGCGATGGAGGATCTGCTCTTCATCTCAAGCTACGGCGACAGCGACAGTCGGCAGATCTCCTTCGCGCGTTTCCACCAGCCGCCAGAGCGAAAGAAGGCACTGCCCACCCTCAAGGTCCTCGGCTGGGACGAGGACGACACCGAGCTTTCGCTTGAGCACACTGCAGGTGAGTTGCGCTCGAAGCTCGCATGGCCCGAGGACGACGGCGAGGACGTCGAGGCTTGGCGTTCGCGTTGGTCATCCGCATTCACGCTGACCCATCGCCAAGTGGTCCGCTCCTCGAAGGACCTGGCGTCCCAGCTAGCCCGCCTCGCCCAGCGCATCCGGGACCGCATCAGCAGGGTTCTCAGTCTCGAGACCGAGAAGGGCGTTGTCCGCAAGTTGATGGCTGCTTTCCGTGAGTCCTTGATCCACGACTTGGACGAGGCCCAGTTCGCGGACATGTACGCCCAGACGATCGCCTACGGGCTTCTCTCGGCGCGCATCACGGATCCCGAGGGCGGGAGCGCTGATGACCTGGTCGCGGCCATGCCCGTCACCAACCCCTTCCTCGCGGAGCTCATGAGCACTTTCCTTGAGGCAGGCGGCCGCCGCACGGGTCGTGGGAAGGAGCTGGCCCTCGACTTCGACGAGCTCGGTGTCAACGACGTCGTTGAGCTACTGAACGCGACCGACATGGAGGCGGTGCTTCGCGATTTCGGTGACCGGAACCCCCAGGAAGACCCGGTCATCCATTTCTTCGAGGGTTTCCTCCAGGAGTACGACAAGAAGATCCGCAAGGACCGTGGCGTCTTCTACACGCCCAGGCCGGTCGTTTCGTTCATAGTCCGCTCAGTCGACAAGCTGCTGCGCACCGAGTTCGGTCTGGAGGACGGCCTCGCCGACACCACCACTTGGCGCGAGATGGTCGAGCGCATCGACGACCTCTCCACTCCCGACGGGGCGACACCGGACCAAGCGTTCGTCCAAATCCTCGACCCGGCGACGGGCACGGGCACCTTCTTGGTCGAAGTGATCGGCCTAATTCACAGGACGATGATAGAGAAGTGGGAGGCCGGCGGGCACGGTAAGAAGAAAATCGAGCATCTCTGGAACGATTACGTTTCAAATAATCTGCTTCCCCGGCTCCACGGGTACGAGCTGATGATGGCCCCCTACGCCATCGCGCACATGAAGATCGGGCTCAAGCTCTACGAGACCGGCTACTGCTTCAAGAGCGATGAGCGCGTACGCGTCTACCTGACCAACGCGCTGGAACCGGCGCAGGATGATTCGCAGACGTTGAAGTTCGCTATCCCGGCGCTGGCGCACGAGGCGAGAGCAGTGAATCAAGTAAAGAGGCATCGGCGGATAACGGTGGTGATGGGAAACCCGCCGTACTCGCTGATTTCCGCGAACATGAACGCGAAGCAGCGGTCACTTGTTGACAGGTATAAGCTCATCGATGGAGTGCCCATTCGTGAGCGAGGCGCTCTGCAGTTCGAGAAGATACTGAACGACGACTACGTCAAGTTCATTTCTGCTGCTGAGGGCGAGCTCCTTGCATCTGGTTATGGAGTCTTGGGGCTAATCACAAATCATGCCTATCTCGACAACCCGACCATGCGAGGAGTCCGGCACAGCTTGCTCAGTTCATTCGACGAAGCGTTTTTCTACGACCTTGGAGGCAGCGCGAAGAAGAGCACGGAAGTGCAAGATGAGAACGTATTTGATATTCAGCAAGGCGTTGCGATTTGCGTGGCTGAAAGGCGATTGCCTCACTCGCCCCTGGGGAGAGCGACGTACTATGCTCGAGCCACAGGGACTCGGACGTCGAAGTACGGTGCATTGTCATCGACAACCGTTGGGGGGGAGGGGTGGTCGCAGCTCCGTCCAGAGCCGCCTTACTACATGTTCGTTCCGACTGACTACAACCTGCGAGACGAATACTACGGTTTCTGTTCCTTGCTCGGAGTTTTTGACGTTCATAGCATTGGCTGTTTTACTAGTAAAGACCACTTCGTCATCTCGCGAGATCCAGACGCCGTTGCCCAAAACGCGAGGCTGTTTCGCGACTCATCGTTGTCTGACAGCGACCTCTGCGCAAGCTTCGGCATTAATCCAAAGTCAGCGTGGAATGTAAAGAGAAGCCGAGAACGGCTGAGGGAGTTGAATGACGAGGAGATTAGAAAACATGTTGTCTGCTTTACTCATCGGCCATTCGACGCGAAAGTGATGTTCTATCACCGGTCTCTCGTTTGGAGTATGGCCTACCCAGTAAACCGAAACCTCCTTCAGGGCGATAACGTCGCCTTGGTGACCAGTCGGCAGCTTGCCGCCCCTCCATGGTCCCATGTTTATTGTGCCGAGGGCGTGGTGGAGATGTTTCTAATGTCCAACAAGACAAAGGAGGGGAACCACGTTTTCCCGCTTTGGCTGTTGCCTATCACTGAGCCCGGGCAGCAGTTCATGGGGGCCGCCGTACGCCGGCCAAACCTGACGCGAGGGTTCTTAGACTCGCTGTCGCGTTGTTTAGACCTCCCGCAGGCACGTCATTATCTACCAAGGGGAGTCCCTGCCAAGTGCGTCTTCAATTACATCTACGCCATATTGCATAGTCCCTCATTTCGTTCCCGATACGAGGACTTTCTGAGAATTGACTTTCCGCGAATCCCAATGCCAGGTGATCGTGGTGTCTTCGATCGGCTTTCCTGTTCCGGGGGCGAGCTACTTGAATTGCATCTCTCAAGGCCGTCGCAACGCCAGTCGAGTACCACTATTGTCGGATCGGGCGCCTTCGAGGTCGAGCGAGTCTCCTATTCGGACGACACCGTTTGGATCGACAAGGTGAGGACGCGCGGCTTTCAGGGTGTTCCGCAGGAGGTATGGAAGTTCCACATCGGCGGCTACCAAGTGTGTAAGAAGTGGCTCAAGGACCGCCAAGCCAAGGGCGGTAAGAATCCCCGCCCCGGCCGTGTGTTGACCGACGAGGATATCGAGCACTACCAGAAGATCGTTGTCGCTCTGAGCGAGACTATTCGCATCATGGCCGAGATCGATCAGGTCATCGAATCCCATGGCGGTTGGCCTGGCGCTTTCCAGACCGGCGATGGGACGCAGGCGGGTGACGTTGATCCGGGATTCGGCGGCGCGTCGATCGCGGCCGAGGAGGATCCTGTGGCCTGAGCTGCGGCCAAGTCACCTCAGGTCCCAGGCCTCCTCGTCGAGGCTGTCCAACAGCGGTGACGGCTTCTCCTTCCGATGCACGACCATCAGTCGTCGCATCGCCCGGCTGCAGGCCACGAAGAACAGTCGCCGCATGAGCTGCTCGTGGTCCCGCGCGTCGATGCCGGCCGGGGCCTTCCAGGGCATGCGTCCGCGCTCCATGCGCGCGATAACCACCAACGGAAACTGCAGGCCCTTTGCCGCGTGCATGGTCAGCACCTTGACGCCGGGGTGGTCGAGGTCGAGATCGTGGGTGTCCATGGCGCGCGCCCTGAGTCGCGCGGGGAGGGCCTTGGCGACCGAGTGGCAGTCCCAGTTGGTGGGGCAGAGAACCGCTGCGCAGCCGGGGCCCGCGCGCTCCTCGATCAGGCCTTCGTGCAGAAAGCGGGTGATCGTCTTTGCCTCCTGCTCGGAATCGACGCCGGTGAGGATCGGGATGGGGCCGGTGAGTTCGCCCTGGTCCGCGAGCGTTTCCGGGTCGGGCAGCTCGAGTCCCGACAGGATCTGGTTGGAGGCCTCCCAGATCTGGACGGTGCTGCGGTGGTTGCGGCGCAGCAGGGCGCCACGTTGTCCGGCCAGCGAGCGCCGGGGCAAGGCCTCGGCCCATTCCTGCCTGGCGCCGTAGATGCTCTGGTTGGGGTCGAGGGTCAACAGCACCCGTGATGGCACTTTGCACAGGTCGACGCAGAGCCGTACGGCTAGCGGCTTCAGGTCGTGGACCTCGTCCACGAAGACGTGGTCGTAGCGTGGCGTCGCAGCTTGGACGGCGTTGACCACAACGTCGGCGAACAGCCGGCGGCCGATCGTCTGGAGCTGTTCGCGCAGGGCGATGTGCAGGTTCCAGAGGTGGCGGCGCGCAGCCTCGTCCAGCTTCCGGGAGCGGCCTGGGCGCCGCACCTTCAGGTACTCAGCACGCTCAGTGATGCCGCGGCCGAGGATGACCCAGTCGATCTCGTCCAGCAGGAAGCCTTCGTCCTTCATCGAGAAGGGGAAGGCGCGGTCATTGAGGATGCAGCTCCGGAGCGCTCCCTCGAGGCAGATGGTCAGCTTGTCGTTCCCGGCACCGAGGGCAGGGCCGCCCTGCGGGGAGAGATCCCGGGCGAGCCGGTCTACATTGACGACATCGACGGCGCCGTCCTCGGGCTCGATGCCGAGGTGTCTCAACAGCTGCCCGGCGGCGGTGGCCAGCGCGCGGGTGTAAGTGCTGAACAGGATGCGGGGCTTCGTGCCCTCTTCCTCGGCACGCGCCAGGATGTCGCGGATGGCGTAGAGCGCCACGACGGTCTTGCCGGAGCCGGGGCCTCCGCGCACGAGCCAGGGGCCTTCGCCACGCCCTGCGTCGAACACGTCGAGGAGCGCCTGTTGGTCCGGATCGAGCCGCAGCAGGAACGACGAGAGTGGGAGCACTCCCGTTGCGCCTTCCTCCAGCTGCTCGACGGGGTCGGCACGTCGTATGGGCTGCTCAAGCACCTCATGGAGCTGCGGCGGGTAGACGAGCTGGATGACGCGGTCGTGCCACTCGGCAGGGATGCCCTGGACCTCAAGCAGCTGCGCCTCAGTCTCGACGTCCTTGAGCAGCTGGTGGTACGGCTCGGGGATGTTCCACTCGGCCAGCACCTCGGCCGTGAGGCGCACGGGCAGCAGATTGTCGGGCGCGGGTTCTTCCTTCGGAGCGAGCGCCAGCGCCATGGCCGCCCGGCCGATCTCCTCCGGGCTGGGCTCAGGCTGGAGCAGCTCGGGGTGGTCGCTGACGATGGTGACGGAAGGTCCGCCGTCATCCGCGAGGTCGAGGCGATCGTAGATCGACTTCCGCGGCCCCACCATGAGCAGCGTGACGGCGTCGGGTGATGAGTCGACGCGGTAGATCAGCCGGTAGGCGCCCAGGCGCATCCGCCAGAGGGCCTTGTAGCCTTTGAGTTTCTTGAGGTTGGAGCCAGACGTTGGGCTCTGACTCAGCGACTTGATCCGAGCCTCGACCTTCTTCCTCTCTGTCTTGGGAAGGCTCCCGAGCTCGGTCAGGAAGTTGAGTGTCAGGTTGATCTTGTGCATCAGTCATCCCATGCGGCGCGCGGCCCCGCGATGCTCCGCCTCCAGAGCCCGAGCGGCGTGACCCCCAATGCCACTACTCAACGCTCGTAGGGGGCCTGAAGCGGCGTTGGCTAATAATAGGAACTCGTGTGCCATCCAAGGGTCTCTACCGACGTTTTGCCCGAATACTCGCAAGAACCTGGGCCTTCACTCCAGTCACGTTGACTCGGTATTCGACCATCTGTTTGCTAACCGCGAACTTGGTTGCGATTTGGAGATTGGACTTCTTCGCCTTCATCTCCTCCAGAAGCGCCGGCCGTGGAAGCAACAAGCACCCTGCGAGCCAGTTAGCGTCATCCTCCTGCTGACGGTCGAACGACTCGAGCACCAAGAGCCCGTCCTCGGAGATGTCCACTCTTGCAGCAGTGTGATCCAGGATTAGATGTGCGAGTTCGTGGGAGAGGTCGCTTGCCCGTCGACCGCCAGCATGGGTCGGGTTCATGATAATGACGCTCTTCCCACCGGCTCGAACGGTAAGAGCAGACCAGCTATCGGGATCCTCGACGAGAAGAGTGTTGAGCGCCTCGCTGCTGACTCCTGGGACCTTATCTGCGTTCCACACAAGAACGCCAAGGTGGCTAGCCAGGTCGAACATGTCGATAGGGTCCGAGGGCCTCACGCCCAGGTCCTTTCGGAGGCCCTTGGAAGTATTCTCGCACCAGGTCTTGAAGCCGCGAGCGAACGCCACTCTCAGTTGCGATCATGCGAGGCAAGCACTGCCCTCTGTGCGGCCAGGATTAACCGAGCAAGGGCCTGTGCCGTGCCAAGAGAGACCGTGCTGTCCTTCTTGAAGTGCACGGCCGCGCTCGGTGTCTCCGCCGAGCCCCCACGTGCTCTGACCTTGAGGATCTCGCCTGGGTCAACGTCTAGCCAGCGGCAGACTTTGGAGAAGGTGTCGAGGTCAGGCAGGAAACCTCGCTCGACACGGGAGAGGGTCGCGTGGCTGATCCCTATCTCCCTCGCAACCTCCCTGATGCCGCGTTCCCCTCGCTGCTCGAGGAGCTTCAGGCCAAGGGTTTGGATGGTCATCGGGCTCATGGCTGTCTTACCGGTGCAACGGTGGTTGACGCGGTTACCGCGGGGCGGTAGCGTGTCTTACTCGTAATCCAATGTCCCATGACATTGACGCTCCGTCAAGTCCGCGAGTCGCCCCCGGACAGTGGAAACGGCAAGACCCAGACCATGACCGAATCCAAGCCTTACCGAGTCCTCAGCCTTGATGGAGGGGGCATGAGAGGTGTCTACACGGCATCCTACCTTGAAGAGCTGGCGGCGGGCTTCGCGAGACAGAGGAACGTCGGCACTCTTGATGTCGGGGCAATGTTCGACCTCATCGTCGGCACCAGCGTCGGTGGGATCAACGCGTGCGCACTTGCCGCCGGCGTCCCGCTGGGGAGGATGGTTGCGCTGTTCCGCGACGACGGCGCGCAGATCTTCTCCCGGCGCATCCCGGAGAAGTCCAGGGTCTCCTGGAAGAGCCCTCTGCCGTCCGTTGGATTTGCGTGCGCCTTGGTCGGCGACCATCTGGGGCGCCCGTCCAGCCTCCGGACAGGAGAAGATGCCCTCCGAGAGACCCTGAGGGTCTGTTTCGGCGCCGAGACACTGGCTCAAGTCCATAAACGTCGAGGGATCGCACTCGCGATCACCGCCGTCGAGCTGGGGCGCGGCAAGAGCTGGGTCTTCAAGACGGCTCACAACTCCGGATCCAATGGCCGGGACGACGACACCCTCTTGGTAGATGTTTGCCTTGCCACCAGCGCTGCGCCGATCTATCGATCCATCGCTGCGATCGAGTACGGGAAGGGACGGTCGAAGGCTACTCGCTATTTTGTTGATGGCGGGCTCTGGGCGAACAACCCGGTGCTCGTTGCTCTTCTTGAAGCAGCGGGACTGGCCGAGCCTGAGCAGAAAATACAGGTTTTCTCGCTAGGAACTTGCCCGCGCCCAAGCGGCGAGGCGCCGGGTATCAGTGAGCGCCACAGGGGTCTCGCTGGCTGGAAGTTTGGTGGTGAAGCGGCCTCGCTCGCGATCGATGCTCAGCAGTTCGCTTACGACAACATGGCCAGGATGCTCTCGCAGCATATTAGTCACGGATGCACGGTAGTCCGATTCCCCAGCGACTCTATCCCTGCGAGCCTGGCGCCCTTTCTTGCGCTCGATGAGACGAGCGACGAGGCGATGGAGGCGATTATCAACCAAGCCAAGGCGGACGCCAGCTTTACGAACAGCACATGTAATGACCCCACTTCCGCTGATGGGGCTTTAATCCGAAAGTTGTTCGCCGACTCAAACCCCGCCTAGTTCACCTGTCCATCGGCTTCCTGTGAAGCCAAGAAAAGAGGAAGAAAATGCACGACTGTTCAACACACATTCTGGCCTATCACGGAGATGGTGTCTCCCTCCCGCAGAGTGAGCGTACGGCGATGAAGACCCGTCGCGATGCCAACAGGAAGCGGGTCACAAAAGGGCTCGACAGCGCCGGGCATCCCGCTCCCGATGAGTTTGTCAGCCAAGGATCATACTCGATGAAGACGATGGTCCAAGACAAGGACAATGACTATGACATCGACGACGGAGTCTACTTTGCGAGCGACGACCTCGTTGGTCCCCGCGGCGCGGCGCTGTCATCGTTAGATGCACGAAAGCGCATTCGAAATGCGGTCGCCGAAGACAAGGCGGCATTCAACGACGATCCGGTGGTCAAGCCGAATTGCGTCCGCGTCCAGTATTCGGGAGGGTATCACGTTGACATCCCCGTGTACCGAATCATCGAAGAGATCGATGCGGCGGGCAACGCATCCGGCTACGTTGAACTCGCGGCTGGTGACGGATGGGTGAGATCCGATGCGCGTCTTGTCACGGACTGGTTCGAGGAGAAGAACAAGTCCCTCAGCCCCGATACCAGCAACGGCCGTCAAATGCGAAGGGTGACTCGGTACTTGAAGAAGATCGCCCGGAGCCGGTCGAGTTGGAAAAAACCCATCCTTGGCGGATTCGGAATCACTGTGCTTGTATCCGAGTGCTTCGTCGGCAAGAAGGATCGAGATGACGCCGCCCTTCACGCCACGATGGTTGCGATTGTTGGGCGCCTCCAGGCTAGTCTCGTTGTCGCTCACCCGGTCACGCCGGATGCGACAATCACGACGGGGGGGGCGGACCCGCAGGCCCGCTACCTTCGTGATCGCTTGTCTGAGCTTGTCAAAGTCTTAAAGCCACTGCACGCGACTACATGCGATGAAGAGGCGGCGCTCAAGTCTTGGGACAGGGCCTTCAACACCACGTTCTTCAGTGCGCGCTTCAAGGAGGAGGAGGCCAAGGACGAGGCAAGCGGATCCCGTAATGCCAGGCTGATCAAGAGCCTCGGTGCCTCGGACTCCGTGCGTAGCGCGGTCCGAAAGGACGGTGGCGGGAACTATGCATGATGTGGGCCTCCGGAGGTCGAAACACCGCGAGAGCGCGGTCGGGGAAGTCGAGGCTTGGATTGAAGTCAAGGTAGCCGGCGCCCGGATTCTCACGAGCGAGGAGCTGGCGCGGTACGCGGCCAGGAGCCCAGTCTGTGGTTGGCGCATTCCAATTACCCTCCGTATTGGAAGGCGTTTTCTGGACCTGATCATACTCCCCGAATTCCCGAGGATGGCACCGCGCGTCGCGTTGGTAGAGGTTGGAATGGACCCGAATGCGACTCCACACGTTGAAGAGGACGGAGTTCTATGCCTGCTTGATGACATGTCATCCGTTGCGGATGACGACCCACTGCGCGTCACCCAACACGTTCTTGAGTCCGCTCAGAGCCTCCTGGAACGGTTTTCGGGTGGCGATGTCGATGCTGAATTTCGCAGAGAGTACCTCACGTATTGGGCGCGCGATTCCTCGAAGGGCGCAGCGCCGGTGTTCAGCTTGCTTCGAGCGGCCGAGGGGACTCGCGGCATCGTCGCTTGGGCTGGAAGAAATATTGTACTGGTTGCTGAAAATGAGGAAGACGCAGATCATTGGCTGCGGCATCGATTCCGTGACCTTGATGAGAAACTGGTGTTCGTGGCCGGGGCGCTATTTTGGATGAATCAAGAGCTAGTCCCGTCTGAGTTCCCCCGTAGCCGTCAGCAAGTGCTTGCACTTTCCGACGGCGATCGGGTGGGGCGCAGGAGCCTTATGGAGGCTGCCAAGGCATGCCCGTCGGAGTTATTCATCGTGCTCGGATGCAACTCTGGAGATGCGGTGTGTTTTACGAGCGTCTCTCTGAGGCGTCCGCCTCACCTTGGACACGGCTTTCGTCCCGGCGAAAGATGGAGGAAATTCTTTGCTTTCGGGTCAGCCCCGGCCAGGCGACATGTGCTCCGTATCGACGGGCCGTGGATACATGGCCGGGGAAAAGACGAAAGGCACTCGCGGCTTGCCAAGACAAGTGTGATTATCATTGGCTGCGGATCCGTCGGCGCGCCCACGGCTATAGCGCTCGCAAATGCGGGTGTCGGGTCCTTGACACTGATCGACCCGCAAGTCTTGGAATCAGCCAACGTCGGACGGCATCCTCTTGGGGTGGCTGACGTAGGTTCATACAAGTCCAAGGCTCTTAGGAACCGCTTGCTCTCCAAGCTCCCTCACATGACGGATGTGGTAGAGCATCACGAGGGTTGGCAGGAGATCTTCTCGAAGAACCCGCGTCTCTTTGAGTCAGCCGACTTGGTCCTGAGCGCAACAGGGGTTTGGGCGGAGGAAGGGGCGCTAAACGAATGGCACGTTGGTAGCGGCCGGAAGATCCCAGTCCTCTATGGTTGGACGGAAGCTCACGCCGTTGCGGGGCACGCGGTGGTCATCAAAGGGAGCGGCGGCTGCCTCCGATGTGGAACCAACTCTGTCGGCGTTAGGCGGTTTCGGGTCAGCGATTGGCCTGATGGACTCGAGCGACTGAAAGCGGAGCCTGGTTGCGGAGGGCTGTTTCAACCCTACGGCCCGGTCGAGCTCATGAGCACGATAGGGCTCGTCGCTGAGATGGCTCTTGACGCTTTGCTAGACGATGGTCAGTCCAAGTCCTCTTTCCACCGTGTCTGGTCAGCCCGTGAGGCGCGGATTCGAGAGTTCGGTGGTTCATGGACAAGCGACTGGAGGAAGACCGTGGGCGACAATGAACGCGGGAGTCAAACTCGCGAGCTTGAGTGGGAAGCTCGTTCGACGTGCCGTGAATGCCAATGACGCCACTTCAGTACCGGTTGGGCGACCCACCGCAACAATTGACACTTGGCCCCGAGGCGTTGGCAACGCTCGACAGGTACAGGCAAACGCGTTGGTATCACCTGGAAGCTGGCGGCCAGCTGTTTGCCCGGATTTACGAACGAGAAGTCGTTGTCGAGGTCGCTAGCCCGCCGAAGCGTTCCGACCGTCGCGGTCGGGCGTTTTTTAAGCCAAGTCGCCGATGCGAGCAGATCGAAATCGACGAGATGCATACTTGCGGATTTCACTACGTGGGGGATTGGCACTCCCACCCAGAGGACGTGCCCACGCCCTCAAAGAAAGACATCCAGAGCATCGGAGCAGCCGTTCGGAAGTCAGATCATGACCTCGGCGGCTTCCTTCTCCTGATTGTTGGGAGAAGGCCCGGCCAAAGGGGAATCCACCTCTCCATCCATGATGGTAGCCAGTCCATTGAGTTGCAGCCGGTGTAGCGGTCATAGGGGAGGGCAATGTCACTTATGCCGTCGGAGTTGCAATCGGCGAGCGTGCATTGCCCTTGCAGGTCTCGTCGTACATCGCAGCGGTATTCCACTGCTTCCGTCTGGGCTAAACGTCTCAGAGAGGCGAGCAGAGGGCAGGAGGTACCTTGGACTCCCCCCGCATCCTCAGAAGAGAAGTATGGAGATGTCCATCCAAAAGTGACCCACTTGATCAGCCAAAGTTGACCCACCCCGAGCGGTGGGTTCCTCCCGTGATCAGGGCCTGGACCGAGCGGGAGGTGTCCCCGAGCCAGGTGGTTGGT
>Ga0164313_10003995_pt1 | contig 13170 bp, 6 predicted proteins | sample GuaBasSedimGuay4_FD_113735 | JGI IMG/M metagenome (GOLD analysis project Ga0164313, IMG submission 113735) | Subseafloor sediment microbial communities from Guaymas Basin, Gulf of California, Mexico - Guay4, Core 4569-4, 0-3 cm | ecosystem: Environmental > Aquatic > Marine > Hydrothermal vents >... | reverse complement strand
GGATAGCAGCCTTGGATGTGTCAACGGCAGCCTGATCGATGAGTGGTCCGATCAACGTGTCCTCATCGAGTGGATCACCCAATCGGATCTGTGAGAACGCCGCCACAAGACGATCCGACAGATCATCGACGACATCAGAGTGCACGATGAGACGGCGCAGAGAGGTGCAGCGCTGCCCTGTTGTCCCAGCTGCGGAGAAGAGCGAAGCTCGCACGACCATGTCGAGGTCGGCGTCAGCCATCACGATGATGGCGTTGTTGCCGCCGAGCTCGAGCAACGACCGGCCGAGTCGCTTCGCAACCTCGGTACCAACGATCCGACCCATGCGGACCGAACCGGTGGCCGAAATCAGCGGAACCCTCTTGTCTGCCACCAGTGCACTGCCGACCGGGTCGGCGTGGCCGACGGTGAGGCTGAAGACACCTTCGAAGCCCGAACCCTGCATCACTTCTTGAGCGATCCTGGTCGTGGCCACAGCTGTCAACGGTGTGGTGTGTGACGGCTTCCAGATCATCGTGTCACCGCAGACCGCCGCGAGCAGCCCATTCCACGCCCATACCGCGGTTGGGAAGTTGAACGACGTGATGATCCCGATTGGGCCGAGCGGCTGCCACTGCTCGTACATGCGGTGGCGTGGCCTCTCGGATGCGATCGTGAGCCCGTACAGTTGACGGGAAAGGCCGACGGCAAAGTCGGCGATGTCGATCATCTCCTGGACCTCCCCCTCGCCCTCTGCGCGGATCTTGCCGGTCTCCATCGAGACGAGCGCACCAAGCGGTTCCTTGTAGTCACGCAGAGCGTTGCCGATCAACCGTACGTAGTTTCCGCGCTCGGGAGCCGGCAGCATGCGCCACTCCTTGAAGGTGTCCTGGGCTACCGTAATCGCAGCTTCGTAGTCCGCGAGGTCACCCTCTCGCACCGTCGCGATGACCTCCTCAGTCGTCGGGTCGATCGTGGCCAACGCTGGCCCGTTGCCCGTCAACCACTCGCCGGCGAAGACACCGGAGTTCTCACTCTCGATCCCGAGTGCTGCCAGAACTGCGTCGCGTTTCATGTGATCTCCTTCATTGTCATCGTTCGGGTGCCCAGAGCAGCGGTATATGGCTGCTGTGGACGCAAGAACGGGATCAGCGGGCGGAGATGGATTCGATTTCGACCCGGAATCCGCCCGGTAGTGCGCCAGCTTGAATCGTAGAACGTGCGGGGCGGGACTCGCCAACGTATTGGGCGTACACCTCGTTCACAGCTGCGAAATCAGCCATGTCTGCCAGAAAGATCGTGGTCTTGACGATGTCATCGTATCCGAGGCCTACATCGCCGAGGACCGCACCGATGTTCTTCATGACCTGATGCGTCTCGGCAACAACATCACCGTCGATCGGCTTGCCCGTGGCGGGGTCGATCGCGATCATGCCCGAGCAGAAGACGAAACCGTTCGCCTCAGTGAGAATCGAGTACGGGCCGAGTGGCTGTGGTCCGTTTGGTGCGTCATGGATGATCTTGGGCATGGTGTACCTCGATGTTCGGCGGGGATGATCAAGAGGGATTCTAAGAGGGTGAGAGTTGCCAAGATCGGGATTCACCGGTTGGAATGAAGCTTGAATCCATTCGATGGTCTATGGGTTCCTGATGAACTCTGCAACGGTAAGCACTACTGCAAGGACGATCGCAAGCAGGCTGAGGATGATCGCTCCCCGAACCAACTCGATGCCCTGGTCGCTACCGGTTCTTCGGATTGATCTTCGCACCTTGAGGCTATGAAGGAGAACACCAACCGGAACGACCAGATAGAACACACCCAACAACAACACCTCGGCCTGGACATTGCCCAGAGTCGAACCGAGTCCCCCAGATGCCCACACAATGGAATACCAGATGAGGCCGATCCAGAGAAGACTCATCACTGAGTACAGGACAGCCATCATGGCATCGGTGAAATTGTCCTCTTCAGATTCTGCCTTTGCTTCGGTTTGTCTGGATGGGACGGCGTGGGTGGCGAGGAACGTCTCGAGCCAGTCGAGGAACGAATCCGTGGAGCGGTTGACCTCCGCGGTGCCCATCGTGGCTGTGTAGTCCATCTCAGGCAGCGTGCCCGCCTGCTTCGAGTATCTCAAGCCGAAAGCTTTCTCAACCGCGTTGACCCTGGAGGGCCCATGCTTGGTTTGCTTCTCTTCGATTCCGAGGTGCCCGGTCACCTGACCATCAGAGTTCCACCTCATGAGGAATAGCGCCTGGCCAGTTTTTCGCCAATTCGCAGTGAGCAGCCGGAGCTCCTCGACCCATTTGACATCGAGGTCTGCGGCTACTGTGAGTTCGGCGAAGCGCCTCGCTTGTGGTTCAACACCGCACATGGTGGCGTCTTCGAACGCTGGCGCAAGGGCACCTAATGCTGCAGCCACTTCTTCCGCGGACACCATCGGATCCTGAGGGATGGTGTTGTGAGACCCCGATCCTGACGTCGGAGCCGGAAACTCTTCGATATCGCCACCGAGTTTGGAAGGACTCGAAGTAGCCCCAACCGGGGATGAACTGTCGAGAATCCCCCGATCGTCACGAAGATCGGGAGGATCCTCAAGGGACAGCACGCCGAATACCGCTTCCAGACCGTCCAGGTACCGATCGGTTTCGGGCACATCCATCTTGCGCAGAACCTTTGCCCTGGGCAAAGCGTCGACTGCTTCGGCTCCATACAGTTCGGACAATCCCGAACCAACGAGGAAATTGCATCGGCTCCGGGAGTACCACCACATGAGCAGAATCTCCTGATCTGTACCGCTGTGGCGTATCGCCAGAGAGTCGCTCAGGTCCACCTTCTCCACTTCGAGGCCAGCCGCAGCGGCCAGATACACGAAACGTCTCACCTGCGGCCCCACCCCACATGCAGCAGCCTGTTCGAACACGTCCTCAAAGCGGATCAGCGTTGCCGCGACTCTCCGAGCATCAGGACCCATCGAATTGGAACCAGTAGGAAACGACGATGCCGTCATGCTCCTCTCCTCGTTGTCTGAATCGAATCCTAGACGCCGACTTCTCGCACGAATCTTCACGCAAGCACGACACTGCTCTACAGCTCGAATACGACGAAGCCCACATGGGCCTGACCTCAACTACGACGAATCTGCTGCCGGTGACCTTCTGCTGTCTCTTGACCATCACCTTGACCCGTCCTTGTCAACGCGTAGAATGTCAGAATGGACACAACGGACGACGCGGGCCGCGCCATGGCTCTGGTGATCGGCGCATATTGGACCGGTGTTGCCACAGTCGAAGAGGTCGCGTCCACCGCCAGGCTCCACGCCGACGAGGACTCATCTGAGAGTCTGCTCCGCCTCGCTGCGCTGGATCCACGCACGACTGACGAACTGCTCCCAGGCCAGTTGGCCTCGGTGCTCGAAGACTTCGGAATCTTCTTGACCCGTCACCCCAAAGACGTCCTTGAGGTATTCTCCCTGGCGTACAAGGCGCCGCAGTTCCAGCGTGACGGTGCGCTCGACCGGCAGGCCTTCGTGGCATGGGTGGCAGACACGTTCGATCATCGGGTTGAAGATGGGTTCGCTCAACGTTTTGCGGAAGCCAACGACGCCTACGCTGCCGGATTCGTACAGACCTGGGGCCACTCCGATGAGTTCGACTTCATGATCGATGCCGCTGTAGACGACTACCTTGAGTGGCTCGACGTCGAGGTCGTGCGGTGTCTGGAGTGGTTGAATGAACTCCCGCGAGCACTCCGCAACCCCCCAGATGACCATGAGGAGCCGTCGGGTACCCAGGGTTCAGTGTCGGGAGCATGGCTACCGGCTCTGGCGGACATAGTCGGTGCCGCTATCCAAGCGATCCTGCGCGGCCTCTGACTTGCACCGCAGGTGCGGATCTGCTCCAACGTCATCCCTGCATGTTCGGCTGAATGGCACTCCCCCAAACTGCAGTTGCAGCGGTGACACCTTGAGGGCTTTCGCAAGAGAGCCAGAACGCGTCGACAGAGATTCGTGTTCAGATCGACCCATCGAAAGCCCCTTGGACGTTCGTTCTAGTCGCGGATGTGGTGGGCCGTGACATCGTGGGCATCGAACCGGCCGTGTGGTTCGACGTGGACGATCGCCTGCACTGGGAACGTGAACTGATGGTGCAGTGCGTGTTCGACCTCGTGGGCAGTTTCGTGTCCCTGTTCCACGGTCAGGTCTGGATCAACAGTGATCGACACCGCCACACTCAGCTGGTGACCCTGCCAGCGAACGCGCAGATCCGAAACGTCCTCGACCTGATCGATACCACGGATGGACTCATCGACTTCGTCGACGATGGCAGGCTCGACTCCGTCAAGCAGACGACGCGACATACGGCGCCCCGTACGCCAGAGCAACCACAACATGGCCGCTGCAACGATGATGCCCGCAACGGGATCCACCCAGGCTGCACCGAACGCGGCACCGATTCCAGCGACGACGACAGCTAGCGACGTCAAGGCATCGGTACGGGCGTGCTGCCCGTCGGCAACCAACGCCTCGGAGCCGATCACCACGCCGACCTTGATCCGGTATCTCGCGACGAACTCGTTGCCGAGCGCTCCGATCACACCAGCAGCGATGACCCACGGGATGTGGTCGATGAGCCTTGGTTCGAACAATCGCCCGACAGACTCCCAGATGATGAGCGCAGCGGACGCTGCTATCGCTACAACGATCAGCAGTCCTGCAACGTCCTCGAACCGGCCGAAGCCGTAGGTGTAGCTTCGGGTGGGTCGTCGGCGGCCCACAGCGAAAGCGATCCAGAGCGGGATCGCTGTGAGCGCGTCGCCGAGGTTGTGGATCGTGTCCGAGAGCAACGCAACCGACCCACTGAAGACGACGATAATCGCTTGAAGGAGAGCCGTGATCCCGAGTGCGACCAGCGACACCTTCGTCGCCCGGATCCCGATGGCACCCGAGTCGAGAACCGATCCGCCGTGCCCACCCACATGATCGTGGTCATGGCTGAAGATGTGTCCAAGGCGGTGCGTCAGCTTCCCGATACGGGATCGCTCAACTCCAGGTTCAGGCTCATGGCTGTGGTCGGTGTCCATTGCGCTTCGAACGGTAGGTGCACCGAACCTCATATCGGATTCCCCCACCATTGGCAGGTAGCTCCGGGGGTCAGCGGGTAGGGACTGGTGCCTGTGGAGTCTTCAGGTTTCAGTTGGAGGCCCCCTCCGCCTCGCAAGCTCGGCACCTCCCCCGTCCAAAGAGCCGAGGGAGGAACCAGAACGAATCTCTCTCCCGGTCCTCCGGGGGAGATGTCGAGGAACGAGACAGAGGGGACTCTGAAAACGACAAAAGAGCAGACAACTGCACCCCACGCCCCGGCCGGGATCCTACGACTCTGTGTACCAGATGGCGAGAGCCGTATGGGACCAGGCAAGATTCGGCTGGGCGAGGTTATGGGTGTGATCGATAACGATGTTCGGATGGTCGGCGAGCCACTCGTTCACATTCGCCTCGAGCTCAGCCATGCCTGTCCTCTTCTTCGAGTTTCCCGACTTCACGATGAACGTCTTCATCTTCATGCTCACCTCCCGGGTTGCATTCTCCACATTAGACCTGCGAGTCGACCGACCAGATGGGTTCACTGCCTTGACACGGAGCAGTCGTTGTCGGCCATGTCTGGCGACGCTCCGTCCACGAGGACGATCGAGCTACCACCCGAACACGATGTTTCCGTCACGCTGCCCGAGGTTGACTCTGTGAATACGATGCCAGCGGATTCAGTGCTTCCGATGGAGGTCATGGAGATATCCGCGTTCGCCTCCTCATCCACGAAGATCCCGAAGTCGGCTCCGTCGATCGTCAACTCTGAGAGGGTGGCTTTCGCCGACCCGGTAACGAGCACCGCTGCGCTCGTCAGGTCGGTGATGGTCTCCCCGTCGATCTCGACGCTGGCAGAATCTCCGACCTGTATGCCATTGGCCAGGGCCGAATAGCGGTTGTTCGACAACGTGCCCGATGCCTGCTCGACGTAGAGGACCGCAATGCCCTCCTCCCCCGTCAGGCTGTTACCCACGATCGCAGGTGAAGCGCCGCCGCCGACCTGAATACCGATGTCGACAACCTCGATACTGTTGCCCCTGATCGTCCCGGAGGCCTCCTCCGCTGCGAGAATCGCCGCTAAGGCGCTCCCCGTGAAGGTGTTGGACTCGATCACCGGCCGAGCCGTTCCAGCCACGGACACGGCGATATCGTCCTCACTGAACGTGTTGGAACTGATCAAGGGGTGTGCCTCGTCAGCGATGATGATGCTCCGCTCAGAACCCGAAATGAGGTTCGACCGAATGGTCGATCCGGCGCTACCTCCGATTTCGATTCCCGAGGCACTGTTCTCCGTGAACTCATTCGAGGCGATCTGTGGGTTGGCTGAATCTTCGACAATGCCCCCGGCAACGACGTTCGCCTCGATCGTGTTGTCCTCGATTCTCGGACGTGACGATCCACTGGAGCCGAACCCAACCTGATTCCGAGCAATCGTACTGCCAGATATCGTTCCACCGGACTGGTCGAAGAAGCAGGCTCCACATGCCACGTTGTCGACGATCGTTGAGTCCTCGATCACCGGACGCGCTGTGCCAAAGACGGCGATTCCGATAGCTGCGTTGTCCGAGACGGTCGTAGAGGTGATGGTGACCACTGACTCGCTTCCGAGGTCATCAGGTGAGGTGGTGAGTGCGATCCCGTGACCATCGGCCCTCGTTTCCTCATCGATGACTCCCCCCGATACGACCACACGATCCAGGAAGATGTCTCCGCTGGCCCCAACGATGACGGTGCCAGGTTCCTCTCCCACATGTTCGACAGTGAGGCTCTCGAGTGTCAGGGAACCGCTGGTTGATACGACCACGGCTGCGTTCCTGGCAGACGACGCAATGATTGCGGTTCCAGATGCTGGCCCATCGATGGTGATCGGTCGGTCGATGAAGAGTGTTTCGGATACCTCGTAGGTCCCATCTGTCAACGTGATGTGCGACCCTGGGCCTGCGGTTGCCAGTACTTCGGCCAGGTCATCATCGGGGGTGAGGGTTGCTGTGATCGCCTCTGATTCGTCCACAGGTGGATCGCCCCTGAGCGACGCAGCGAGTGGGCGGCCAACGGGACCCTCGCCGGTAAGCGTCGTGGCAGATGCGATGAGATCGTCCGAGAACAGCGCCATGTCGCATCCATGACCCTCGGCAGTTGCCCTGGATTGATCGATCTGAGCCTCGATCTCGGTCAGCCCTGGGACCTGACCATCGGTGAGATCTTCAAGTGTGTACGTTGCAAAGCCGTCCACGTACTCCTGAAGGTCGTCAACAAGATCTGAGCCGATCTCGGCACAACGCACCCGTGATTCCTCAGCGGGATCGGTGGTCGATGGGGTCGCTTCAGAGTCCCCGGTACAGGAAGCGACGAATACGGCTGTGACCGCTGCCAGAAGAACGATTCGATGCGTGTTCATCCCAGCACCTTACCGGCGCCCGCTCACTGACTCAGGTTGTCGACAACGAGCGATTTCGTAACCCAGTCCTGGACGGACGGAGTGCGAACATCCAAACAGATATCGCCAGTGCGAGCCATACGAACGGGATCGCTGGCACCGGAATTCCAGACGAAGTGCTCGTAGTCACGGAATTGCCAAGCAACGGAGCGGCTGGAAGACGGAGGCCGGAATCTGATGGAACAGGAGCGGCAGCTTCTTCCAAGAATGACATGTCGACGGTCGCCGTGATCGGCGCAATTTCAACCGTAGAGTAGGAACGTGAAGTTTCGGTCACCATTGGCTGTGATACGGCGACCTGGTCGCGTGGGGTTGCCCCAACTGCAGCTGGTGAGAGACTGTTCGGATCGATGGTGGATGCCATAATCGCAAAGCTCGTTGCATCGTCGTGTGTCAACCCGAGGACGTGGCCGAGCTCGTGTTGGAGTACGGTCGTGAGGTCCACCGAACCGCCGGACACCGTCCAGCCCCATCCTGCGGCATCGACATCGATGAACACTGTTGAGCCATGGGTATCAGCGAGCTTCAGGCCCGGCAGATCAACAACGACGAACTCTGTGACTCCTGCGAGGTCCACGTCAAGGCCGGCGGAGATCCACCGTGACAGGGCGAGTGATGCATGTTGGTCCACTGAACTTACGTCAAGAGAAGCGGCGTTTGATCCCTCAGGTGCAGCGGTGGCAGCCATGAGCGAACCGTCATTGTCGATGATCGTGAACACCGCGGTTCCTTCAGCGATGGTCGCACCACTCGGGTTCGACAGCACGATGTTGAAGGTCTCGTCGTCCTCGTTTCTCCTGTCGCTCAGAATGCGAACACGCAGGTTCAGACTCGTGACTCCAGCATCGAAGTACAAGGTGCCTGAGGCGCTCTGATAGTCCTGGCTATCTGCACTGCCTGTGGATGCAGTCGCCCAGTTGACCGTTACTGCGGTTGATGCAGCCTCAGACAGCGTCACACTCACATTGACCCACGCCTTGCCCTTGTCCCGCTCAACAAAGAAGGTGTCATGAATGGTCAGCGCAGGCCCGGCCGGTGGAGGCGGTGGGGGTGGTGGCGGGGGAGGAGGTGGTGCTGCGGCATCGTTGTCGTTGATCGTGCCGCTCGCATTCGAAGAAGCACCAACGGTGTAGCCAGATCCCGAGAGGATGGACAACAACACGGACTCAGTTCCTTCGTCGAGCGTGTCATCAATGGGTGTCAGGGTGATCGTCACTGATCCAACACCATCAACCATGGTCACGATGCCTCCACTGTAGGAGCCACCAGATGTCGTGATCGTGTAGTCACCACTCGAGGCGGAACCTCCAAAGGCCACGCTTACGGCCAGGGCTCCTGATGTCAGATCACGAGTCACGAGGAATGTCAACGGGTCAGAACCCTCCTCAGAACCGCTCGAATCAGATGCCGTCACCGTGACAACAGGGTCGACAGGTGGTGCAACGGTGTCGTCATCGATGATGGTGATGATGCCAAGACCGTCGTCGATCGTTGCGCCACCGCCACCGTCGTTGAGTTGGACACGGAACGTTTCGTTGCCCTCTGCCTCAGTGTCCCCATTGACCGTCAGTGTGATCGTCTTGGATGTCTCATTGGGAGCGAACGTGACCGACCCCGAGGCGGACACAAAGTCGACGCCAGCCAACGCGGTGCCGGGTCCTGTGACCCAGTCGATTGTGACGGGAACGTCGGATTCCTCGGAGAGTTCGATGGTCAACTGAACGGTTGTGGTGCCGCTGTCACCCTCGGCAACACTTGCGTCGTCGATCGACACCAGCGGACCATCGGGACTGTATTCATTGAAGCCTGGGTCGTTCGTGCGCACCCGGACGTCGTCGAAGGTGCCGGTTGAGCCGTCCGTGATGAGGCCGAAGAGCCCATCGACAAGAGGACCGTTGTAGCCGAAACCGGCCACGGTTTGGCCATTCACAACAACACTGACCGATGCACCCTTGATGATGACTTTCAACAGGATGTCAGAGCCGGTGAATGTCCAGTCGGCAGAGGCATCCGTCACCCAGGAACCGCTTTGGCTGCGATGGCCAAGGAACACCTTGCCCGCAGCCTCATCCAGTACAGCGAACTTGTAGTCCTGGTCGCTGTAGTGGTCGAACACGAGGCCAGATGCACCCGAGCCTGCAACTACCGTGGTTTCGAGTTCCAGATAGGAGCTGTACCCAAACTGTTGGCCGAGATCGATCCGGGCGGTTGCTTCCCCCGTCGCTGCTGATCCAACGTACTGCTCGCTCGTCGCGTTCACGGCCCAGGCGCCAGTGGTTGGATCGAACGGGAACCCTCCGGTTGTGCCGTCGAATGACTCTGTGCGGTCAAGGGTCAGGTTCGGCGGCAGGATCTGGGCTCTGATGTTGTCGATGCGCCCTCGAGCGTTGTCTGAGCCGAATCCGAGCAGACCGGTGTTGAGCCCGTACGAATCACCATCGATAATCCGAGGATCGAACGTGTATGTGAACGACTTGTTGTTGATCACGACTGTGACCACGGTGCCGTTGACTGCCACAAGCATGTCGTACCACTTGTTGGCCCTGATCTGCAGCGGTTTCTGTTCAGTAACGTGCCATCCCGTGGCGTCCCGGAAACCCACAACAAACTTGTTCGTCGAGTCGTTGATCCCCGCGAATTTGAAATCGTGCGGGCCGTAGTAGTCGAAGATGAAGTACGAGTTCGCCTTCCAGCCACCTGTCGGCTTGTCCGTCGAGATTCGAGCCTCGATCTCGAAGTAGCGAGGCAGGTAGGAGTCGAGGTACAGCAGGGCAACTGCGTCAGAGCCAAGCGAGGAAGCGTCGACCTCAAGTGAACCACCGCTCACCGTGAAGGAACCGCTGTCGATAACCAAGCCGCTCATTGTGCCATCATCGAAGCTTGCACCTCTCAGGACGTCGCGGCGGCCACCAGGGATGTTGCCTGGCTGTGGATCGCTTGGTCCACCGGTCTGATCCTGCCACAGGCCATGGTCCTTCTGCGTCACCAGGCCAAGCTCACCATGGGGTTCGCCATTGCGTGCCTCAAGCACCGGATCGCTTGCGTTCTGGTCCTCGTTGCGGGTCGGGTCTGCACCCTGGCTGAAGGACAGTGAGTAGAGGAACTCGAAGAGCCATGGTGGTACCTGACGGCTCACAGTTGCGATACCGAACGGTGCGAACGGCACGATGTAGGAGTTGAACTCGCCGACCCAGCCGATCAGACGGTCTCCGCCGGTGTTCCCGATGAGGATGTCAAGGCCTGCACCGTCGTACACCCTGTCCTGATAGAACGGATGCGTGTCAGGCGTGTCATTCGGCGACGGCTGGATCTTGCGGCCCTTCTGGTCGCCGAACGTGCCTTCGCCCTCAATGGTCATGACATCGTCTGCGTTGAGTAGATCGTTACCCCAGCCGCCGTACATGGTGTCCTGGCCTGTGCCACCGACCATCCAGTCGTTCCCGAGATCGCCGAACAGGACATCGCCACCGTCGCTGTGGGCGAGGTCGTGAGCAAGACAGGTGCCATTCGGTGCGTAACTCACACATCCGCTCTCTGTCGGACCTTCGTCGCTGTAGAGATTGAGGAACCAGTGCAGTCCCGTACCGTCGCCGAGTTTGTTGACCGAGGCGTCGGCGTTGAGCATGGTGGTGCGTCGTGGGTCGTACTCGTCGTAAATCGCGAACTCGCCGAGACGGTTGACAATCGGGCCCTGGTCATGCCAAGCATCAGCGTCAGCACCGAAGTGGAGCAGGTCGCCTGGGTTGAACGGCCTCGTCCAGTCTGTGCGGTATGCGTTCGGCAGCAGGGTGCCGTCAATGAGGCTGTAGATCTGGGTGTATGCGTTCCAGATCGCTTCACCACCAGCTATGGCGTCATCGCCTGAACCACCATGGATGAAGTCACCCTGGATGGCCCGGAATCCGGTGGGAACCTCGTCGTTGTTCTTGAGTCCGAAGATGCTGCCCGGGTAGTACATCCGCTCGCCGCCAAGTCCACCGAAGATCACATCGTCGCTGTTGTTGGCATCGAACAATGGGCGATCCGTGTTCTCAGAGTTCGGGTCGAGGTCGTACGGTGTCAGATCAACAGCCTTCTTGAGGTCACCCGTAACGTTGATCACTGCGGTCTGAACATTGCCAGGCGTAGCGATCCACTGGTCCAGATAGGTCTGGCACAGAACGGTCTTCTTCTCGGTGCACGTGCCAGCGGAATTGAGCGGAACAACTCCGAAGAGCGGTTCGCCAACCGTGTCGTTGTTCCTGCTGGTGAAGATGCGCCCGTCGTCGCCCACGATGCCGTCTGATCCAACGCCGCCGGAGATCCAGTCGTTACCCCAGCCACCGATGATGTCGTCATCGTCTGCATCGCCGTAGGCCACATCGTTGCCGCCACCGAGGTAGATGGTGTCATCGCCAAGTCCGCCATGGACCTCGTCATTGCCAGCGATCTCGACGTGGCCAGGTGAATCCCAACGGTTGCGTCCAGCGTCAACGCTGACCCTGATGCTGCATCCGGTAACTGTCTCTGCACCGGAGTCTGCGCATGGCCCTTCAGTACCGACGTTGAACACTGCTGGGTACAGGTCTGGCCCGCCAGGTGTGTAGTCGAGGAGGTGGACGCCTCTGACGTCGATCTGTTCGCCGTACGCATCGTCGTATTCGTAGCTGACCGGACTCACGGAGCTGTTCGTACCGACGATCCTGATGATCCTGCCGTTGTCGCCGACGAAGAAGTCGGCGTCCCGGCCGTGGCGGTTGAGCGGTACGGCGGCGCCAGGATCTGTTCCGCCGTTGTTGTTGCGTGCAACGTGCAGTCCGCTACCGCCGAAGAGCAGGTCTGATCCATCAGGCCTCTGATCTGGCGTTGTGAGGCTGAAGAAGTCTGAGCTGCCACCGATGATGTCGTCCTGGCCGAGACCGCCGAAGACGATGTCGTTTCCGCCACCACCCTCGATGTAGTCACGCTGGTCCCAGTCACGTATGCCGCTCTCGATCTCGAAGGTCGGCACGATGTCGAGGTCACCGACGACATCGCACGTTCCCGCATGGGTCGGGTTGTCACCGGAGGTGTCGATGGCCGGGCACCCGTCAGGTGAGCGTGATGCGCTCACGTAGCCGGTGCCGTTGAGGGCTGACTGGATGCTTCCGTCGCCCATGATGATGTCATTTCCGAGCTGGCCGAAGATCATGTCATGTGCAGGTCCACCGGCGAGGAAGTCGTTCCCGAAAGTGCCGCCTGAGGACAGGCCGTCTTCGATGTCGAAGGTGTGCATCATGTCGATGACCAGGATGTCTGCCCACCACGGGTCGTGCTCGTCGACGTAATCCTGTGGCGTCCCGTCGACCAGGAGCAGTCCGCTGTTGGCAGCGTGTGTGAAGTTCCCGCATTCGTCGTCGCCAGAGCCATCGATGCGATCGGTACGGCTGTAGAGCAGTTCGCCACAGAGTGCCTGGAAGCGCTCGCTAGTGATGTCCCTGGTACCTGGGATGACTGTGCCATCGAAGTTGTACTCGGCCCTACGGATCAGCGACACGTTGTCACCGAAGAGCAGGTCGTCGTCACATTCGCCGTCGAGCATGTCGTTGCCAGCACCACCGATGAGGAGGTCCTGTCCACAGCCGCCGGTGATGATGTCGTCGCCGCCCTCGTTCGGCACCTTGGTCGTGATTCCGACGACGCTCAAGGTTGTCT
>Ga0164313_10003994_pt1 | contig 13172 bp, 13 predicted proteins | sample GuaBasSedimGuay4_FD_113735 | JGI IMG/M metagenome (GOLD analysis project Ga0164313, IMG submission 113735) | Subseafloor sediment microbial communities from Guaymas Basin, Gulf of California, Mexico - Guay4, Core 4569-4, 0-3 cm | ecosystem: Environmental > Aquatic > Marine > Hydrothermal vents... | reverse complement strand
TCTGATTGAGGTTCCCGAGATAGGTGAGATTATTGCCCATAGTGTCATAAGGTATTTCAGTAATGAAAAGCATATAAACCTCATTACCCGCCTGAAAGCATATGGTTTGAAAATGGAAATTGATAAACCTGAAGGGGGCGAAACTACGTTGGTTCTTAAGGAGAAAACATTTGTAATTTCGGGTGTCTTTTCAAATTTCACGAGGGATGAGCTTAAGGGCATGATTATAAAGTATGGTGGCAGGGTGGTGTCGTCCATTTCATCAAAACTGGATTATTTAGTTGCAGGTGAAAAAATGGGGCCGGCAAAACTGGCAAAGGCAAATAAACTGGATATCAAAATGATATCAGAAGATGATTTTCTCAATATGATTAAGAATGGTTAATTTTTTAAAAGAGCATTATTCCTTACCATGGCTTACGGGTCGTAATAGGAGGAGGTCAAATATTGTTCCTGCTAATGTTCACTATCGGGATGCCACTAGTATTTTAGTTTTATTTACAATGTTGGGGAATGCACGTGTCACCAGAATGAGAAGTCTGCAGAAGTTATTGGAGATGGATGGAAAGAGCGTGACGTTTATATATATTTTACTGGACGCTAAAGATCTTCCTGATGCACACATGGACGAGGGGATGATCCGGGTGAGAAGAGAGGATGTCTCATTATACGGCAAGTTGATCAACGTTAAAGTAAAAAAACTATTAGAGGATAAGTTTGATTTTTTAATTCATGGGGATATGGAAAGCAACCCTTACGCAGATTATTTATTGAGTAAAAGTAAAGCAAAGAGTAAGGTTGGCAGACATATGGAAAACCGGGAACATTTATATGATCTCATGATTGAAATTGGTTTAGAACATAAGCTCGGGTTTTTACTGGAGCAAATTTATAAGTATACAAAAGTAGTTTAATATTATGCAAAATGAATTAAAAGGTACGGGAGTGGCACTAATTACTCCCATGAATGAAGATCTCAGCATTGATTATGACGGGTTGTTAAAACTAATAAAACATACAGCTTCCGGAGGAGTAGATTATTTTGTTGTAAATGGTACAACCGGGGAATCTGCTACAACCAACAAGGATGAGAAATGGGAATTGTTAAGATTTGTTCTCGACAATAACTCAAAGGGATTGCCTGTAGTTTATGGAACTGGTGGGTATGATACTCTTGATATTGTTGAGCACATTAGCGAGATGGATTGGAATGGAGTGGCAGCTTTATTAAGTGTTACACCATACTATAACAGACCATCACAACGCGGTGTTATCGCTCACTATACTGCAATAGCCGATGCTTGTCCGGTTCCTGTTATCATGTATAATGTGCCTAAACGTACTGGCACAGATATGATCACAGAGACCATTTTGGAACTGGCACAACATAAAAATATTGTTGGTGTGAAGGAAGCTTCCGGTGATATTGGAAAAATCATTGATATATGTGAAAAAAAGCTTGATGATTTTTTAGTCATTTCAGGGGATGATATGTTGACTGTACCTATGATGTCGGTGGGGGCAATCGGTGCTATTTCCGTACTTGCCAATGCCTTTCCTGAAGATATGTCTGGCATGGTTCGTGGGGCTCTTGAAGGGAATTATGAAAAAGCTTCACAATTCCTTTATAAATTGAATCCTGTAAATCCATTGATGTATGTTGAGTCGAGCCCTGTTGGCATCAAACAGACCCTGGAATTGATGGGTATATGTCGTAGTGATGTTCGCTTACCCTTGGTACCTGCATCTGAGCAGCTTAAAGAAAAAATTACCAATTATTTGGCAAGGTAAAACAGGCCTATAAAAAAAGGGAGCCATGCTCCCTTTTTTTATTAAGTAAGTAATAATTTACTTCTTATTCTTAATGTTTTGAACATCAAGTCTGATTTCCTGGGCCAGGTTTTTCATTTCCTGCATTCCCTTTCTGATACGGGTACCAGCAGCTTGGTTTTCTTTTTCATAGAATTTTTCAAAATCACCTTCAAGTGACATTACATGGTCTCGGATTTCATCAAATTTTTTCATCTTTTTTCAATTATGGTTTCTAAAATAAAATAGTTATTCATTTTGCTGGCAATATAGCTAAAATGTTTAAATATCAATAAAAACGCACTATTTTTTCCACTTTATTCAGGCATTTCTAGTACTTTTTCTTTTAAATACGTGCCATTTTTCAATTTTTCACTAATCCCATCAAATGCTAGTATGGTATCTTCCACATCTTTCAGTGTATGCGCTGAAGTTGGAATAAGGCGAAGCATGACCACATCTTTTGGAACAACCGGATAAATAACCACTGAGCAAAAAATGCTATAATTCTCTCTGAGATCATAAATTAAATTTATTGTTTCCATAGTGGAACAGTTCATAAACACCGGAGTGACAGGTGATTTTGTAGTACCTAAATCGTATCCTTTTTCTTTGAGGCCATTTTGAAGGGCATTTACGATTGTCCATAAGTTTTCTTTAAGCTCAGGCTGAGTTTTAAGAAGTTCAAGGCGTTTAATTCCCCCAATAACCAATGGCATGGGTAATGATTTGGCATAGATCTGTGATCTCACGTTGTATCGTAAGTACTTGATAACTTTTTCATTTCCGGCAACAAAAGCACCGATACTGGCCATAGATTTGGCGAAAGTAGAGAAATAAATATCAATTTCATCCTGAACTCCAAAATGTTCACCGACACCTGCTCCTGTTTTGCCCATTGTGCCAAAACCATGCGCATCATCGATCAGGATCCTGAAATCGTGACGTTTTTTTAATTCGACTATACTTTTTAAATCTCCCAGATTGCCGGACATACCAAAAACGCCTTCTGTTATTACAAGGATGCCACCACCTGTTTCATCAATAATTTTTTTGGCTCTCACCAACTGTTTTTCAAGGCTATTGATGTCGTTATGGAGGTAAACGTATCGTTTGCCCATGTGCATGCGTACGCCGTCAATAATGCTTGCATGTGCCTCGGCATCGTAAACGATAACATCTTTCCGGTCAACCAAGGTGTCAATTATAGACATAATGCCCTGATAACCGTAATTGAGTAACAGTACTGATTTTTTATTTACAAATTCAGCCAGTTGAGTTTCAAATTTTTCGTGATAGATTGTATTGCCTGACATGATACGGGCACCCATGGGATAACTCAAGCCCCATTCTTTAGAAGCTTCTGCATCGACTTTCCTGACTTCAGGATGGTTTGCCAGCCCCAGGTAATTGTTCAAGCTCCATGTTAATACCTTTTTACCATTAAAGTCCATTCTCGGAGCAATTTCACCCTCCAGTTTAGGAAACATAAAGTATCCTTCCATGAGATCTGAATAGTGTCCAAGTGGTGATTTGCTAATGTCCAGTTTATCAAAAATATCCACGTCTATAAAATTTTGTTATGAATTAGCTTTCAAGCAGACAAATTTAGCATTTTTAAACCGTCCTTACAATGAAAGAACTTCATATTTGCTCTGTATCGTGTTATTCAGAATATTTTTTATTAAAATCGTTATAGTGGAAAGAAAATATTTTATATGTTAGACAAATGTTTATCAGATATGATTGCTGACATATGAATTATAATTTAATTATCCGTTTGGTAATATACGCATCCTTTTTTTTACTGTTTTCAGGATACTCTTATGCCTTTCCGCCACAGCCACTATATCCAATTTTGAAGAATTTCGTCAAGGACTTTCACAAGGAGTTCAGAAATATTTCTGAAGAACGTAGATATCGGCTGAATGAGATAGCCAACTATGTACGTCAACAAAAACAACAGGATCAGCTGGCACAGTTGTTATTTATAAGTACAAACCAGTCAACTATAGGTCAAATGGCTCAGGTATGGGCAGAAACCGCAGCATTCTATTATGGATTGAAAAATGTGAAGACATATTCCGGCGGTTTATCTCCCAAATTAGTCAGTGAGAAAATAATCCATGCTATGGAGCGTGCCGGATATATTGTGTATAAAACAGAGCTCCCGGGAGGTATGGTTTATAAGGTGAAATATTCATATAACTTAAGACCTATTATTGTTTTTCCTAAAAAGATTGGACATAAGAAAAATCCTGCCAGTCAGTTTATGGCAATATTTGTTGAGCCAAATGCAGAGGCAAATTTGTATGAGATAAACGGGGCTCAACGACGACTTTCTATCTACTATGAAGATCCGCAAGGGTATGATGGTACACCTGAAGAAGAAAAGATATACAATGATCGCTGCAGACAAATTGCCCTGGAAATGTTTTATGTTTTCTCTCAACTGAAGCATTTGTAAGGGATTGCAGTCCTCAGTAGGCAGTAAAGCAGTAGGCAGTACCCATACTGAAATTGTTTGCTAGAAACTAATAACTCGCCTTACACCGGAAATTTCATGAGTGTGCTTCAAGAGTGATTCATTAAAAATTCCTTTTTCATCGAGCCTGTCAATGCGGACATATCCTGAAGCATGAATAATCCTATGGTTTTCCATCAATATGCCTATGTGGGTTACATCACCGTTTTTGTTACTAAAACAGGCTAAATCTCCTGGTTTTGCATCAAGCAATCGATCTATGGATACACCTTGCTTTGCCTGATCTTTTGAGTCTCGTTTTAAATTATAGCCGCAAATTCTGTATACCTGCTGTGTAAAACCTGAACAATCTATACCAAATGGGGTCTTGCCGCCCCATAAGTATGGAGAATATAAATATTTTTTGGCGATTTGCTGCAGGTATTCAAAATCGCGTCGCTCACCCATGTTCTTAGCTTCTCCATTGAAGGCGAGTTTTTCATTTATTTCAAAAAGCTCGGAACTGGAGATGGGTAATACACTGCCAATCACAATCTGAACAAGGTGTTTTTTAAATAGTATACTGGATGTCAGATCGGTACAGATCTTGAATTCCGTTGTGCTGAGATGGTCAAAATATTCATCGGGAATGCGATAATGTTGGTTTACATCTATCCATCCCTCATATTTATCAAAAGCTATCTGGATGCGAACCCAATTATTATTGTCCGCTACTTCAAGAATCGTATAGTGATCACCAAAGAGTAATTGGTTTACCATTTCTGACTGGTCCGAACCCATAGCCCTGACTGGGATTATACTGAGTCTGCATATACCTTTTTCATTTTCTTCCATAGCTAAAGTCGCATTCGGTCCAGTTCTCTTTTCTGATCACGTTCTTTGATGTCGTGCCTTTTATCGTGAGTTTTTTTACCCTTTGCCAGGGAGATTTCGAGTTTGGCAAGACCTCTGTCATTGATAAATAATCGGGTAGGAATAATGCTCAGCCCCTTTTCTTTGCTGCGGGTCGCAAGTTTTTTAATTTCACGTTTTTTCAACAGTAATTTACGCTCACGAACCGGATCGTGGTTGTAATGTGAGGCCTGAGAATATGGACTTATATGAAAATCCCGCACAAAAATTTCTTTATTCCTGATTACGCAGTATGAGTGTTGAAGACTGGCCTTTGATTCTCGTATCGATTTTATTTCTGTTCCTGTCAGTACTAAACCAGCTACAAATTTGTCGATGAATTCATATTCAAACCTGGCTTTTCGGTTTTTAATGTTAATCTGCTTTGAAAAATTTACGTTTTGTTTTGCCATCGGTTCAAGATGAGTACTGAAAACTTTGGCGAAGTTGGTCAATAATTTTGAATCATTAAATATAGAATTCAATTTTTTGCTTACTTTAACCTAAAATTGATAAATGATGAAAAGAAGAGATGCAATAAAAAGCGTGGCTGCGGGAATTCCTCTGATCACTTTTGGGGGGCCTTTGGTATACATGAATAATGAAAATAGTATTATGGAAACACAAGCACTAAAAGGCCATATCAATCATGCGGCTTGCCGCTGGCCATATCAAAATATCCCATTTGATGATTTTTGCATTGGTATTGAAGAGATTGGAATAAAAGGCATCGATTTACTTGGGCAGGATGAATGGCCAATCGCTAAAAGGCATGGGTTGATTTGTTCTATGACTACAGGCGATAAATTTGGATTGAGGAAGGGATTTAATGATCTGTCATTGCATGAAGCGTTATGGAAAAATTATGAGGCTCTTATACCTGCAGCAGCTAATCATGGTTTGAAAAATGTGATATGTTTTTCTGGTGAACGTAACGGGTTGAGTGATGCACAGGGAATAGAAAATTGTGCTATAGGCCTTGACCGGATGGTAAAATTGGCGGAGAAACATAACATTACTCTGGTGATGGAGCTCCTCAACAGCAAGGTGGATCATCCCGGATACCAATGCGATCATACCAAGTGGGGCGTCGAGCTATGCGATAGGATTGGAAGTGAACATTTCAAGTTGCTTTATGATATCTATCACATGCAGATAATGGAAGGGGACGTGACTAGAACAATTCGGAAATATCATAAGTATATAGCCCATTACCATACTGGTGGTGTACCTGGCAGACATGAGATAAATGACACACAGGAGCTTAATTATCCGGCTATTATGCGGGCCATAGTGGAAACGGGTTTTAAGGGCTTTGTGGCCCAGGAGTTTATACCCACAAATGAAGATAAACTTGCATCACTTAAAGAGGCAGTTCATATTTGTGATGTTTAATAGAAGCGTTGCATGCATCGTCTCTACTTATTGTCTTTAAATCGCTTCATAATATCTTTCCAATTCGTGAATTGGATATCCTCGTCTTCGAAAAACTTGTTAACAACTGGATCAGAAAACAATTCTGCTTCCCATACGCGTTGCTGCCATGAATTGGTGATAGATTTGAGGTTGTCAGATTCTACTGAGGGGTGAAAAATGATCTCTGTTAAACCTGCGGGCAAGGCTTTTACCAGGTTGAAGAAATTCTCACGCATTTCTTCATAAGTATCGCCATGTGGTACACTGGTAAAGAAATCCAGTTTGGGCAGTGTATATTTCTCCATCTCAGCGATCATTTCGTCATTGATGGGGTATCCTGATTTTTTGAAATGGGCTGCCACCAACGAATCCGATAAGTTAATTGCATTAGCAGGTATGCCGTATTCCATTGCCACTTTCAAAAAGGCTTTGGCATATTCCGGATGACCATATAACGTACCCATATGTGTATCTATATGGTTGGGCTGATAGCCCATGTTGATGGCCTTATCGATTTGTGCCCTTATTTCTATTTCTACCTCAGCGGCAGAAGCATGTTGTACTACATCTGGAACTTCATGCCATAATTTTCCTTGCGGGTCGACCAGGCCGGGAACATCAGCTGGATTTGATACGGGTCCCCAACGATAAGTTTTCCATTCACTCGTATGGGTCAGGTGCATACCTACATCTACGTCAGCATGTGCTTTGGCCCATTCGATAAACTCATCTGCATTCGGACAAGGTGCCATTACAGCTGCAGATTGAATTTCCCCATTTTCGAAATATTTTTTAGTTGCAATATTCGCCTCTTCACACATACCCGCATCATCCGCATGCAAAATAATCACCTTTTTGCCGGCCGGGAATCCTAACTTTTCTGCCTGGTTTGCAGGCTCATGTACCTCCTGCAACTTGGTTGATTTTTTCTGGCAGCTAACTACTAATAGCATTGGTGTGACAAACAATATGACGAGGGCTGAAAGGAGGTTTTTAGTTGAATTAGGCAACAAATTATTGTTCATAATTATTAATAAATTTAGAGTAAAATATAAGGTGGGGCCATCTGCTTTGCAAATATCCGGCTATTATCTGATAGTTACAAATTCTCATGAGGTTTGTGTAAATGGATTAATTAATAATTTTCAGAAATAGCTTTATCATTCTTTTTTGTAGTTTTAACCTAAGAACGCTTAAACCAATAGTAATGAAAAACAGCTCTTTCCTTTTAATAATACTTCTGATCCTTTTCTCACTGGAAGGATTTGGCCAACGGGTAGTTCATCGTATTTCAGACGATCACTTTGAAATTATAATACAAGGCTCTGAAAGTGTACCTGTCCGGATACTGCAAGTGACCGACTTGCATCTGGGTACTGTTGGTAAATGGAAAGATGATTTAATAAGCTTTAAAAGGATCAAACGTCTGATAGAAATGTATGATCCGGATATCATCGCAGTTACGGGTGATCTTTTTACAGGTGAAAAACCTTTTGGCAGCCTTTTGGTAGCCTTTGCAGTATCGTTCTTTGATGGGCTGGAGAGGCCCTGGTTATATACGTTTGGCAATCATGATCCGGAAGGAGGATTTGGCCGGGATGAAATTTATGAAGTTTTTAGTGAATCAGAATGGGGAATCCTGGGATTTCACCATGGTGACAGTCAGAAAAAATATGATTATTTGATTGACCTTAAACGTCCCGGAGAACAAGTGCCTTTCTGGCAATTATTTGCCTTTGATTCAGGCGCTGAGAAAGGTTTTAAATCTATTAAGGATGATCAATTGGATTGGTATCGGGAGCAAACAAAAAAGACCAAATCAATTTACTATCGAAGTGTGCGTGCAATCTCATTTTTTCATATTCCTCTCATTCAATATCAATATCTAATCGATGATAAATCTCTCACATTTGAAGGAGAAAACCGGGAAAAAGTTTATTATGAAGAAGATGATGGAAGAGTTTATGATACATTTGTGGAGATGGGAAATATTGAAGCCACTTTTTGCGGACATGATCACTATAATAATTACTGGGGCAGGTATAAGGGAGGGATTATCCTCGCCTATGGATTTATTAGCGGAGAAGCAACAAACTATGCCTGGGCTCCCGGAGGCAAGTCGATTGAGCTGCCTGAGGGAGAGGAGGAGATCGGTATTAAAAATGTTCAATCGGAAATCCCGGGTAATCCTGAGAAAATGAGATAGACACAAAATTATTTTAACATTCAAAAAAAATCTTAACCACATGAAAGTTTCTGTTCCATACCTGTTAAAACCTTTATTGATTCTGTTAATTGTTTTCGCTTTATGTTGGTCCTGCAGTACCGAAAAGCAAGAAAACAAAGCATCCGGCATACAGATTGCATTGAAGTTACCTCCTAAAGAAGGAAATCCAAGAAACAGTGAAGGAGATTTTGTCCGCCTGAAAGACGGCAGGATTCTTTTGGTCTATACCCATTTTACAGGCGGTGGCAGCGACCATGCTACTGCCCACCTTGAGTCGCGTTATTCAGACGATGATGGAAAAACCTGGTCTGAGAGTGATGAACTTGTAGTGCCAAATAAAGATGCTATGAATATTATGTCGGTCTCTTTAATTAGGCTTAAGAACGGGAAAATTGCCCTGTATTATCTTCAAAAAACTTCAGATTCAGATTGCATCCAATGCATTCCTTATATGCGTGTTTCAGAAGATGAGGCAATTAGCTGGGGAAGCCCACAGAGATGTATTCAGGATAGTGGTTATTTTGTAATGAATAATGACCGTGTTGTTCAGCTTGAAAACGGGCGGTTGCTGCTACCTGTTTCACTACATGCCTGTAAACCAGGAGGAATAGAAAGCATGGGTAAAATTATGTGCTATTATTCCGATGACGGGATAACCTGGACCCGATCAGCAGAGGCCGCAAATCCTGAAGGAGTGATCGAGCAGGAACCTGGTGTGGTTGCATTAAAGGATGGCCGGTTAATGTTATTTTGCCGTACAGATGGAGGGGTACAATATATTTCTTATTCAAAAGATCACGGTGAAACATGGTCGCCCTTGAAGCCGGGCAATATCAGTTCCCCGGTATCCCCGGCTTCTATTGAACGGATTCCTTCTACGGGGGATCTGTTGCTGGTGTGGAATGATCATACCAATGTTAAGGAAGAGATCAAAGGGAAACGCACACCATTTAATGTAGCCATTTCAAAAGACGATGGCAAAACATGGATAAAGAAAAAGTTCATAGAAAACGATCCGTTAGGGTGGTATTGCTATACGGCTATTCTTTTTACAGACGATCATGTACTGCTTTCACATTGTTCGGATGATTTGCGACAAACAAAGCATTTACAAACCACTCAAATTACCCGGCTCAGTCTGGATTGGATTTATGAAGAATAAACAAAGAAACATAAGATGGGGTATCCTGAGTACCGGACACATTGCCGGAAGATTTGCAGATGCCTTGAAAATGCTTCCTGATGCTGAGCTGTATGCAGTGGCTTCCCGTACACAAAAGAATGCGAATGATTTTGCTGAAAGACACGGAATACCCAAAGCATATGGTTCCTATGAGGCCCTGGCTGAAGATTCTGAATTAGATGTGATATATATTGGGACACCTCATACTTTTCATCTTGAAAATGCGGTGATGTGTATGCGTGCAGGCAAGGCGGTGCTTTGTGAAAAGGCTCTAACCATTAATGCCCGTGAGGCGGAGGAGATGATAGCGGTGGCACGTGAAGAAGATGTTTTTTTGATGGAAGCCATGATTACACGCCATGTGCCACTAATAAAGAAAGTGATGCTTTGGATCATGGCTGGTAGAATTGGAAAAGTACGCATAGTACGAGCTTCGCGATGTGCCCGGGGTAAATTTTCGCATGAAGCGCGCCATTTGAATCCGGATCTTGGGGGTGGGAGTTTGCTTGATGTCGGTGTATATGTGATATCCTTTGCATCCATGATATTTGGAAAACCGCCGGAGGAAGTATTTGGATTTGGTCATATCGGAGACTATGGATCTGATGAACAAGGAGCTGCGCTGTTGAAATATGATGATGGGGCTATTGCCGATCTGATTTTTGCACTACGGACAAATGCAGTGAATGATGCGTTTATTTATGGGACCGAGGGTTATATCAAACTGGATGAGGTGTTTGCCATACCGCATAAAGCCACTTTGTATATTGATAACCGGGAGGTTGACACTATTGAAGAACCTACTGAGGAAAGTGCCCTGAGTTATGAGGCCAAGGAGGTGATGCGCTGCTTGCATTTAGGATTGAAGGAATCTCCATTGATGACATTGGATGAATCTTTACAGATTATGGGTATTATGGATAAGATCCGTAAACCCTGGAAGCTTAAGTATTCGAATGATTTGTAAGCAGGGGTGAAAAAGTTTACTTCAAGTGTCAGTCTGAATTCATTTCAGGATCTCACAATAGACAAAAAAATGAAAGAAGAATTTGTTTAGATAATGTTATTTTAGCGCATTGGATTAAATAGAATTAGTCTATAATAAAACAATTTTATGAAACGAGCATTGATAAAAAGAGTTTTTGGCATTGTGGCAATTGGTATTTTGACTTTAGTTCCAGCATGCAAAACAAATAACCAGCATACAACAGAAACCGAAACGGAAATTACCATAGGGCCATATTTACAGAATATGACGTCTGAATCCGTAACTATTGCCTGGGCTACCAAAACTGGCACTACCGAAATTGAAAGAACAGACAATGTGAAAATGAATGTAAACAGGTATGATTATCACACTACCCTTATATCAGATTTGGAACCGGATTCTGCTTATACTTATGATATTCTCATGGATGGATCGGACGCCGGCAAGGGATCTTTCCAGACTTTCCCGGAAAATATGAAGCCTTTTCATTTTTGTGTATTGGGTGATACGCGCACCAGACATGATGTTCACCAACAGGTGGTAAATAAAATCATCGAAGAAGATCCTCTTTTTGTACTAAATACTGGTGATTTGGTTTCAAATGGGAACAATATCGAGCACTGGGAATATTTTTTTAAAATCAATAAAGAGCTGATAAAAAATGTTCCCTATTATACGGTACTGGGTAATCACGAGAAGGATTCCGAAAATTATTACAATTTTTTCACCCTACCAGGCAATGAACGTTATTATTTCTTTTCAATCGGTGATGCATTGTTTATCGTACTCGATATGGAAGGACCTGATTACAATGCGCCGGAATATTTGTCGGAAAAAGGAGAAGATCTGTTTTGGGAGAAAATTGGCAAAGAATACTTTGAGGAAGAAAAAAGGTGGCTGGAAAATGTGTTAACGATAAATGATGAAGCGGAATACATTTTTGTCCTTTTCCATCCTACCTGGTATAGTATAAAAGCCAGCCGTGTAGAAGAAGCAGAACAGCGCCGGGCGTTTTGGGGTGATATTTTTGAGCGTCACCATGTACAGGTTATATTGAATGGCCATGACCACTATTATCATCACGCAGAGCATGGAGGCACACATTATATTGTTACGGCAGGTGGAGGAGCCCCATTATATGATACGGATGCCATTCAACCGGAAACGGTCAAATATAAAAAGATAGAGCACTATATGCGCATTGATGTCGGTTTAGAGCAAACTGTGTTGAAAGCCATTCAGCTCGATGGAGAAGTATTGGATGAGATCATTGTTAAACCAAGAAGCAGTAATTAGTAAGATTTTGTTTATTTTTAGGGATTATTCATAATAGCTCCAATGGGATGAAATACAGATCATTTATATTTTTATTATTTTCTGTACTTACTATCTCCTTTGATTGCGTTGCACAGAATAAGTATGAAAATCCCTCACTGGACAAGGAAAAGAATGCTTTGCTTTATTCGGAGACAGCAAATGGTATTCATATTATAAAGGGTGCCTGGAGGCCTTTATTTGGGTCGGAAAATGTGGTTTGGGTAAAACCATCGTGGCCGGGGAACGAGTATTTTTGGCTTGACTTTCCGGAGGCAATCTGGATGAAGGGACAGTTGTTTTATCTCGGTCATGTAAGTGAACGATTCCCATCTTACTATTCCAATCATCTGGATGATATTAAATGGAAAGAATCGAAAGGATCTGTGAGCTATGAAAGGATATTATCAAATGGAGTTCGTTTTGGGGGTTCGGTGATAAAGCGAAATGAAAATGAAATTGCCCTTGAAATATGGATTGAGAATGGTACTAAAGATACTTTAGAAGAAGTATTTCTACAAACATGTTCTTTCTTATATCCAATGAAGGAATTCAACCAGATGACTAATGACAATAAGGTGATTCATGTCCCTGACAGGGGATGGGTTACTCTGACTGAGGCAATCACCGATGGGAAAAACTATAAAGAACAGGGGAAGTATCACACAGGATGGTTAAGTGGTCCTAAAATTGTGGATCTGCCTTATATTATAGCCACTTCTCGTGATGGCAGGCGTCATATAGCCTTTGGTTGGTTTGACAATACATATTCATTTATTGGCAATGAAAACCACCCTTGCTTTCATGCTGATCCGTTTTTTCCGGATCTATCACCTGGTGAAAGAAAAACAATACAAGG
>Ga0164313_10003993_pt1 | contig 13174 bp, 17 predicted proteins | sample GuaBasSedimGuay4_FD_113735 | JGI IMG/M metagenome (GOLD analysis project Ga0164313, IMG submission 113735) | Subseafloor sediment microbial communities from Guaymas Basin, Gulf of California, Mexico - Guay4, Core 4569-4, 0-3 cm | ecosystem: Environmental > Aquatic > Marine > Hydrothermal vents... | reverse complement strand
TTTCTAATTTATACCAGAAATTTGAGAATTTATTCCCGAAACTACTACTCCCTGGCACACTTTCTTGATCCATATTTCGAGCACCAATTAGTAAAAGGTTCTTTGTTTCAGAATTTTCTAATTTCTCAACAAAAACCGAAATGTCCTCTGGAAAATGCTGACCGTCACTGTCAATAGTGATAGCAAAATGATAGCCCAATTCTTCTGCTCGTTTAAATCCAACTCGCAAAGCATTTCCTTTTCCTTTGTTTTTTGGTATTTGAATTTGTTCAAGTTGAGAGTACTCTTTTAGTATTTGTGAAGTAGTATCTGTAGCGCCATCATTCACAATAATGATATTATCTGTATATTCTAAAACCCCATCAATAACTCTTTTTAAAGTACGGTCATTATTGTATGTGGGCATTAACACACATACTTTTAAATCATTAATTTTTTGTTGTGTAACTTTATTATAAGGCACAATTAATTGGTATTAATCTTTAGAAGCAATCATTTTCTTTTCCTCTTCGGAAAAAGATTTAGACTGCATTACAAATTCCTTGATGTATTCTTTAATTTTTCCCGAAGAAATTTCATTATAATGGTCTAAAATAAATTGTTTGTCTTCAGTCTTACTTTTACGATACTTTACAACTTTTGGTGCATTTTCCTGTACTCCTAAGCGGATACATCTTATTTCAATACTTTCAGGGTTTTCTGAAACTGCAAACTCAATAAGCGTTGCTCCTTCTTTAAAAAAAACTTTTCTTTCGCTTGTTGTCATAGCAAACTTTGACATTAAGGTCGATACTGCTCCTTTATAAGCTACTAATGCCTTAGAATCACTTTTATCAACTACAGCTAATTCTTTATGTAATTTTATTGTGTTTTCTTTATTATGAACAGCATTTCTATAATCCACCCTCACCTTAGATAGGTCTGGAGAAATAATAAATAGTGCAACAAACAGCATGGAAAACAACAGCTTCATCTAGGATACTATTTTATATTTAGCATTTAATTTTAAGGCAAGCGTTTCTTCAAAATAGGAAGTATTCTTAATTTTTAAAACACCCTCCTCTTCAGAATGAGAAATATTCAACACTAAATTCGGATTGATTTCTGGATTAATTTTTGCCATAAACTTAATGTTGGTAGACGTTTGAAGGAATAATTCTTTATTCAACACTTTTTCTGTCAATTCTTTTATAATCTGCATCATACAAACCCCAGGCATAATAGGGTTTCCTGGAAAATGACCTTTAAATATTTCATGATTTGAATTTAATGTAATCTTTGCCGTAATCTCTCCCCCAACACTATTTAAATCATCTATGGTATATAAGCATTCTATAAGCATTCTTAATATTTTGCGAACTTTTCTAGTTCAATTTGTAAATTAATAGTGTTATGACTAATCTGTATTTTATTAGCTACATCACCTTCTATTTCTGTAAATAAAACCACTACTTTTTCTTTGGTTTTACTAGTGTTAACTATTTTGTCTAAAGTATGAGATTTTTTATTAATAAAATAAAAATTACTTCTCTTATCGCCACTTGTTTTATAAACTTTATAATCTTCGACATGGTATTGCTCTAAAACTGTAGCTTTTTCTGAAATCAACAATTTAAAATCTCTCTGAAGTGTATTTACAATCAATTTTTTATCAAGATTATCTATTATAAAATTCTTTCTAAAATTTTCTCCTTCATATAAGAAATCGAATAGTTTATTGCCAAACTCTGTAGTAAAAACAACTCGATGGTTTTGATCATTAATTTTTTTAATGATAAGTATCCCGCCAAACTTATGATTGTAAATATTAATTTTAGCTTTATAAATATAATCTTTATTACTATCAGAAAAATACTTGTTTTCGACTATGTCTTTTTTGGTTTCAGAAGCAACCCAGTCCTTAGTCATTTGCAAAGAACACGAAATACAAACCAGAAATAAAAGACTAATTAGTAAATATCTCATCGTTAATTTCGCTATTTACTACTCGGTTTGAAAATACAATTCTAGTATAGTCTTGCGATGGTTCTATCATCTTAACTTCTATAACAGCTCCATCATTTTTATTAAAATGCAATTCAAAAACAGCAATCATTTTTGCCATTTTTTTATCGGTTGAGATGAATATTACTTTATTAAAATCTGGAGTTTTAAAATAGGAGACTTCAAAACCACCATCATCAAACATATTACCTGTCACGCTATTAATAATGAGTTCATTTAACTTCTTAAAAAGTTTGCTAGATCCCATTTTTATGTTGCTTTTTGTCCCTCCATCATTGATTAACAATAGGTCATCTTTAAATACAACGCTGTATTCATACGGACTTGTATATTCCCACTTCACCCAATTAGGAGCTTTAAAAGCCATGTTTCCTGAGGTCTCAATATCGCTTGTTAAAAAATCTAGATGCTTGTATTGTACAAATTCGGCAATAATAGTTGTAGTACTTTTTGAAACTTCCTTTATCTGAACTTTAAACGCTGTAATTTCTGAAGTATTCATTTCTGTTTCTTGAGCCTGAACACCAATTGAAACAATCAATAAAAATAAAATAAATATATAATTACGCATAAGCTTTTATGTTATGAAGTTGATCAATAGTAACCGATTTTAAGTTTCTTTTCTCTAGAAATAACAATAATTGTTCCAAGACCTCAACTGTTTTATCACTCGTGTCATGAAGCAATACTACATCCCCTTTTTTAATATTATTTGTAATCTTATTTAAAACCTTCTCCTTTGAAATTTTAGTAGTATCTAAAGACCTAATACTCCAACCAATGGCTGTTAGATTCAATTTTTGAACGGCTCTACTTATTCTTGGGTTAGTTACTCCAAAAGCAGGTCTGTATAAGTTCATTTTTAGTCCAACCAATTTTTCTACAACTGCATTAGTTTGTTGTAAATCTGCAATCACCTCAACGGTTTTTAAGAACCCAAAATTATTAGAATGTGAATAAGTATGATTCCCTATAGAATGACCTTGTTGAATCATCTCATTTAGCAACTCTGAATGATTTTCAATATTTTTTCCAATTAAAAAGAAAGTTGCTTTAGCGTTGAATTGTTTTAGAAGCTTTAAAACTTTTGGAGTAAATTCTGCATTAAGACCATCATCAAAAGTTAGAGCAACTACATCATTATCTACATCGTATTTACTGTGTTTTGCTTTTAAAAAATAATTCCATCGAATATGGAAAGACCCTATTATTGTAACAGTTAACCAAACAAATCCAAAAACAAAAAGCCATAAAAAAGAAATATAACCCAACACTTTTAAAAGAGCAAAAATTAATAAAAATACTCTTGCTATTATATTTACATTTCTAAAAGTTAACATGATTTGAGTAGAACAAAACTGTGATTTTTACCTCTATACTGATTGTAAAGTACTACATTTTTAATAGATGAAGATTTTAATGTATTCAGCATTAATCTATCTGGAACCTCTTGGCTTTTTATAATATTACAGGCTGTCCACATTCCGAAAGCAGAAGCTGTGTTATACTCTCCAGAAAAATGTTTGTAATAAGCTTGTGGTGTGTTTTTCAAAATGGAGTCCTGTAACGAAATGTAATAGTTGTCGTAATCCACATCTCCATTTACTCCTAAAACTATCAAATCTATTTCAGAAATAGTAAGATTATTGTCTTTTAAAAAAGAATCAAATATTTGAGAAACTTCATTTTCTGAAAGTTCATTATAAATTTCAATAGCTACTAATTGAGCATAAGAATTGTCTTTTTTTTCATTTTCTAAAACAAAAAATTGAGATCCTTCACTGTAAATTGCACCTTTAGTATTCGAGTTTAGCAAGCTGTCACTTACATCCTCTTTAACATGACCAACTAGTTTATGTAAATCGGTTGTGTAAGATCCAATTTCATCTACACCACCAACTAAAATATTCTGTTCTCCTTCATCCATCATCATCATTGCATCAATCAACGATGTTTCAAACGAGGTGGCATCGTGAACATAAGTGATGTTATATGCTTTACAACCCAATCCCAAGGCTATTTGGGCCCCCACTGTATTGTGTGTGGACTGAATAAATGCTGTAGGAGTTAAAAACTGCTCATCATTATCAACGATGTTTTTCAGAAATTTTTCAGAATCCCTTAAACAACCCATTCCCGAGCCTGTTACAATTGCTTCTGGAATTTCAACACCTGCTTCTTGCAAAGCGATAGAAGAAGCCACAACACCCATCTTTACCCCAACAGACATTCTACGAATCATGTTGGGCTTGATATATTTTTTATAATCAGGTTTGTGTAATGGAACTAAATTTTCAGTTAATTCTACAAAATTTTGAAATCCTGTTTCATTATCTGAACTATCTTGAGCAGAAATACAACCTATTCCATTTATATAATAGTTCCCCATAATTTATGCTTTTGAAAAAATTAAGGTGGAACAATTCCCTCCAAATCCGAAGGAATTGGAAAGCACGTAATTTAGTTCTTTCTGAAGCACTTCTGTTTCAGGAATAATATTGGTTTCTGCTATGGGCGTCTCAAAGTTCAAGTTTGGAAACACCACACCGTTTTGTAAAGCTAAAATAGAATAAACTGCTTCAATAGCCGCAGCAGCAGCCAACGTATGACCTGTATATGCCTTTGTAGAACTTACCTCTGGCAAATTATCTCCAAAAACCCTTCGAATTGCAGCACTTTCTGAAGCGTCGTTGTTTTCTGTTGCGGTTCCGTGGGCATTTATATAATCAATTTCTTTAGATGATACTCCTGCAATTTTCAATGCCTTCTTCATAGCCAAAGTAGCACCCTCTCCATCTTCTGAAGAGGCAGTTTGATGAAAAGCATCATTAGCATTTGCATAACCCGAAACATATCCCAAAACTTTTTTGTTTTCTTTCTTTACGCATTCATCAGACTCTAGCACTAAAAAAGCAGCAGCTTCTCCAAGGTTTAAGCCTGTCCGATTGGCATCAAAAGGTCTGCAGTCGGTTTCAGATAATATCATTAAGGTTTTAAAACCGTTTATGGTAAACTTCGATAAACAATCTGCTCCGCCAACAATTACCCGATCTAATTTTCCTGATTTAATCATTCTTGCACCTAACATAATTGAGTTAGCAGCAGATGAACAGGCTGTACTTATGGTAGAAACGAAACCTGTGATTCCCAAACTATTTGCAACTTTAGTAGAAGAGTCTCCAGCAGAATGACTGTTTATAAATTTTCGGTTTATTTCTTCTTCAAATTGAGAATAATAGAACTTTTCGGTAAGATCCATTCCGCCAACACTGGTAGCTGATATCAATCCTGTTTTACAAGAATTTATGTCTGTAATTCCTGCATTTTTAATTGCTTCTTTTGCCGCAATTTCGGCTAATAAAGCTGTTCTTGAATAATTGTTAGATGAAGGTAAGTTTAAAAAGGAACAAAGTTCTTCGTTGGTGATTTTAACCTCCCCAACTTTAATGTGATCTTTATGGATGGTTGAAATTCCTTCAATTTCAGAAATTCCAGGGGTTTTATTTACTAAAGACTGAAAATTCTCTTCTACCGTTTTACCTATAGAAGAAATAATTCCCATTCCAGTTATTGCAACACCTTTACTCATCTACTATAAAAAGAATTTATTTTGTTCTATGCTCTGAAATATACGCTGCCATTACTTCGATAGATTCAAATATTTTTTTCCCTTCTTTAGGGTCGCTCAATCTAATTCCGTAATCTTTATCCAACATTACAATTAATTCTAAAGCATCGATAGAATCTAAACCAAGGCCATCACCAAAAAGCGAATCGTCATCTTTTATTTCATCAACATTTACATCTTCAAGGTTTAATAATTCTATAATATTATTCTTTAATTCTAATTTTAAATCTTCCATTTTAGTTTGTATATAATTGTTTAAGATTTTGCTCTGTATGTTCTATTGTTCCGTTTTCTGAGATCAAATATAAAAAAGCTTCATAAGAATCTTCATCTATATTTACCCAACCTCCTAAAACGGCTTCACTTTTATTATTCTGAATGAGTATATTTTCATAATTATGATGAAAATTAGCATTGTATTTTTCAAAAACAAAAAAACCATTTTCACTTTTTAATTGATGCCGAATACTTATCTCTCCAATCCCAATATTAGGTAGCGTATACACAAATACAGCCGGACTTGGATAATAGTTCTCTTTGTCATTTATAGAATCCTGATGCTTTCTATCAGTATCTAAACTAGAAGCATTATTTGAAAGTATAATGCCAATATTTTTATTTTCAGTATTTATGTCTTTTAAAATTATCTCTGCAGATAAAAAAGCCAACTTACTTAAAGCATCCATTTTAAAAAACTTAGAATATTTTGGATCTAAAAATTGATAAACACTTTTTAAAAATGATTTTATATCTTCTGAATTTTCTTCAAAAATTAAGTCCCCATTCAAATAAACTTTATTATTTTTTATTCTACAATAGTGTTGTATGTATAAGTTTTTAGCCAAATGGATTATTTCTTTTTACAAACCAAAATAGTGTGATTCTCACCAATTTGGTTGATGTCTTCCACCAAATATAATCCTGCCTTGTCTAAAAGATCTATAAACTCTGTTGCTTTGTACATTTTACTATTTCCGTTTGCCATCGCAGTAAAATAAAGAGATGTTGCTTCTAAAATAAACTTAGCATTATCAAACTTCTGGCGATCGGTAAATGTTTCCATGATAAAGAGCTCTGTATCTTCATCCATTGAACTTGCACACGTTGATAATATTTTTACAATCTCATCTTTAGAAAAACAATCTAAAAACTGACTCATCCAAATAATATCTGCTCCTGTTGGGATTTGAGGATTGTCTGACAACCAATCTATTTCGTATCCTTCAATTCTGTTTTCAAATTCGTTCTTTTTAGCATTTGCTAAAGCCACATTAAGTTGCCCGGGAAGATCCACCATTTTCACTCTAACATCTTCATTAAACTTACAACAACTTATAGCAAATTTTCCAGTATTTGCACCCACATCAAAAATAATTTTAGGTAATCTTTTAAACACCTCTTCTAAGGCATCATTAAAAACATAATCTGAGTAATGATGATCAAATTCAAACCAAGATTTGTTTTGTTCTGGTGTTAATTTTGACAATCCTTCGTAAATCGTAGGCCAATTTCCTAACTCCTTTAGGCCTTCAGCTTTGCCGTTTACAATAGAATCGTTTAAATGAAATAATCCTTTATAACAAATATCGTTGTTAAAATTAATATTCACATCTACTGTTTTATCAAAAGCTAAGAAATAACCCGTTTTGGTTAACTCATATTTATTTTCTTCACTTAAACTAACAATATCAGAGCTTTCAGCTATTTCTAATAAAACACCAACTCCATATTCACTAACAGAGGTCCCTTTAGAAATTTCCTCTAAAGTTGCTCCATCTTTACTATTAAAGATATAGTCTAAAATTCCTAGTTTTCTAAGAGATATACTTGCCTGAAATATATAGGGTGCAAAAGCAATTTTTTGAGCCTCTTGTAATGCTTCAACTGCTCTTAATGGTTTTTTCGACATAGTTATTTTTTATGCTAAAATTTTATCCCTGCAAATTTACTATAAGTATTCCTTTCTTTCCTGAAATCAGCCAATTAATCAGTGTTTTTTCTAAAAACAACTGCTGTATTACATCCTCCAAAACCTGAAGCTGTTTTTAAAAAGACCTTTAAATCTTTATTTTCTGTTTTTTCTATCACATTTATAGATTGAGAAACTCCTAATTCATCAAAACCTTTTGATGCGATTAAGGTATTATTCTGAAGAGATTCTATCCCTATAATAGTTTCTAATAATCCTGAAGCACCAAGGGTATGTCCATAATAACCTTTTAAACTATTAATGGGTACCTGAAGCATCTCTAGTCTACCAAAAGCAACAGCTTCCATTTCATCATTAAAATTTGTTGCAGTTCCGTGAGCCGATATATAATCTATCTTATGACTATTTAAATTTGCTTCTTCTAAGGCGGATTGCACACTTAAAAACAATCCTTCTCCTGTACGAGAAGGCCCAGAAATATGATTGGCATCATTGCAAGATGCTGCACCAACTATCTGGATAGCATTCCCATTATTTTTAGACGAAACGACTGCACTTGCAACTGCTTCTCCAATGGTTATTCCTTTTCTGTTTTTTGAAAAAGGTTGACAAGGTTGATCGCTTATCGCTTGAAATGAGGTGAATCCAGACAGGATAAATTCTGAAACTAAATCTCCAGCAACAATAATAACATCATCATACAATCCATCTGCCACAAATCTTTGTGCCACTGCAACTGCTAACACACCAGACACACATGCATTTGAAAGCACCATTGCTTCATTTTTAAAATTAAAGAATTGCTGAATCTGTTTGCCTAATTCGGGTAAATAACTTCTCTTTTTGTCTGTATAAAATTTAGAATTTGGAGATAACGCATCAATATTTCCTTTAGTGGTGGCTACTATTAAACCTGTCTTGTCTAAAATATTTAATCCAGATACTTTCAATGTTTTATCAATCGAAAGTATCATCATTTTTTCTAAAGTCGTGTAATTTTCGGTTTCTCCTATCTCTGAAAACTTTTCATCTACTTTCTTTTTATCTACTTGTGAACTATAATAAGTATCTCCGTTTTCTCTTTTAAATTTTTGAATCCCTGACTCTTGAGATTTTAAATTATTAAAATTAGATTCACTAGAAAAACCTAATGATGAAATTATATTATGATGTGTTATAAAAGCTTCTCTCATTTTTCTATTTCAACAATCGTACTTTTCGTTTCCATTCTTCAAAAAATGGCGGAAGGTGTAAAAACAATTTATCATCTTCCCCTAGAAAAACCTGTGTAGTTTTTCCAGTACACACAATTTGATTTGCCTCGTTATAAATTTCATATCTAAATACCATTTTTGCAGCCCGAGAGTTTACAAAAATCGTTTTAATGGTTGCCACTTCTCCATACCTCAATGGCAATTTATGCTCACTACTCGATTTAACAATAGGCGAGGTAAAACCATTATCTTTTTGGTCTAAATAAGAAATACCATGATGTCTCCCAAAAGCTTCTCTACCATCTTCAAAATACTGAATATAATTTCCGTGCCAGACAATACCCATGGGATCTGTTTCTACAAAACGAACTCTAATCTGACTGGTGAAACTAATTTCCTTTTTTTCTTTAGACTGCATTTTTTCTGTTATTATAAGTAATAGAAATTAATGTTGTTACGATGAAAAATAATAATAGTAATGTTAATTCTGGTAAGATTTCCAAAAATCCTGCATTCCTTAAAAACACATCATAAAAAGCATTTAAACCCCAATTCATTGGAGATAAATTAGATAGTATTTGCATAAAGTTTGGCATCATAAAAACAGGAACCCAAACACCTCCCAAAGCTGCTAAAACCACAACAAAGGTAGCTCCAAAAGGAGCGGCTTGTTCTTGTGAGTTTGCAATAGTCCCTAGTAACAACCCTAAACCAATTGCTGCAAGTCCTGCGAAAATGGCAACTATAAATAAAAGAATTATTTTTCCTGATATATCCAAAACTGGCAATCCGATGGCTGGAAATAAATAAACTCCAATTAATAACATTAGCACAAACTGAATTAAACACACCGCTAAAAACACTATCGTTTTTCCGCCTAGAACAGTTGCGTAAGAAACAGGATTAGTCCTTAATCGCACAAAGGTTCCTTGGCTCTTTTCCTTTACCATATTGATGGACAAAGGAACTATTATAAAAAACATAGCAAACAAGGTCCAGGCTGGCACATTATGTTGGGAAGAATTTGGAAGAATTTCTTTATCATCTAGCTTAGGAACAATTTCCTTAAAACTTATAAAACTTTCAGAATTAAAAGAAAATTGAGATTCTTCATCAGACAATTGCTCTTGAAAAGCTTTATAAATAGATTGAGTTTCAATCTTTGAAATCATTTGATCAATACCACTTTTAATCGATTCTTTAAAAGCATATTGAATTGCAGGATCAAAATAAAGCCGAACTTCTTTAGGAGTAATTTCTACTATTTCTTGAGCATCTTCCTCTTCTTCAAAACCAAATTCGGATAAAACACCTTCAACATTTTGATTAATTTTAAGCTCTAAATCTTTAGAAAGGTTTTTAGGAATAATAATAGCTAATTGATAATCTCCTTTAAAAACGAGTTCTCTAGCTTCTTCTTCACTTTCTTTTACAACTATATCGAAAGTGTTCTGTGAATTTATTCCTTCAAAAATATTTTCAGAAATAAAGCCTTTATCATTATCGACAATTAATACTGGGATTTTAGACTTACTAATACTTTTAAATGAACTGTCTTGTATTAATGTTATCGTAACAATCAACACAATTGGCATAACGAACAATATAGTTAGCCCCCCCAAATCTCTAGTGAGGAGTAAAAATTCCTTATATATAGATGCCCACAATTTAAACATGATCTCTAAGTCCTTTTCCTGTAAATGCAATAAATACATCTTCCAGATTATGTGCATTTTCGTTGTTAGCAATCAACTCTTTTGGCTTGCCTTTTACTATGATTTTTCCATTATCGATTATTGCTACCCTTTTACAAAAATGCTCCGCTTCATTTAAATGGTGTGATGTATATAAAATTGTTGTGCCGGTTTGGTTCAATTCTTTTAAATGATCTATAATCACATTTTTAGACTGCACATCTACTCCTACTGTTGGTTCGTCTAGAAATAATATTTTGGGTTGATGTAGAATACTTGCAATTAAATTAATTCTACGTTTCATTCCTCCTGAAAAAACTTCAATTTTCTTATTTGAAAAATCAGAGAGCCCTAATTTTTCTAAATAGTCATTTATACTATCTTTTAATAGCTGCCCTTTTAATCCATACATACTTCCGAAATAAAACAAATTTTCGTAAGCTGTTAATGAAGGATACAATGAATACTCTTGTGGAACAATACCAATTAACTGTTTTAGTTCTCTTTCGTTATTTGAATAATTAAGTCCGTTGATAGTGAAAGTTCCCGAGGTAGGTTTAATTAAAGAGCACAGCATAGAAATAAGAGTAGTCTTACCAGCTCCATTAGGTCCTAAAATGCCGAATATTTCTCCTTCCTCAATATTCAAATCTAAGTTAGAAACCGAAAAATTTTCAGCTCCTTTATACTTTTTTGAAAGTTGTTGAATTTGAATCATAAAAAGCTATTTAATTGCTTTTTTCAGTTGGGTAAAAAATACTTTTTCTCTATCTGCAATTTCATCTAATTGGACAGCAATACTCTCATATGAATCTTGTTCTGCTTTTCTGTTTTTATATATTCTGGACGCATTTAGAGCGAAATCTCTCCATAAATCGCCAATTTCGGTCATTTCTTTGGATAAATTGATCAATTTATCGTTTTTTAAGATTTCACTAGATTCTTGTAAAAAAGCTGCAAAAATATAACGAAACCCTCCACCTCCTGTTCCAATTTCTTCTTGCATTCGCACAATCTGACCTAAGTAATGATTTGCTTTCTTAACACCGTGTTTTTTAGGCCATTTTCGAATAAGTTTGGCAACATATTTAATCCCTTTAACACCTAATATTGGAATAGGCGCCAACATATCTTTACAGGTATGATTGATTCCTTTAATAATAGCATTTTTTAAATCTAATTCTTCTGGAAAATCAATCGGGTAATAAATATGCCCTTTAGGAGCAAAAGCCCCCTTAGCAAATCGCACCTTCTCCAACTCTTTATCTGTAAGTGACGTTACCTCCTCCATTACTGGATCACTTATTAGATATGAAGTGTCGTCTTTTCCATAAACTACAAGATTATGGGCATTAAAATGAAAGCGATATTCGTCTGGAAAGTATGTTAAATTATAAACCCCTACCTGAAGACCTACAGGATTATTTTTATTTAAATTCTCATCTAATCTTGCTTTTGCTTCTTTTGGGTTTTTAAATTTTTCCTTCTTAATTTTTATTCCAACCCGCTTTGCAAATTTTTTAAAAATCATTCCTGGCATTACTCTATAGGTAATTGCGGGCGCATGATTTACTTTTAAAAAAGGGATATAGCAATATAAAAGCCCTGAACCAATTCCAAAAACCATAGGCTCACTTATCGGAAACCCATTGTAAGTCATCAAATTTGAAACAACCCCGTTTTCACAATGTGCAGTTTGTTTATGAGTAAAATCTACCTTCATCTATCACTCTTTTATTTGCTGTAATTCGTTTAATGAAATCTCAAAAACTTCAGCATATTTTTTTAATGTATTTAAATTCAATTTTTTGAAAACTGAAGGCTTAAAATGTCGTTTAACTCTCCATTTCCAAATCCCAACATAACTAGATAAAATAGAAAGGTCCATTTTATGCAACTCCATATAATATTCTATTGGGCTAGTTTGGTGATTTAGCACTTTCTGTTTTGCAATTTCAACCCTTTCATTTATATCTTGAATAGCATTATCTAAAGCAATAGTTTTTGGGTCCCAGCCAGAGCTTTTTGCTGTAACATAATTTCCTTTATCGTCTACGGCATAATATAATTCCTTAAAATCGGCTGATTCTAAATTACTTTTATCTTGTGGAATTTCTTCTTTTTTCAAAACTACACTTCCTGAATTATAAAATTAAAAGTACAATCTACAATTAATTTTTCCTTTATAAAAGTGCAGCAATTTATACTACAAATACACATCGAGTTAATATCTAATCTAGATATTAGTGAAGCTTTTGTGGTTATATATTCTCCAACTTTGGGCAACTGAAAAACCTCTACCTTTTTAATTGCATTAATATACCCAATTAAATTATTGCTTTCGCCAGTTAAATCATCCTCTAAAAAAAAACCTTGCCCAACAATTGCTGTAGAGGTTTGGGCTGCATTTTCAATAAGACCAGCGGCAGATAACACACCATTTTCTACAAAGATGCAATCCTTTACAATTTGCAAACCAGAGGAAACAGACTCTTCATCAATAAAAAGTAAATCCTTTACCATTAGCATAGGTTCCCTATGTGGCAAAAAATCTTTAAAATTTTTATTCTCTAAGTTTCTATTCATCCCAAAAGTTAAGCTAATACTGTTTTCATTTCGCTGGAAGCAATAATTTTACCATTGCATTCTACTTGCGAATTTACTAAAGTCACTCCCATTATCTCATGGAGTATATTTACGCTAG
>Ga0164313_10003992_pt1 | contig 13175 bp, 17 predicted proteins | sample GuaBasSedimGuay4_FD_113735 | JGI IMG/M metagenome (GOLD analysis project Ga0164313, IMG submission 113735) | Subseafloor sediment microbial communities from Guaymas Basin, Gulf of California, Mexico - Guay4, Core 4569-4, 0-3 cm | ecosystem: Environmental > Aquatic > Marine > Hydrothermal vents... | reverse complement strand
TTTATTGTCAAAATATTTGTTTATTGTGATGGTGGTAGATTATAACATAACTTAAACTTTAAAGAACTCTGTAAAATTAAAATATATTTAAGAAAGAAACTAAAGAATATCTAGGTTATACTATGAAAAATAAATAAAAGGATACACACATGTACAACATCAAATTTAACCCTATGACACTCTTGCTTTTTATTGCACTTCTCTTCACGCAAAATGCCCTAGCCAAATCTGCTTCCCAAATCGATGCCGAGGTTGATACTGCTATTAAAAAGTTTGAATCCGAAGTCAAAGGTGGAACAGCATTTCTTCCTAAAGTGAAAGGATACCTTGTATTTCCTACTGTGATAAAAGGCGGTTTTATTGTTGGTGGAGAATATGGCAAGGGTGCCTTACGTATCAATGGTGAAACAAAATATTATTATAGTATGGCATCTGCTTCTGTGGGCTTACAAGCTGGCGCTAAATCTTATGCTGTTCTTATTGCTTTTATCTCAGATGCTTCTTTACATAATTTTATTAAAAGCAATGGCTGGGAAGCTGGAGTTGATGGATCAATTGCAGTATCTGATTGGGGTAAAGGTAAAAATATTACTTCAATGAGCTACGAAAAGCCTATTGTTGCTTTTATGTATGATGCCAAAGGTCTTATGGCTAGTGTCAGTATTGAAGGTACAAAATTCCAAAAAATCATACCTTAAATTCTTTAAAGTTATTTTTAAGAACACTTTAGCTTATATTTATGCTATAATACGACAAATTTAAAACAATGGAGATTCTATGAAAACAATTAAATACCAAGCACTCTTGCTTGCTATACTCGTAAGTCTTAGTACTTTTACTATGGCTAAATCTGCAGAAAGCATTGAAAATGATGCCAATGCTGCAATCAATTTATTTATTAAAGAAACAAAAGGTGGAGATGCTTTTTTGGTTAAGTCCAAAGCATTTCTTGTTTTTCCTTCTGTAAAAGAAGCAGGTTTTTTTATAGGTGGTAAATACGGAGAAGGCGTTCTGCGTGTAGGTCGCACAAGTAAAGCGTACTATAGCATTACGGCTGCATCTATTGGCTTTCAAATGGGTATGCAAGATAGTGCTATGATTATTGCATTTACTAGTGATGCTGCTCTTAATAAATTTTTACTTGATGATGATGAGTGGGAAGCAGATGTAGATGGTAAAATAGCCGTTATTGAATGGAATTCCAAAGAAGAATTAGACGTAGATTATGATGATCCTATGGTTGCATTTATATTTGATTCTACAGGTATGATGGGTAGTTTTACTATGGAAGGTACTAAATTTAAAAGAATCAAGCCCGATTAAGACTTCTAAGCGAGATACTTATTTTTCTTTCAGCTTATAATTGTTATAATCCGAGATTACAACAAAAGGATAAGACATGAAAGCATATAAATATGTATCTCAACTACTCGTGCTACTCTTAGCATTTTCTACTTTTTCTACAGCCTCAGACTCTGCACGTGAAATCAACAGTGATGCCAATGGCGCACTTTCAGAATTTTATAACGAAATCAATGGTGCAGAAAAATATCTCAGTAAAGCCAAAGGCTATGTGGTTTTCCCTGATGTCAATGAAGCAGGATTTATGTTCGGTGGCAGATATGGTGAGGGTGTACTTCGTGTAGGTAATGTTTCCAAATCTTATCATAGTATCACTTCTGGTTCTATTGGCTTTCAAATGGGTATGCAAAATTACGCACTTATTATTGTCTTTACCTCAGATGCTGCTCTCAATAAATTTATAACTGATGACGACTGGGAAACTGATATGGACTTCAGTATTGCCATGGCAGAATGGAACTCAGAAGAAGAACTTGACGAAATAGACTTCGGGAGCAATATGGTAGGTTTTGTTTTTGACTCTACAGGAATGATGGGTAATTTTACTATGGAAGGCACAAGATTTAAAAGAATTACTCCAGATATTGACTAATTAAAACGTTCTTTATATGAACACTTCTGGCAAAGTATTTCAACTGCTTTGCCTACTTTAAATCCCTCTATCATATCCACCGTACGTTTGGTATGCAAAATATCTTCAAGACTATTTTCATGCAAATCACCTAGCTCAATCACCCCATCACAATCCAAACAACAAGGCACAACTTTACCTGAAGCCAAAATTGCCACATGAGATTGCAAACCCTGACAACTCCCTTGTCCATAATTTTGATTTTCCAAAGAGGGCCATTGAAAATACTGGTCAAAATGTACACGTATTCTAGAAGCCAAGCGTATAAATTTGGGGCGCTCTTTATATATGTCTTCTACACTTATTTTTACTTTAAAAGCTTCAAAAAGCATAGCAAACAATACTTGATTAAATGCTTTTTCACTCATTTTTTCATCTAAGTTCCATACGCGTAAATTAATAAATAATTCTTTATCTTGTTTAAGTTTGGATTGACACAATAAAAGTATAGGCTGCATATATTGACTAAATGTCAATGAAGTATCATTTTTATTAAAACTATTCAAGGAAATATTAATTTGTTTCACACAAGGATGAAATAATGTTTTAGTACTATGTTTTTTCAAATAATATCCACTCGTAGTTAGCAATGCTTTTAATCCATGCTTATGAATAATATCTAAATATTTAGAAAGATTTAGCTGTGTAAGAGGATCTCCCACTACATGACAAGCTATTTCTGATGTGTATATTTTTGCTTGTTTAATAATAGACTCAAAAAAAGCCAAATCCATAGTTTGTGTAGGCAGTGTCTTTGTTGGACAAAAACTACAAGACAAGCCACATATATTGCTTAATTCAATATAAATACGATAAAAACGCATATCAAGCTACTTCAAACAAGTAGAAAGATCTGAAATATTTTTAGCACGATTAACACAAGGAAGACGAGACTGTAAATACATAATTTCATCTTCTATTTTATCTAACAAAATATTCTTTCGTTTATCATCCCAAAGTATAATATAATCATCTTCTTGCGTACCAAGTTTATCTTTCATGCGTGAAAAATTTTCTATACATTCATTTGCAGAAAAAGGATCTTCTCCTGTGTGCAAACATTGTCGTGTTTGCTTCATTTCAAAAAGTAATTCAGGCAAAAGTACTTTTTGTTTTTTATAAATATCTTGTCCTATACGGTTAATAAATACTTTACGTTCTTTGCTTTGCATATTTACTTTATCTACTATATATTTTATATTATTTTTATTTTTATCAAAAACTACTTCTTTCAGTACTTTACAAAAATTTTCAGATTTATAAGCATTTTTTGTTTTGCTATGATTTTTGAAAAGTCCAAAAGCTTGTAATGGATAATCAGGTACGGCACAAGCCTTATTAGAGGTATTAATATCAAAAATAGCCTGCCTTGCTATCTTGCGATAAGATACGGCTGAAACCTCTGTTTCTAGCTTAAGTACAAGACCTTTATAAATACATTTTTTTATCCCCACGCCTTCCCATACATCACAAACAAAGCCAGCGATATTCTCTTTTCCTTTTTGTTCTAAAAACATTGTATCTGCATCATTTGTTTCTGTATTTACTGTTTTTGTGCGTTCTAAAAGTTGTTCATTTTCATAATCAGCAAAAATAATTTTATCTTTTGTTTGCTTTTCAAATCTTTTTACTCTTTGCTTGTGCCGAATGGCTCCTGTAGTTAAAACCTCTCCACTTTCTTCTTCTAGCTTAACCTCGCCCCAATTTTTAAAACGTAATTTTGCCTTACCTTTTATACTTAGATTAGTGTCTGGTGTGAGTTGTGCTTCTCCAGAAATTTCATAAATAATCATACCAGATTCTAAACCAAAAGGATGAGAAGTATTTGCTCCAAACAAAAAGCTTGTAGCGCCTATGCACAAATAAAATACTATAATTTTAGCAAGAGAAAACATCTCTAAGATTTCTTCTTAAACAAGCCTAAAAACTTTTTCCATAAAGGTTCTTTAAACACACTTTTTTTATATCCATCATTGGTCTGCTTATGTACATGTGCAGATAAGATATGTTTATTTAATTTTGCATTAGCATTTTGTAAATGCACAGGTTGAAAATTATTGCGCATCTAAAACCTTTTCTATCTCATTCATAGCATCTTCATTTTTAAGTCTAAACTTAATTTCTATACGCCTTGAAGCTTCTTTATCTTCTACCCCATCTCTGATAATAGTATCCAAATACGCCCTACCAGAAGCAGTCATCAATGGTCTAATATTATGCTCTTTGGTAAAGTCCAATGTTAACAGGTACTCCATTACGGCCAAAGCACGCTTTTGTGAAAGGTTTAAATTATATATATAGGACCCCACACTATCTGTATGCCCCTCAATAATAATTTTATCAAGATGTGGTTTAATTTTTTTATTTTTAACTAAAGTGCCAATATATTCTTCAAAAGCTTTCTTTAGTGCTACTTTTGCTTCTGGCTTTAACGTAGCTTGTCCACTACTAAAAAGTATATTAGATGCCAATCTCAACGAACCATTCTTTTTATCTATATCAATATTATCTCCCAGTGCTTCCTTAAGCGCGGCAACTACTTGTAGCTTAATACCTGTAAGTGATTTAATTTTTGCTTTTTGTGCCTGAAGATTAGCAACAAGCGCATCATATTTTGTTTTCTTTTCATCTACAGCATTTAGTAAGGCTAAAAGTTTTTCATCTTTTAGCCTTACCGTTTCTTTGCTGCTACTAAGTTCATTAGATAGTATCAATACCTTGCCTTCATAATCATCAAGACTTTTTTTCTTTTTTTCTAATTCATTTTTATTGTCTTTTAAAATGTTTTGTACAATCACTATTTTATTACTTAGCTGATCTTCTTTAGTGTTGGCCTCTAGTAGCATCTTATTAAGCTTATCAATTTCATCTAATTTAAGCTTTAGCATTCTTTCATTTGCTTCTATTTTTGTCTCATTTTGAGAAATACGAGCATTTTTTAACATTAGAAGTTTTTCTTTTTTTGCCAAAAGTTTTTCATTTTCAGAGAGATAAGTATCTTTTTCACCCACAAGTGCTTGACTTTTTGCCAAAGTATCACTTAGGGCGTTTAAGGTACTTTCTTTGCTTTCCAATGTTTGAGACAGATTTGAAAGCTTGGCTTCTTTATTATGTAAGTCTGATTTTAAAATCATAGATTTAGAAATAATTGCCCCTATGAGCAAAATAAAAACAAAGAGTAATCCCGCCATCAAGTCTGCATACGATATCCAAAAATTACTCTCTTCGTTGCTTTTATTGTTTCTAAACATAGTTTTACTTTTCTTGCTGTTTAAGTGTTGCCATACTGTTGAGTATCAATTGGTTTTGTTCCGAAACAATACGTGCAAAAGTGGCCAATTTTTCTACTGCTTGTCCTAATTCTTCATCTATTTTTTCAAAAGTATGCTCTACACTGCCATCAAAATTATGTATTGTTTTTTGAAGATTTTTTGCATTTTCATTAAATCCTGAAATATTTTTTTCCATAGTTACCACAGCAGAAACACTTTCTCTTCTGCTTTGTATATTTTCAAGTGTATCACGTAATTCAGAAGATGCTTCTTGCATATGAACGGTAAGCTTTGTGAAGCTATTTGTCGTATCATGAATAATAGTTGTAAAGTTTTTCAAATACTGATCATTCAAATCTTTGATAAAGTCCATATTAAAAGTTTCTTTAAGAGTTTGCACTATCTGTTGATCTTTAAGTTCAGATTGCATATGCTCATGCTTAATTAATTCAGATTTTTTCCATACACGCTTACCATAAAGTTTTTCTAAATCATAAATTTGCTTATCTACTTTAGCTGTACCTCTTTTTTCAAAATATGTCCAAATAAGAGAAAGCATAATTCCATAAATAGAAGCATAAAAAGCAGTACCAATACCAGAAAGTAAAATAGAAATTTCACGATCAAGAGAACCAAGGTCCTTGACTGTAAAGTCTGGCATTGATAAAGCAATAGCAATAAAGGTACCCAAAATACCTAGCATAGGAAATACAGAAGGTGCAACCCGTGCAAAGTTATCATTTCGAATATCCTGATAATATTCAGAAATAAAATCATTTACATTCAAGGTGGATTTTGTTTTACCCATAATTGTTAAAGCATTTGCACGCAATGCTGCTTGAAGATCTTCTTCCATTCTGAAAAAAGAACCTTTCATGTGACAAACAGCATAATTGGCATTATGTTTTACAAAAAATGCAAAAACCACAAAGATAAAAGCTACAATTCCAAAAGTATGTAGCTCAACATTGAGAGAAAATATACCAAAATAAGCAAGTATCAGACCTACTAAGAATAAAAATGGAACAAGAAGTATGGCCAAAGAATGTGAAGTACAAGAAGTCGAATTTTGTTTGTCAAATTGTTGCATAAATTGTCCTAGTAATAATAATAAAGTTATTATATCCAAACTCTCTTCAAATGTCTTGCATTAAATCTCAAGTAAAAACTACTACCTCCCCAAAAGGCACATTTTTTCTCTCTGGCATCATCCATAAAACATCATAGGAAGCTTCATTTTTAGGGTATGTTCCCTCTCCATCTGTAAAATACAACAATAGACTTGGACTATCAATATGCTGTTCTATAAATTCAAATACAGGGCGAAAATCTGTCCCTCCTCCTCCAGATACTTTATACTCTAATGCTTCTGCAGGTAAAAAAACCTTATGTGATTGTACTTTTGCATCAGCAGTCAAGAGGTCAATTTCATAATTGGGATACTGCTGCATAATAGATGAAACCTCGTCCAAAAATATACCCAACAATGTTTTATCTATAGACCCAGAAGTATCTATAGCAATCACAATACGCAAAAGATCTGAACTCAACGCAGGAAGATAAATACCTCTATAAAGATATTTCATATTTGGAGGACTAAAGCTATACGTACTTTTGGCATACTCTGCAATATGCACATACAGAAATTCACGCCAATCTATACGATGAGAAAAATATTCAGGGACAACATAATGTATATTTTTAGGTAAAGTGCCTTGACGTTTTAATTTTTGAAATATTTGTTCAAATTGCTCTTTCATTTCTTCATCCACAAAAGATACTTCTGCGCCTATATTATTTTGCTCTTTTTCATTAGAATCTATCTTGGAATTTAAAGCTTCATTGGATGGAATTATGTCTTTCTGCAAATGTAAATTAGGCGCATCAACATCATCACTATCTATAATATCTTGCTGCTCTTCCCCCATACTAGATTGACCGTTGCTAATCATCTCTGCTCGTAAAATTTCATACACTTCTTCTGCATACATATTTTCAAATTGAGATTCATAATTGGCATACAAAGGCAAAGGCATTCCATTATTAACCAGCATAGCATTTACCACATAATCTGTTGCTGTCTGCCATAGCCATCGTGTACGATGGGTACTGCGTTTCTGATGATTCAATACTGAATGCATAGCAGCATTTGCGACAATAAACTCTACTTCATCAACAGAAAGTTTGTCTAAATATTCACTGTTATAACACATTTTTTCACCATCATTAATAAAAGTAAGAATGTCATTATTTTTTTCCAAAATAATCGCAGAAGCAATAGTACCAAAATAAGGCTGTTCCAACATCAATTTAGTTTTAGCTTTTTTAATTTTATCTTGGTATTTCATCTTACCTCTGTCTTATTTCATTCTATATAAAAGTTATATCTAACCCCAGCTTAATTCTTCTATGAGAAGACTAATTCTCTACATATTAGTATTTGGATATAATCTCATCTATGAAACATACTATATTATTATTTTTACTAGTAACAAGTTCTATTTTCGGCACCATTTCTACAGTGGTAAGTATTGCTCCTGAACATACTTTTGTCAAAGCTATTGGAGGGGATAAAGTGACTGTTTCATTAATGGTAAAGCCAGGAAACTCTCCTCACACCTATGAACCCAAACCTTCACAAATGATGGCTATAACAAAAGCAGATTTATATTTTGCTATAGATATTGAATTTGAACATATATGGCTGGATAAATTTCGTTCACTTAATCAAAATATGAAGATAATTTCTCTTTCTGAGGGTATATCCAAAATACGAATGAAACCTCAAACACAACATGCAAATCATAATGACCATGACACAAAAGACCCACATATTTGGACCTCTCCATCTAATGTAAAACATATTGTAAAACATATTTATACTGCTCTATCTTCCAAGGATCCTCAAAATCGTAGTTATTATAAAAAAAATTTACAAAACTTTATTTCTCATATTGATGCAACAGATACACGCATAAAGCATATACTATCTCTGGCTCCACAAAATAAAAAATTTATGACCGTTCACCCTTCTTGGGCTTACTTTGCCAAAGAGTATAACTTGGAGCAACTTATTATACAAAAGGAAGGGAAATCTCCTAAACTCAAAGAACTCATAGCACTTATAAAAAAGTCAAAAAAAGAATACATTAGTACCATTGTTGTACAAAATGAATTTACAGATACTTCAGCAAAAATTATTGCCAAAGAACTTAGCATTCAAGTACAAAAAATCTCTCCTCTTGCTCTAAATTGGGCCGATAACCTTATTGCGCTTAGTAAAGCTATAGCAGGACAGAAATAAATGAAAGTTATTGATATCAAAGACCTTTATTTTAGATATGAAAAACAAAGTGTCCTAGAAAATATCAATCTTCAGATAGAAGAAAAAGATTTTTTAGCTATCATAGGGCCTAACGGTGGAGGTAAATCTACCCTGCTAAAACTTATTTTAGCTATTCATCCTTTACAAAAAGGGGAAATTTATGTACTGGGCAAATCTCCTTCCAAAAGTCTTGGACAAATGGGGTATGTGCCTCAAAATACTAACATCAACATAGACTTCCCTATCAAGGTTATTGAAGTAGTTATGATGGGGCACACAAGAAAAGAAAGACCACTTTTAGGCTACGGTAAAGATGAAATACTCTGTGCTATGGGGGCATTAACACAAGTAGGCATGTCAGATTTTGCCCAAAACAAAATAGCATCACTTTCAGGGGGACAGCGACAAAGAGTCATGATAGCACGTGCCTTATGTGCTAATCCTAAAATACTTATACTAGACGAGCCCACTTCAAGCATAGATATTAATGGTCAAAAAGAAATTTATAAATTACTCAAACAACTCAATACATATATTACTATCATTGTAGTCAGTCACGATATTTCTGTCATATTAGAATATGCCAACAAAGCTGCACATATTAATAAAAACCTTTCTTATCATGATATTTCAGATAAACATTCTACCTTCCATACACATGGAAACGATGAACACTTTTGTGAAATAGAACTTTTGCAAATGTTAGGTTCAGAAAATTGCAATACCTGTGAAGGCGAAAATCCAAAATGGAAACTTAAGCCATGATAGATGCACTTCAATATGAATTCATGCAACATGCCCTACTTGCTGGTATGTTGGTAAGTTTTGCCTCTGGCATCATAGGCTCTCTTATTGTAGTAAATCGCATGGTATTTCTAGCTGGGGGTATTGCTCATACCTCTTATGGAGGTATTGGTTTGGCTGTATATCTAGGTCTTCCTATCTTTTTTGGTGCCTCTATATTTGCTGTCGCTGCTGCTATTCTTATTGCGACACTCACGCTAAAAAAACGTCAACGCATAGATACTCTTATAGGACTTATTTGGGCTGTAGGTATGGCAATAGGTGTTATTTTTATAGATATCAGCCCTGGCTATAATGTTGATCTTATGGGCTACCTTTTTGGCAGTATATTGGCAGTAAGTACAGAAGATATATATTTTATGTCTATCCTTTTACTAGGCATATTTTTTGTAGTAATCTTTTGGTATAGAGACATATTGGCTGTTTCTTATGATAGTCAATATGCAAATTTACGTGGTATTAATGTACGCTTTTTTTATACTCTCATACTCATACTATCCGCTCTTACCATAGTTATTGCGATTAAAGTAGTAGGACTTATTCTTGTGATTGCTATGCTTACTATTCCTGTCTATATTGCAGAAAAACTTTCAAGTTCTCTTTTTATTATGATGTTTCTCTCAGGCCTGATTGCTACTTTTTTTACTCTTATGGGATTATGGTTTTCTTATACCTATAATCTTTCTTCTGGTGCATCTATTATTATAGTATCAGCTTTATTCTTTGCCTTATTTTTAATTTCTACAAAAAAAGATATTTTATGAAAAAAGTACTGATCCTTTGTACGGGGAATTCTTGCCGAAGTATCATGGCAGAAGCACTCATTAATGCCAATTTTGAAGATATATTAGCCAGTAGTTCAGGAGTAAAAGCTTCTGGAAAAGTCAACCCAAATGCCAAAAAAGTGCTTCAGAAGTATGATATATGGAAAAACTCTTATTATTCCAAAACTCTAGATTCTGTCATAAATTACGACTACGATTTAGTAGTCACTGTCTGTGAACATGCACAGAATAATTGTCCCGTATTTCCAAAAACCACAAAGACTCTACATATAAGTTTTAATGACCCTGACGGCAAAGATTTTAAAGCTTTTGAAAAAAGTTTTCTAGACATAAAAAACGTATTGTTGCCCAAAATAAGAAAGGAACTTAGTATGAAAAAACAAGTATTCAAAACAAATGATGGAGTGAAAATAACCTTCACAGGTGCCGTAGAAAAGAAAAATATTATGACGATGGTAGAAAATTGTGCCACAGGACAGTGTGACTGTATGTCAGAAGAAAGTAAGAAAAAAATAACTGATATGCAAGTTTCGGGGAAAGATGGGGAAGTAGTACTATCGCTTTTAGGGGATGTGAGCAAAAAAGAAATAGAATCTGCTTTAACAAAGTCAAAAATTATCAATACTTAGCACCCTTAAAGTGCTAAGCTATAAAACTATACTTTACCTGTCATCATAAAAACAACTGCAAAAGCAAAAGCTGTTGAAGCCATATATCCGCCACCAAACATAAATGATGAAATCAATTTAATCATAGGTTGGAATTTCCATTTAATGAGCAAAATAACCAATGAGCCTATCAAAGAAGGAATAAATATATAGGCTAATACTTCAGCTAAACCAAATCCATTGGCTACATGTACATAGTTTGCAATAGCTGCTGCGAAAATAAATACGGCCAAAACATAATACATCATATAGCGCACCGTACTATATTTTTCAAAACACTCAGATACATCTATCTCTTCAGTAACCAGACATTTCATATCTGACATTTTTGCATCTTTAAGAGACTTTTCCTCGCATATAAAAAATATGATTAGACTATAAAACAATCCTGCACCAATAGCTAACATTAATGTTCCCATTTTAGTTCCTTTTTATTATAATATTTACTCAATTATATTGTAACAAAAAATAATTAAATATTTGTTTTTATTATACTATTAGTTTCTAAAATGGCCACTATGTGTAGAAAAGTATATGCACAAGAGGTAAAACTAAAATCCTTTTTTATTTTCCTCCGCTGTTTTACAAAATAATTTTGCTCTATACTCATAAGAGGCCAAAGAAGCAGCTGCAAGGACATCATCTCTTAGGGTATCTTTATATTTTTCAACTTTTTGTGTAAATATTTTACACAATCTTTCATTTTCTATATACTCTGCTTTATTTTTAGCTGCATCTTCATTAAAAAATCCAGAAAAAACAAAAGTGTTCAATGCAATCATTAAAATTAATTTTTTCATGTATAATCCTTAGTTAATTATATTATACAAAATTATACTTAAAATAATATGAGGTTATCTTAAGTATAATAAATTTTCAAGATTGTCTCTGCACAAACCAAGTAAATTCACCTAACATAGTCACAACATTGTTTTCATCTCTAAGCTCTACTTCTATAGGAATAATGGCACGCCCTTTACTTAAAAATTGTGTTTCAAATTTTTCTTTGGCTTTATTATTAACCATAGCTATGGCATATATATCTGTTGTGGCTGGGTGTTTATATTTGACAGACGAACTTCTAAGAAGAGGTAGCACTTTCCCAACATATTCAGGAAAAAGTGAGCGTAAATAAAGTCCACTTTGAGTCTCTGCCAATGTAAATTGGGCAGCTCCATGTATGCTTTGTATATGATTTTGTATGAGTTCTTTTTTCTTTAGTTTTAGAGTACCTTCTTCTTTTCTTTCTATGCCTACATGTTTAGCAAAAGGTATATCTTCTATATTCATATTATGCCTTTGCGTAGGCTTTCAAAATTTTAGAAAACTTAAAGAGAAATGCTCCATGATCTATGGCATCAAATATGTCTGAATCACTCCAGCCTAATACTTTTAGTTTTTCTATGCTACGCTCATCAAAATCTTTTGGGCTCTCAATAGCCGTTAGTACGCTAACAAATAAGACTTGATGTTTTTTATCTAAAGGTAGTTTGTCTGCTGAGTTTTCAAAGGCTTCTAAGTCTTCTTGAGTATAGCCCTTGCCAAGCAATAATTCTTTGTTAAAAACATAACAGTAAGTAAAGTTTTCTTGTGCAGCAATATAAAAACGTGTAAAAGCAAAAAAATCAGGGTTAATACTTTCATGCGTTGAGAGATAGATTATTTCTTCTAAAAACATTTTAAAGCGTTTGGGATGCAAAGTAGCATAAAGTTCAAAATGAGGAGGCACATGACCTAATGACCTTTTCAAACCTCGCAATACTATTTTCATTTCTCTATTTAAATTTGGCTCTACAATAAACATACTTTTTCCTTTAGATATATTAGATTATTTAATCTAAAGTTTTTCAAACCTTAAAGCTATTAACCTACCATAGCTTCAAGTTCATCACGAGATACTTTGTTGAAATTTAAGTACTTATAAATCTCATCGCTCATCTCTGGTTTAATCTTGTTTTGTACCATTTCAAGGTACTCAGTAGCAGTTGGTAATGCTCCTTTTAGTGCAACAACAGCTGCAAGTTCAGCAGATCCCAGATATACTTGAGATCCTTTACCAAGTCTGTTATCAAAGTTTCTTGTAGATGTCGAGAATACCCAAGCATTCTGTGCAACAGCTGCTTGGTTACCCATACATAGTGAACAACCAGGAACCTCTGTTCTTGCTCCTGCCATACCAAATACTGAGTAGTAACCTTCTTCTTGAAGTGTCTTCTCGTCCATTTTAGTTGGAGGACAAATCCATAGTTTAGACTTCACAGCACCCTCACCTCTTAGTACTTCTGCATTTGCACGAAAAAGACCAATATTTGTCATACAAGAACCAAC
>Ga0164313_10003991_pt1 | contig 13178 bp, 9 predicted proteins | sample GuaBasSedimGuay4_FD_113735 | JGI IMG/M metagenome (GOLD analysis project Ga0164313, IMG submission 113735) | Subseafloor sediment microbial communities from Guaymas Basin, Gulf of California, Mexico - Guay4, Core 4569-4, 0-3 cm | ecosystem: Environmental > Aquatic > Marine > Hydrothermal vents >... | reverse complement strand
TCGCTGCGTAACAACGGTACTTTTGATGACGGCGCTGGGTGTGTCAGCGGCTGTCGATGCCGCGCCCTCGGCGACATCGACGACTTCCGTCGATTGCGGACTTGAGTTGCCGTATAGATCGAGGACTATTGGCCCGCTGACGGTGGCCGGGGAGGATTCCTGCGACTCTGCCGCTTCCACTGCGCTGGGTTCCTACGTGGCTGTAAGCAACGTTAAGACCGGCTTTGGGCCGGCGCTCCCCAAAGTCGGAGTCGTCGAGGCGGCTGCCTCTGTGAATGCGACCGGGACCGATGAGGAAGGCAGAGGAACGTATCTTGGAGGCGAAGCAGAGGCTGGCGGATCCGTCACCTTCTACTTTACCGTCAAAGAGGATCGTGCGCCGCCGGGGACGTATGTTCCTCCCAAAATCTACTTCGAAGCCAACGGGTACGCGACACTTGAAGGTTTCGCCACCAACAACGCCGACTATAACTACGAAGGCAGCGCCGGTGCGCTCGCAATCCTTCCCGATGGCTCGCAGTGGGGTATAGAGGGCGAGATATCGGATCCGGAGTCGTCGTCCTGGAGCGATGAGTTCGCGAAGTCGATCAACCTCGACTTGGCGCCCAACGACCCCGCCAATCCGTTCTATCAGGTGACAATCGGGGCGGGATGTTATGTCGGAGCATGGACGGGGGCAGTGTACACCTCGCGGGCCGGGTGTCGCGCGTTTGTCGATCCGACCGTCCGCCTTGGTCAGGAGGCCTTCGACGCGCAGTACGGCGCTGACTCTTTTCCGCTGAGCGAGTACTACACGTTGACGTTCAGCGAGAACGTCCTCCCCGTGCCTGTTAAGGTTTCTTTGGAGGAACCTTTACATGGAGAAATTCACTCCGGCATTGGTAATCTGCGAGGCTGGGCCATCGCAGAAAACGGGATTGAAAAGGTAGAAATTTATATCGATGGCAAGTATATGTACGATGCTCCTTTTGGCGGTGAGAGAACCGATGTGGGCGCTCAGTATCCGGATATCCCAGGCTCGGATACCTCCGGCTTCTCACTGGCTTTTGGTTACTCCAATCTCGGTGTTGGCCAGCATAGAGTAACAGCCCGGGCATTCAATAATCTTGGGGAATTTGTGGATTCCTCTGCAAATTTCGAGGTTGTGGCTTTCCATAAAAACTTTATCAACAAGTCGGATATTGTGGATACATCAAAAGCGAGTATGACTGCGACTGGAGATGAAATTCTGCTCGACAATGTTTCGGTTGACGGACAGCCTTACGAACTCAGGCTGAAGTGGCGTACCGCCGAGCAGGGGTTTGAGATTATCGAAATTCGGTAAGTCTAGCTAAGACCGCTTGTAGGACAGGCTGTGTGAAAACTCGGCGAGGTATTTTTCGATCGTGCGGAGAGTGGTCTCATATCTTTTTTTCAGTTCACTAAACCCATATCACGCGATTCTCGTAGGCACAAATTGCGAGATTTCGAGCACACAATATCGATGAGATACGCTGGAAGAAAATAAGCGCGGCCTGCCAAACACCTGAGTCCAGTAAAGGTTATATGTACTTGAAGGATTGCTGATATCGACACAGTTATCAGTTGAATTAACCAAATAGCCGTCAGGCATGGTGAAATCCCGGACAGCGTCCGACCTGTCCCCAAAGCCGTCGCCGTCTACAAAGGGCTTGCCACCTAACCTTAGGGATACACTGAAGCTCAGGTATGTCTGGCTGGAGTAGATCGCCCCCCGCTGCTGTACCGGAATCGTCTCTCCAGTTACTCAATCCGACCCAAGCCCCAGTTTCTTCATGATTTCAACAAAGCGAGGGTCTCCCCGAAGCGGGTCCAGGAAGGGGTCAACCAATAACTGTGAAAGCCCCGGATCGTGGTGATCGAAAGCCAGGCTCAAGCGCTGCATAGCCTGATTTATATCGCCGCGTTGCGCATAGACATCGGCCTGCTGAATATAGGCGGGGTCTTCATCGTCATCCAGGCTGAGTTTGTCCAAATAGACGTCAGCCTCTTCTCTTCGACCCAGGCGCTGCAATACCAGGGCCGAGCCGGTCCACCTCATCCAGTTCAGGGGTTCGCGTTGTATTTCCTCCCAGGCCGACTCGGTATCACCCTGGTGATACATGGCCATGCTGATGAAGTAATGAGGTTTTGGGTAGTGTGGGTCCAGGTCCAGGACATGACGAAAAGCGGGGATTGCCTCGTCGTAATTGCGGGTAAAATACAAAACATGAGCCAAAAAATGATTCGAAAACACGGATACAGGATCAAGTTCCAGAGCCTTTCTCGCCGCGGCAATGCTCTCATCATTATGACCGACGTAGCACTTAAGGCGCGCAAACTCGACTTGCACCTCTGCATTGCCAGGGCTCAGCTCGAGTGCAGTACTGATAGCGGCCAACGCTTCGCGAATATCCACCTCCATAGTCAAAAGCTTGAATGCCTGCCTTACCCAGCCATCCGCAAGATCAGGGGCGAGCTCAAGAGCCCTGGAAATTGCCAGTTCAGTATTGCCATCGTCATAACCGGCATAGGAATTGGCTGTCATCGAGCTCCAGGCACAAGCCAGACCCGCATAAGCTTTGGCATACAAAGGGTCAATATCCACAGCCTGTTGAAAAGAATTTGCTGCGTTGCGCAATGCATCCTTGTGGTGACCGCGGTTGATATAATGCACACCCAACAGGTAAGCATTGTAAGCTTCCGGGTTCTTTGTTCCACCCACACTCCACTGCTTGTCTGTCTCGCCTAATAACTGAACCTGAAGCGCATCGGCAACAGCGGTAGCAATTTCATCCTGAATCGCAAAGATATCATCCATTTCCCGATCAAATGTTTTCGACCACAGGTGATAGCCATCAGCTGCATTAATCAGCTGTGCCGTGATTCGAACCCGCACACCGGCCTGGCGAACACTACCTTCCAGCACAGAAGCCACTCCCAGGCGTTGCGCAATCTCGGCGATGTCTCCGGTCTGCCCCTTAAAGTGAAAAGACGATGTACGCCCAGCCACTTTGAATTGCTTGACATTGGCGAGCGAATTAAGGATTTCCTCAGAAATCCCGTCCGAGAAATATTCGTTGTCCGGGTCCTTGCTGAGGTTTATAAAAGGCAGTACCGCAATGGAGTTGTCATGCGCTTGCCTGGTGGCTGGGGTACTTATAGTAGTGTGGTTATCACACCTTATCCGGGCAATAAGCCGATACCCCACTCCCGGTATGGTTTGAATAAACTCAGGGGCATGTGCGTTGTCGTCCAGCGCTGTGCGCAGCAGGGAAATCGCCCGCGACAGTGCCTCCTCGTTAACCACACGCCCCCGCCACACGGAATCAAAAAATTGCTCGCGAGTGATAACCCGGTCCCGGTTCTCCGCAAGGAATACCAGCGTCTGCATTAGCCGGTTTTCAAGGTGCCTCTCTTTATCCCCTCTGGAGATGGCATTGAGGTGGGGCTGCACACGCCAGGGGCCGATGAGGAACCCGGATTCCAGTTCCGAGGAGCTGTATGTGGGTTCACTCACGATGGTAAGTTGCTGCGAAAATGCAAAGCACGCAGTCCTTAAGTTATTGATATTTGGATATAAATATAGACCGTAAGCTTCCGTAAGACAACATAGGAGTTTCATCAGGCCATGAGAAAGCGCTTCGAGTAGAGTAATAATCAATCCGAACGAAGCTTTGGGTTGATACAGGAAGCGCGGTAGTCGCCGCAGATATTAGAATAACGAACTGAGGATTATCCCATGAAAATGAATAGCAAAATTCTACTGGCATCCGTTGTAGGCCTCACCCTGGGCTGGAACTCATCAAGTTTCGCTGCCTGCACCCCACCGCAGGTTTCCGGAGTATGGGAGATGGCCTTTTCTGATGGCAATTCATGCAGACTCAAACTGCTAAAAAACGGGATTATAAACGTGAACGCCAGTGTCTGCTACGACCCCAATCGCGGGGCAGCAGCTCCCGATTCGGGACAACTTAAAGTGGCAGCTAACTGCTTTGCCGAAGGAGAGCTTGTGGTGGAGGGCGTAGCCATCGAGCTTCCCATCCAATTCTCCAACGACCGAACCACGGCAGCGGGAAGGTATCGAGTATCGGTGGATGGTTCAAAAGGTAGTGTTGTACTGATACGCGTACCCTAGGACTTGCAGCCGAAATTAGTACTTGCGATCCCGGGGCATGGACAACTTTTCCTCCCCGGGATTTCAGCACCCAATCGTGCGCTATGCCCAACCAAGTTGCTGCAGGCTGATCGTGTCGTTCCAGACCTTCGTCATGTGCTTGATCAGGCCTCCATCAAACTCCATGCAGTAGGCATAATCCGCTGCAACGGTGTTACCAGTGGCGGGCACGGGTCCGCCCGGGCCAGTTTGCGTACCGCGGAACACTGCAACGGCCGTAACAGTACTTCGACTTTCATCGGCGCCGAAGAACTTCATTTCATAGTGCGCATCCGGCACCGGGGTAAAAAAATCTCGCATCCAATTACAGTAGCCTTCCAGCATATCTATTTCAGCCAGCGCACCGGCCTGCGCCGAAAACGTGGCGTCCGCTCGACAATAGTCTTTGCAGCCCTCCCAACCTTTGCCGGTTTCACAGGCATCGAAAAACAGCTTTGCAGATTCAAGCATTACACTCATGAACAACTCCTTACCTGGTAAATTATTTCCGACTCTCACGGGACCGCTGACTAAAGCTTAGTCTATAACTAACATCACTGCCTGCTTAATTTTGGTACGAAGGGAGATGCCACCAGAACTAGCGCGGCCTGCCAAACACCTGGGTCCAGTAAAGGTTATATGTACTTGAAGGATTGCTGAATTTGGCGGCGCCAATATTAGTGAAGTTGGAGCCCATCAGGTTTGCACAGTGCCCCGGGCTACCAATCCAGCCTTGCATCACCGCGCTAACGGAACTTAGCGGAATGCCAGCGGCAATATTCTCACCCCACGCCGACCATACATAACCCACCCGGGTTGCGCGGTCACCAGCGGATGAACCGTCAGATCCGGTATGGCTAAAGAAATTGTTATTCGCCATATCCATTGAATGAGTCAAAGCAGCCGCTTCCAACTGACAGCTCCAGGACACGGCTGGCACTGCAGGGAAAGATCCCCGGGAGCCACACACACGAGCCTGTGCCCTGAAGGCATTAAGCGCGTTGAGCATCGACTGCTCTTCAGTAGTTGTTGAACATGATCCGCTGCCGCCGCCACTGTCATCCACGGGATCACAGACGTCGCCCAGATTGTCGCCATCACTGTCCGCCTGGCTTGGATTGTAGGTACCAGGGCAATTATCAACACTGTCCTGAACGCCGTCACCATCGGAATCCGTAAAAGGATCGCAGGCGTCACCAATACCGTCGCTGTCAGCGTCTGACTGGGTAGGATTACTGATGTCGACGCAGTTATCCGTGGAATTAACGACATAGCCGTTGGGGATGATAACGGCCTGGACAGCATCCAAGCTGTCCCCAAACCCGTCGCCATCTGCATCGCGATAGTACTCGCGCTCGGCAAAACCTTCATCGATTGAACCGTCGCAGTCGTTGTCTACACTATCAAATTGCTCATTTGCGCCCGGGAAGATGTTGACATTGTTATCATCACAATCATCGTAGTTTTGCACATAGCCATCTACGGGCTCAAGTGACTCAATGGCCCCATCGAGTACCCCAAAGCCATCGCCATCTACATCCCGATAATAGCTGTTAACACCTTCATCAATACTACCGTCACAATCGTTGTCACGGTTATCAATAACCTCGTCAGCGTCAGGATTATCTTCGGCACTGAGGTCGTTACAGTCGAGATTGTTGCGAGCATATCCGGCGGGACGTCGGCGCTCCAGGCGGCTCTCTTCGGCGTCACCATAGCCGTCACCATCACGGTCGATATAAAACAGGATATCGACAAAGCCTTCGTCAATACTCCCGTTACAATTGTTGTCAAGCCCGTCTTCGCGTTCTTTTATCCACGGGTGAACACTGTCATTATTATCATCACAATCAGTCTTGTTAATCACAAAACCTTCCGGCTGCTCAAAGGCCAATTTAGCTCTGTCAGCTGCGCCATAGCTATCCCCGTCCCCATCACGGTACCAGGTCCTTCTCACGGAGGAAGGTTCAAATACCGCTGATAAGCTCACGTTGCCGTCGTGTTCAATGTGCTTTTCCGGCAATGGCGAAACTGTCACTTTACACACGTTGGTAGGCGCCCTGGTGCAGACGCCCTCCCAGCTAACAAAACGAAAACCGTCGGCGGGGACTGCCGTGAAGGTTTCGCTAAGCGGTTCCGTAATGTTAATCACACAAGAAGCTTGACTGCAGTCAGATAAGCCAGAGGCGGAAATGATATAGCCTTTTTCATCAGTAGTGATCACCAGGCGACAGCTGGCGAGCAATACAATCGACAGGCCAAGTAAAGCATGTTTAGCAAACGAACGATTAAAAAATCTGGCTTTCTTTAATCTCATCACACACCCTCGCAGACAACAACCAATAGGGACATTAGGTAGTAATACGCTGCAAGATGCGTGCCACAAGATTTATTGAATGGTTATTTTATTTCTAGTCGTAGGCATTGCCACGGCTCAGGGCCGAGAACAGCGTTTATCCAGTAACCAGCTAAATATTCTTATCCTTGTATATGGTTGTTTGTAAGTAATTGCACGTCACTTCGAAACAATAAACGGCATGAAGTGACAAAAAACGTCACTGCGGGCATCACACGGAGTCGATGCGTCAGTTCCTTTTAAACCTGGAAGACAAATCCGGGACACTAAGCCCTGGAGCGCCTTATGTTTACAGTGGTGGTATGATTTTTGCCTGTCTAAATATGTGGCTTTTTCAATATGACGAGGCCGCGTACCAGACAATATAAATAGAGAGTAACCCATGCGATCTGTCTCAACCCTGATTATTTCCGCATGCCTGGCCCTGGCATCCTATGGCGCCGCAGCTGGCAACTGGACCTTCAATCCAAAATCGGTGTACGACCGTCAAATTTACCCGGTAACGAGGACTACCGATGGCATACGCATGCGGAGAAACTGGCTGGTAACCTGAGTGGGTAAACTTTGATGTGACTTCGGGTGTACTGGAGATAGCAGCTTGCCGAACACTCAATTGATTTTCTACTGACTCAATAAATAGATCGAGAGGGCAGAAATTAACCTGATAGTACCTGGGACTTTTCCAGCTTATCTTGTTTTTATCGCGATCACTGAATTTACAGTCGTTATAGGTACCTTCCGAACCGCATCGAACGTGCGCCTCACACAAGTTGTACTGCAAAAAGTATCCCGCATTCCTCAGGATGCGGGACTACTGGATATTACCTTGGCGCTCATGTAGTTAGTTACTACTGGCCAGTAGAAAACTTCCGTCCAGTTTCAACTGCCGCTCGTCAGGCTGTTGCCTACAGCACCATATTGGTCGGCGTCTCTGTAGCCCGCCGCACATGGCTGAACCCGGCTTGATGCAGCACCTGAGTCAAACGCGCCTCTCCTGCCTGCGCACCCAAACCCAGGCCCACTTCCTGGGCCTTTGACGTCGGCACGCATATAGTTGTAGAGAAGCCATAGAAAATACCCGCCAGAAGATTGAGATTATCGGCCAGGCTATCTGCCGCCATGGGCTCTACCACCATAAACTTGCCACCGGGCTTCAATGCCTTGCGAATGTGTGCGGCCGCTCCAACCGGATCACCCATATCGTGAAGTGCGTCAAAAATACAAATCAGATCATAGCCATTCCCGGGAAACTCCTTGGCGGTACTGACTGCGAAGCTCACATTCGAGAGCCTTGCATCCCTTGCCTTGCCACTGGCGGTATCGATGGAGGGGGCATGAAAATCAAACCCATGAACCTGGGAGCCTGGATAGGATTCCGCCATCAATATGCTTGAAGAGCCCAGCCCGCAACCAATATCGGCAATTTTGCCACCAGATTTAAGCAGCTCTTCCACACCATCAAGCGCGGGTATCCAATAATCAACGAGGTTGGCTGCATAGCCCGGCCTGAAGAAGCGGTCGGTACCACAAAAGCAACAGTTACTATGCTCCGCCCAGGGTCGCCCTCTCCCCGTTTTAAATACATCAACAGCCTTATCACAGGTCTCATACTGAGCCACTACCGCCTGGAAGAAGCCCTGCATGCAGGTGGGCTCTCCATCGTGGGCAAACAGTGCTGCCTGCTCCGGGTTCAGTGAGAAAGTATCGCTCTCTCCGTTATAGTCCACATAGCCAAAGGCGGCATTCGACGATAGCCACTCGCGCAAATAGCGCTCATCCAAACCTGTTGCCTCAGCTAAATCGGAATGAGTACAGGCGCCCTTATCCTCCATAGCCTGATAAACGCCAGCCTGGTCACCTATATAGGCCATGAAAAGACCCACGGCGCCCCCCACATCACCCATAACCTTGCCCTGGAGTTCCGCAAATTTGTCTTCATTAAATGCCACTTCAGTCATATCGATCACCTCTGTAACTTATTGGTTATTTTTCAGCTGATTACTGACCCGCCTGGGCGCGCAAGTAAACAGCGGATAACAAAGTGTAGTACAGAACCATAAAACTTGAAGTGAGCGACAGGTGTACCACAGGAAATACAAGCAGCCTGCTCATCGAGCCCCAAGTGGTACAGCTTGGCCGATTGCGCCGAGAGACACACTTCGATATCGCGCAGGCTTCCCCGGTAGGTCAACTGCGCTAACAGCGTCTTTTCGGTATTCATCCAGCCCTCTCGATACCAAAGATCGATAGGGGGTAGTTTGCCAGATTTACGTTCTAATCGGCACGCTCTATGATTTTTAGTCTGTCATGTGAACTCGCCAGAGTAATGCCTCTATGATTTACCTGAAAATAATTCACTGTTTGCAGCTGCCTGGTAAGTAAGCATTGATTGAAGTTCATTTACGCCTTACAATTCACAAGGTCAAAATCAATTATTTATGTCCTAACCACGGAATGGAACATTGCATGAGATTTCAAAGAGAAAAAACGATTGATGCACAAATTAACGATTACCTTTTGACCTCAAGCGGTCACCTCAAGGAATCGAAACTCCCCGTCGATATGCGCAAGATGGCAACTTACGGTGCAGCGGCCAGTTCGATGATGGTCATGATGTCGCAGGCCGAAGCTTCAGTCGTGGTGAATGGCGGCGATGGTGTTCCGTTCAGTGTCAACAATGGTGTGGGAACTACCAGCACCAGCCCGGGCTTTCTCCAGTTCGACATGGATGGTGATGGCAATAATGATTTCGCGATCTGGGGTTACGATAGTGCTCAGAACGGAAATAATGGCGTGACTCCGGCATTCGGTGTCTATTCCACGTCCAACGCACTGTTTGGCGGTGGCAGCGATGACCTGCCCAAACTCTCCGCCGGATTTTCATTGGGTAGCTCCATTAGCAGCGGCTCCTGGACTGGTTCCAGCGAGGTGATGACTACCAGTAATGACGTTGTTTTTGGCCCGGGCAATGGCGCCGGTAGCGGCTGGACGGGCGGGGCAGGTGAGCTGGGCTTCGTGGGTGTCAAGTTCGAAAACGCCAGCGGTACACACTATGGCTGGATCTGTTTGCAATCTGATCCGACACCCGGCAGTGAGTCGATACAAGTCAACGGCTATGCCTATGAAAGCACGCCTGGTACGACTATCCAGGTCGGCGATACCGGCTCTGGTATTGTAGAGTGTGCGGCGGCAATTGTTCCGCCTGACACCCCTCCTAAACCGGTACCGGTAATGGGGCCTGTGGTATACGGCTTAACGACTCTGGCAATGGGTGGACTTGGCTTGGCGGGTCTGCGCCGCCGTCGAGAAAAGCGCAATACCCAGGCAAGCAGGCACTAGACGCCTGATACGACGGTTCATTTAGTCTTCCGAAACGCCTCTGCCTGAGCTGAGGCGTTTTTTTTTACCGGCCCCGCTTCCTGGCTGTCTCATGACCAACTCTACTGTTACAGATCAGAAAAAACCCAAAACCCTGGTTATAGGGTGGGACGCTGCCGACTGGAAGGTCATCAACCCCCTGATTGAAGCGGGCCGAATGCCCAATCTCGCCAGGCTGATTGAACGGGGGGTGATGGGCAACCTTGCCACCTTGCACCCTGTACTATCACCCATGTTGTGGACCAGCATCGCCACTGGCAAACGGCCATTCAAACACGGCATCCTCGGCTTTACCGAACCGACCCCTGACGGCGGTGCGGTGCAGCCGGTAAGCCAGTTATCGCGCACAACCAAAGCCATCTGGAACATCCTGAATCAAACCGGCCACAGATGTGGTGTTGTGGGCTGGTGGCCCAGCCACCCGGTAGAGGCCATTAATGGCTTCATGGTCGGCAATCACTATCACCACGCTGTCGGGCCACCAGATCAGCCATGGCCCCTGCCTCCAGGTGGAATTCACCCCGCGCACCTGAGCGAAACCCTGGCTGAATTGCGGTTCAATCCGAATGAACTGGTACCGGAAGAGGTGCTGCCCTTTGTTCCCCGGGCGCTGGAGATCGACCAGGGCAAGGATCGCCGCCTGGGTTCAGTGATGAAAATCCTGGCCGAATGCATTTCAATCAATAATGCCGCCACCTGGCTAATAGAGAATGAGGAATGGGATTTTTTCGCTGTTTATTACGATGCGATCGATCATTTCAGCCACGGCTTTATGAAGTACCACCCACCCCGGCAGGACTGGATACCGGAACGGGATTTCGAATTGTATTCGGGTGTCGTCAATGCCGGTTATGAATTTCATGACATGATGCTGGGCAACATGCTGGATCAGGTGGATGACAACACGACCATCGTCATATGCTCCGATCACGGTTTCCATCCCGACCATCTGCGTCCGAGGAAGATCCCACGTGAGCCGGCCGGCCCCGCGGTGGAGCACCGTGATCTGGGCATGTTCCTGATTGCCGGCCCTGCCTTCAAGAAAGATGAGCTCATTCATGGGGCCAACCTGCTCGATATTACACCGACTCTGCTGACCCTTTATGGCTTGCCAGTAGGTGAGGATATGGACGGCAAACCTTTACTACAAGCTTTTGAAACCCCGCCAGAGGTAGAGCGCATCCCAAGCTGGGACGAGATAGAGGGCGACGATGGTCGTCACAGCGAGACTGTACGCCAGGACCCGCTCGCCGCCAAAGCGGCGCTCGATCAGCTGGTGGCGCTGGGTTATATCGATGCGCCAGGCGACAATGCCGCGGAGGCGGTTGCGCGCGCAGCGAGGGAGATGCGCTATAACCTCGCAGGCTCCTATATGGATGCAGATTTGTATCCGCAGGCTATCGCAATACTCAGCGAACTGCACGAGGCCGAGCCTGAAGAACCTCGCCTGGGTAAGCAGTTGGCCATGTGTCATCGAGCAATGGGGGACACCCCTGCACTGCGCGAATTGGTGGAACAGCTGCGTGTGACTCGTACCGTGCTCAAAAAACGGGCCACCGAACAGATCGAAGTGTTGCGCAAAACCCTGCATGAGCGGCGGCAGGTTCGCAAGGCTGCGAAACAGGAAGAGTCTTCGCAAACGAACAAGAAAGACAAGTCGCCCCTGCTTAGCGAGAGGGAACGCAAAGAGTGGCGGCACCTGAGGGAGCAAAAATTCTCGACGAACTATGATCTCGACTTCCTTATGAGCTGTGTCTTACTGGATGAGAATCAGCTCGACGAGGCCATGGAGTATCTGACTCTGGCCGGCGAGGCACAGTCGAACCGGCCAGGCCTGCATATCCAGATCGGACTTACCTACTTGAAAATGCACAGGGCCGGTGAGGCGGAACTGGCATTTCAAAAAGCCTTGATCATTGATCCTCTCAACTTTCACGCGCATCTGGGTCTGGCGCGAGCGTATCATCGCCAGCATCGTTATGAAGAGGCTGCGGAAGAGGCCCTTGAGACGGTGAGAATGATGTTTCACTACCCCATGGCACACTTCATTTTGGGCTCCGCCCTGTTTCGGCTGCGGCGCCTTGAAGCTGCGGTGCAGTCTCTGTTGGTGGCTGTTGACCTGAATCCAAATTTTGCCCAGGCACACCGTATGCTGGTGAGGCTGTATAAGTACTGGATGGATGACCCCCAGGCAGAACAGCGACATCGGGATGCACTAAAAAACCTGCGTCAGTTGAAAAAGCTGAAAATGAATGAAAGCCTTGCTGTCATGCAGGATGAGTTTGCTGAAGCTCCCAGTGGCGAAAGCGCCACCCCGGCTGAAATTGGCGACCAGGCACCAATCAGAGATACTGTTACCGAATACACGAATCGTTTACCAGAAGCAGGTGCACCGACAGATTTCGTCACGGTGGTAGCGGGCCTCCCTCGCTCAGGTACATCGATGATTATGCAGATGCTTGACGCCGCCGGCATGAAGATCCTGACTGACAACAAACGCAAGGCCGATGAGGATAATCCCAAGGGATACTATGAGCTGGTAAAAGCAACCCAGTTGCGTACTAAAACTGATTGGCTTAACGATGCACGGAAGCAGGTGGTCAAGATTGTGGCCCAGCTATTACCGTACGTGCCCAAAGAGATTCCCTGCCGCATCATCTTCATCGAGCGTAATATTGATGAAGTATTGGCATCGCAAAGAACCATGCTCAGCAGAAAAAAACACGGTAAAGACAAGTTTAGCAATGAGCAGATTCAGGCTGCTTACTCTCATCAGCTGAGTCTGGTGAAGGGTTGGCTGGCCCGAAATTCCAATGCATGGGTGCTGTATATACGCCATCAGGATGTCATACACGATCCAGCTAAAGTCGCAGCAGCGATCAGTGATTTTCTGGGAGGCAACCTGGACGTAAGCAAAATGTCAGATGTTATTGACACTGGACTGTATCGAAACCGGGAAGTAGCGGCTAACTAACCGCCGCCTTGAGCTATTTGGTGGCTTCGGTGAAAGTTTTTTTCAGGCATACCTGGCCCTTGGCAGATGGTTACGAAGTTCGCAAAAAGCTGTATCACCTGCTCAATCATTTCAATCTGTTTGGCGGCAGCTATTCGCAACAGGCCGAAGATTCAATGGATTTTCTACTGGCTCAATAAATAGATCTAAAGGGCAGAAAATATCTGCCCTTTCCAGCTGAAACTATTCCTTGTCCTGCTTTTTTTCCTTCTCCGGAGCTTGTTCCTGCTCTCCAGCTTTTTCCTTTGTAGACTCAGCATCCTGTCCACCACATCCAC
>Ga0164313_10003987_pt1 | contig 13184 bp, 8 predicted proteins | sample GuaBasSedimGuay4_FD_113735 | JGI IMG/M metagenome (GOLD analysis project Ga0164313, IMG submission 113735) | Subseafloor sediment microbial communities from Guaymas Basin, Gulf of California, Mexico - Guay4, Core 4569-4, 0-3 cm | ecosystem: Environmental > Aquatic > Marine > Hydrothermal vents >... | reverse complement strand
ATTGAAGAAAATAAATACCAGTAGGTAGGTGAGATAAATTAATTGAAGATTGCAGATTAACGATTTTTGATTGTTGAAGTAACTTACCCGTAATATCAAAAATTTGCACATCGTACGTCGTAAATCGTAGGTCATAATTATCAATATAAAGTACATTTTTTACTGGGTTAGGGTAAATGTTTGTTTTTTGTAATAAATTGTCATTAACCCCTAGATCGTCACATTCTGACTCGGTCTCTACAAAAGTAGAAGCAGGGTCTCTAAACCAATTTTCTTCACTATAATCAGCATCGTCAACAAAAATACAAGTAAGATTAGGGTTTAATTGTGAGGAAAAGCTAGTTAAGACAGTATTGTTTCCACTTCTAACATCTAACGAGGTAAGTTGATTTTCGTATAGATTTAGTGATTGTAAATTTAGATTATTAGTTAAATCAATACTAGTTAATTGATTTTTACTGCTTTCTAAAACTTCTAAGTTTACACATTGACTAATGTTTAATGATGTAAGTTGGTTTTCCCAACATGCTAAAAGTTGTAGTGAAGTATTATTACTTAGGTCTAAGGTAGTGAGTTGGTTTTGCCATACTTGCAGCTCTGTAATATTTACAAAAGCCTCTATACCAGTAAGATCATAAATATCGATAAATTGCCCATTAACATCTAAGAGCCCTGTTACAGCCTCTGCTTCAATTACTTGTATTTCATCGTCAAAATTTGTATCTACTCCTTCGTCAATTAGCTTTTGTTTAAAAATAGGGTCTGGGATGTTTACTATTTGGGCATTTAACTTAAATGCGGTACAAAGAAAAATGAGTAGGAGTATTTTTTTTGTCATGACTCTTAGTTTTAAATTTTATAGAATAACATATCGTCACATTTAAAATGTGATGATTTAATAAAAATGTTGCTTAACAAACTGTTATAAAAAAGATAACTTTCTGTTTTCTATTCATTTTTTAAAAAGGGAGGTATTACAAACGAATATACGGATTTTTAGCCTTTAATTAAAGAGGAAAAGGAATATAGTAAAGAGCAGTATCATTAAAAAAAATAATCATTTTACTGAATTTTAGGCTTTCCTCTTTCAAGAGAAGTTTTTTTATATCTTTAGACAAAACAAATCTGTCCATGAAAGATATATTTTCCCTTCTTTTTTTAATAGTTTCATTTAATTTATTCGCACAAGATTACTCTGTAAACCTTGACTATTACTTACCTACAGATGTTAGTTATCATAAAGATATTCCGACACCAAAAAGTATTATTGGTCACGAAGTTGGCGAATGGCATATTAGCCATGATAAATTAGCACAATACATGTTTGCTCTTGCAAATGCCAGTAACAGGGTTACCATTGAAGATAGAGGAAATACTTTTGAAGGCAGGCCTTTATTATTGCTAACCATTACTTCTCCAACAAATCATAACAACATAGACCAACTTAGAAAAGAACATGTATCCTTAACGGAAGCAGGGGCTGGTAAATCTGTCGACAATATGCCTGTGGTGGTATATCAGGGTTTTTCAATTCACGGAAATGAGGCCAGTGGTTCTAATGCAGCCTTAGCAGTTGCCTATTATTTAGCTGCAGCTCAAGGCCCAAAAATTGATGATTTACTAAAAAATACTATTATTCTATTTGATCCTTCCTATAACCCAGACGGATTACAACGATTTGCCTATTGGGCCAATATTCATAAAAACAAAAATATTAATCCAGATCCAAACGATAGAGAATACAACGAAATTTGGCCTGGAGGAAGAACCAACCATTATTGGTTTGATATGAACAGGGATTGGTTGCCAGCACAATTACCCGAAAGTCAGGCTAGGGTTAAAACTTTTCATCAATGGTATCCCAATATTTTAACAGATCACCATGAAATGGGAACCAATGCTACTTTCTTTTTTCAACCAGGAATTCCTTCGCGAACTCATCCTTTGACACCAACCAAAAACCAAGAATTGACGGGAGACATCGCCGAATTTCATGCCAATGCCTTCAATAAAATAGGAAGCTTATATTATAGTAAAGAAAACTTCGATGATTTTTACTACGGAAAAGGATCAACTTTCCCAGACATCAATGGGGGTATCGGTATTTTATTTGAACAAGCTTCTTCCAGAGGCCATGCTCAAGAAAGTGACAATGGAATTCTTACATTTCCATTCGCCATTCGCAATCAATTTACCGCGGCACTTTCAACTCTTGAAGCTGCGGTATCATTAAGAACACAATTATTAGAATATCAGCAACAGTTTTACAAAGATTCACAAAAAGAAGCTTCCGTAGGAGGAGCTATCGTATTTGGCGATGAGAAGGATGCTAATAAAGTATTCCATCTTGCTGAAATACTCAAGAGACACCAAATAGAGTTTTACGAATTGAAAGAAGATTTTTCAAAAAACGGAAAAACTTTCAGAAAAGGGTATAGTTATGTCATTCCGAAGAACCAAAAACAACACCGACTCATCAATGCGATGTTTGAAAAGAGAACCACTTTTAAAGACAGTTTATTTTATGATATTAGTGCTTGGACCTTTTCATTAGCTTTCAATATGGATTGTTCTGAAAATGAATCGACTAACAAAAAAGGAGCCGTCGTTTCAGAATTAAAAAAGCCTACGATTATTACACCTAAAACTTCAAATTATGCATACTTAATGGAATGGCATGATTACAATACACCAAAGGCTTTAAACAAATTACTCAACAAAGGTTTGAACGTTAAGGTAGGCTTGAAGCCTTTTAGTGTAGAAAATAAAAAATACGATTATGGAACAATTTTAATTCCTGTTCAAAATCAGAATCTTTCGCAAACTGAACTTTCAGAATTTATAAATACTGTCGCTAAAGAAAGTAATGTCACTATAACAAGTGTGAGTACAGGGCTAACAGAAGGCATTGATTTAGGAAGTAGTAATTTTAAAAAACTGGAAGCTCAAAAAGTTGCGTTAATTGTTGGACAAGGTATTACACCTTATGATGCCGGAGAAATATGGCATTTATTAGACCAACGTTACGATATTCAAGTAACAAAACTAGACACCCGCACTTTTAATCGAGTAGATTTAAGCAGGTACACTGACATTATTTTACCTAATAGCTGGGGAAATGCCTTAGATAAAGAAGCTGCTGAAAAAATAAAAACCTGGGTTAAAAATGGAGGTACTTTAATTGGGTATAAAAATGCTGGAAAATGGTTTGCAAATAATGATTTACTAAATGTAAAATTTAAAACAAAAAAAGATTCTGCACAGAATATCTCATTTGAACAAAAGAGAAATTATTTTGGTGCACAAGTAATTGGTGGCGCTATCTTTGAAACAAAACTAGACCGTTCTCATCCTATTGCTTTTGGCTTTAAAAATAACACTTTGCCTGTTTTTAGAAACTCCACTCTTTTTATGGAAACAGACAAAAACAGCTATAATAATCCAATACTTTACACAGAAGACCCTCTTTTAGGCGGGTACATTTCTCAGAAAAACCTTGAAGAACTAAAAAACACCGCGATGTTTAAAGTGGGAGGTTTAGGTAGTGGTAACGTAATTTATTTTACCGACAACACTAACTTTAGAGCATTCTGGTACGGCACTAACAAATTATTAATGAATGCTATTTTCTTCGGTGAGGAAATGTGATTGTTTTGGAAAATTCGGTTTAATAGATTAACTTTAGAGTTAAATAACTGATAGCCAATTTAAACCTGAAAACACATTTATTCTATGGGTGAGCAAAAAGTAAAAACCATAACCGATAATATAGCTAGAGCTAAATTTATTAGACACTTACTCGACGATGTTGAAGCTCTTGAGTTGATGCTTGAAAGAGGATTAATTGAAGGTGATATAACCAGAATTGGTTCTGAACAAGAATTTTGCTTAGTCAATAAGAATTGGCGTCCTTCAAGAAAATCTAGCGAAATACTTAAAGATATTGATGACCCTCATTTTACAACAGAAATTGCTCTCTTTAATCTTGAAATTAATTTAGATCCCATAGAATTAACTCAGGATGCTTTTACTCAAGTAGAAACCCAATTAACTACATTACTTGAAAAAGCGAGAATTTCAGCAGAAAAATACAATAACAAAATAGTTCTAACTGGTATTCTTCCTACCATAAGTAAAAAAGAATTAGAGTATAGGTATATGACCCCAATGCCTAGATATTGGATGTTAAACGACATGTTGAAAGAATTGAGAGGTACTAATTTTAGACTTCATTTAAGAGGTGTTGATGAACTTTTTATAAAGCATGACTCTGTTATGTTTGAAGGCTGTAATACTAGCTTTCAGATGCATTTGCAAATTGCTCCAGAAGATTTTATTTCCAGCTATAACTGGGCTCAAGCTATAACAGGCCCTATTTTGGGCATTTGTACTAACTCCCCTATTTTATTAGGTCGAGAATTATGGAGTGAAACCAGAATTGGTCTTTTTCAACAAAGTATCGACACTCGCAATTCTTCTTTTGCGCTAGAGAATAAACAGTCGAGAGTTTCATTTAGTAAAGAGTGGGCAAAAGGCACCGTGGCAGATTTATATAAAAATGATATTGCAAAACATAAGGTTATCATTTCAAAAGAAATTGAGAATAATTCATTGGAAGATTTAAAGAACGGAAAAGTACCAAAATTACAAGCATTGTGTCTTTTTAACGGAACCATTTATAGGTGGAACAGACCTTGTTTTGGTATGTGTGAAGGTAAAGCACATCTTAGAATAGAAAATAGATATATACCCGCTGGACCATCTGTAATTGACGAAATGGCCAATTTTGCTTTTTGGGTAGGACTTATGAAAGGAAGACCAAAAAAGTATGATGATATGCCAAATGCTATGGAATTTAAAGATGCAAAGTCTAATTTTGTTAAAGCAGCAAGAAATGGCAAAGAATCTGTAATGGTATGGATGGGTGAACAAATTTCGGTTAGAAATTTAGTAATCAATGAATTACTTCCTATTGCAAAACAAGGCTTAGAAAAAATGAATATCGACAAAAAAGATATAGACAGATATTTAGATGTTATTGAAAAAAGAGCAAAAAGTTTAACAGGTGCACAGTGGAATGTTAAAAACTACAGGCAGCTAAGAAAAACTTTAAAACAAGATGATGCACTATTAGCACTTACAAGAGCAATATATAACAATCAAAAAAACAATATTCCAGTACATGATTGGCCAATGATTGATAGTCATCCACAAGGTTATCAAGACACGCATTTAGTTAGCCATGTAATGACTACACAACTTTTTACAGTTAATAAAAATGACCTAGCAGATCTTGCGACTAGTATTATGCTTTGGAAAGGAATACACCATGTTCCTGTTGAAAATAATGCTGGTAAATTATGTGGTTTATTAACTAAAACACATTTAGACCATTTTATGAAAGAAAATGTGAATAACAACAATATAATTGTGGCAGATATTATGGAGAAAAATGTTACTATTGTTAAACCAAATACAAAAATTCTTGAAGCAATTCATTTAATGAAAAAGAATAATATTGGCTGTTTACCAGTTGTGCAAGCAAAGAGCTTAGTTGGCATTATTACCATCAAAGACATAATTGCATAAAATGGTAAAAGTTTTTAGTAAAGCCCTTGATAAAACAATAGAAGTTAATAGAATCATTGGACATCTACAAGGCTCTCTACCAGGTCCAACATTAATATTTACAGGAGGGATACATGGTAATGAACCTTCTGGTGTTTTTGCATTACAACAAGTTTTAGAAAATTTAAAAGAAAAAAACATCGCTGTTAAAGGGAATATTTATGCCTTAAGCGGAAATTTAACTGCCCTAGAAAAAGGAACTCGTTATAATAAAAGAGACCTCAATAGAATGTGGACTACAGATAGAATGGATAAAGTTCATGGAGGAGAAATTTTTGAAGATGACAAAGAAACCATTCAGCAAAAAGATATTTGCAGTACTATAACGAGTATACTACATAAAGAAGAAGGTCCTTTTTATTTTATGGATCTTCATACAACCTCTAGTGAAACCATTCCTTTTTTAACCGTAAATGACAGTCTTTTAAACAGAAAATTTACAAAACAATACCCTGTTCCGTTAGTTCTAGGAATTGAAGAATATTTAGATGGCCCTTTACTTAGTTATATTAATGAATTAGGCTATGTTGCTTTTGGTTTTGAAGGAGGGCAACACGACGACCTATCGTCTATAGAAAACCATATTGCTTTTATTTATTTGTCGCTTCTTTTTTCTGAAAGTATTACAAAGGATTCAATTAATTTTCAACATTATTATGATGTATTAGCGAAGACTTCTGTTGATTCTCGTGATATTTATGAAATATATTATCACTATAAGATTAATGAAAATGAAGAATTTACAATGAAACCTGGTTTTTTAAATTTTCAACATTTTAATAAAGGACAAGAATTAGCAAAAAGTAATGGTGATATTATTTTTGCAGAAAAATCCGGAAGAATGTTAATGCCCCAATATCAAAGCCAAGGTGATGATGGTTTCTTTTCTATTAGAAAAATACCGCCTGTTTTTCTTCGTTTATCCAGAACTTTACGCAAGTTAAAATTCGACAGAATACTACCTATAATGCCTGGTATTCATTGGCAAACAGACAAACATGACACTTTAATTGTAAACCGAAAAATAGCATGGTTATTTGCTAAACAATTTTTTCATTTAATGGGTTATCGAAGTAAGAAACTAGATAAAACACATTTAGTGATAAAAAACAGAGAAGCTGCATCAAGAAAGGAAGAGTATCTTGATGTATTTTGGTTAAAAAATTAGGTTTTATTAATTTCAGAAATCGCTTTCTCAAATTCAAATACTATATCTTTTATTATTTCTGATGCAGATTTCACCTCATGTATAAGTCCAGAAATTTGACCAATTTCTAACTCACCCTCAACTAAATCGCCTTCAAACATTCCTTTCTTAGCTCTTGCTCTTCCTAATAATTTCAGCAATTCTTCTTTTGAGGGATTGGTTTTATATAATTCAACTAATTCGTCTGAAAAGTGATTTTTCAATAACCTAACAGGTGCCAATTCTTTTAAGGTTAAGAAAGTGTCCCCATCTTTTGCTTTAACAACCATATCTTTAAACCCTTGGTGCGCACTTGATTCTTCAGAAGCAACAAAACGACTTCCTACTTGCACTCCATCGGCTCCTAAAACCATAGCTGCTAACATTCCACGTCCGTTGCCAATCCCACCAGCAGCGATTAATGGAATAGAAAGTTTTTCTTTTACCATAGGGATTAATGTAAACGTTGTGGTCTCTTCGCGACCATTATGACCGCCTGCTTCAAACCCTTCTGCAACCACAGCATCTACTCCTGCATCTTGTGCTTTTAAAGCAAATTTCACACTACTTACTACATGAGCTACGGTTATTCCGGCTTTTTTTAATCTTGCGGTATGAGTTGTTGGATTTCCGGCTGAAGTAAAAACAATTTTAACTCCTTCCTCAATGATTATCTGAATGATCTCCTCAATATTAGGGTATAACATTGGTACATTCACACCAAAAGGTTTGTTGGTTGCTTTTTTACATTTTTGAATATGTTCACGAAGTACTTCAGGATACATTGACCCCGCACCTATCAATCCTAAGCCCCCTGCATTACTCACGGCACTTGCCAATCGCCATCCACTCACCCAAATCATTCCTCCTTGAACTATTGGGTATTGAATTTTGAAGAGATCCGTAATTCTATTTTGCACTATTCTTTAATTATCTTAAAACTAATTCGGTCGTTATTTGCCGATATAGTTGCAATATACATACCTGCTGTTAATGTTTCAATATCAACAACATTGCTAGTTGTAGAGATTTCTGCAGTTAATATTTCTTTTCCTAAAATTGAATGAACGGTAAATTGTGCATTTTGAATTTGCTGTGGAAATGAAATATTTATTTTTGATGAAACCGGATTTGGGTATAAAGCAAAATTTGATAATAAAAATTCCTCTTCTATTCCTAATTCCTGAAGTGCAATATATGCATCCTCAAAATTTGGAATCCCATATCCCATTTGATTTGTAGGGTTATCAAAAAGATGTGCTGATTCTCTCACAATCTGCATTATTTGGGCATTTGGCACTTCGGGTCTTGATTGCCATAAACATGCTACAACACCAGCCATAATAGGAGAACTAAAAGATGTTCCACTACTAAAATCTACATTACCATTAGTATTAATAACAGCAGAGCTTGATCCTTGTGCCATTACATCTGGTTTTATCCTACCATCTACTGTTGGACCTATAGAACTAAAAGAAGCATAATTACCGTTAGAATCTACTGCACCAACTGTTAACATTCCTGGAGAGTCTCCTGGCGTTCCAACATAGGTAAATCCACCGCCATCATTTCCTGCAGATGTAACTAAAATCATTCCTTTATCGAAAGCTATATTTGCTCCTCTAGCCGAAAAAGTTGTTTGTCCATCTAAATCTTGATAGCTATGATCATAATTAGAATTATCGTAATCTTGGTAACCTAAAGATGTATTAATTACATCAACTCCTAAGCTATCTGAACGTTCTAAAGCTTCTACCCACCAAGCTTCTTCTACTGGCGTTTCTGTTGGTCCATACTCTGTAACAAACAAATAAAATGAGGCTTGTGGTGCTGTCCCAACAAACTGATTTTGTAAAAATCCTCCTATATCACTTGTGGTTTTTGTACCATGAGAACTTGTCCCATCTACGTTAGTAGTTCTAGCTTCAAAATCATAGGTCCCTAATAATCTTCCTTCATTTACTATTTTAGAAAAACCAGGGTTTGTGTTTACACTAGGAAATCCTGCATCTAAAACCGCTACGATCATTCCGTCACCAGCAAAATCTAATTCATGTAAATAATCACCAGAAAGCATTTCTATCTGATTTGCTGCTGCACCATAATTATAGGTTATTCTATTTGTTTCATTTTCAATTGTAAATTTATCTTCAATTGGACTACCTGGAAATAAATTTAAATCCTTATTAGCATATTCCACATCAATTACAAATGACAAATCTAATAGCGCTTCAATATTCGCCTGTGTTCCTTTCACATATACACAATTCATCCATTTAGATTTTGCATAAACATTGATTCCTGTTGCGGCTTTTATTTGAGATATATAATCTTCATTTACCGGCACATCACGCTCATCTATTGGTGTTCCTTGTAGTGTTTTACGATTTATTGCTTCCTGTGTCATAATCAATATAGGATCTGCTAAAGATTCTGCTACATTTTCTTTGTCTGCAAAAAACACCCAAGCATCCTGAGTTTGACCATAACTTTGTTGAATGATAATAAACGATACTAATAGTAATAATTTTTTCATAGCTTTTTTTTTTTAATAATTCTTACTTAATTATATAACATATAATAAATGATTTACCCTAATAATGAATTATTAGAATATTACTCCACTTCCTATTAACTCTTCCCCTAAATACCAGGCAACAAATTGGCCTTCTGCAATTGCAGATTGTGGGTTTTCAAAGATAATATAAAGTCCTGAATTTGTTTTATTCAGTATTGCTTTTTCTAATTGTTGCCTATACCTAATACGAGCCATTACGTTTAGTGTTTCTCCATCAAGAATTTTTTTATCGGTTCTAATCCAATGAATTTCTTCATTTTTCACTAATAGACCACTACGGTATAATCCTGGATGATTTTTCCCAAGACCCACATAAATAATATTTTCATTTACATCTGTATCTATCACAAACAATGGCTCTTTAGTCCCTCCTACACGCAATCCCTTACGCTGTCCTTTGGTAAAAAAATGTGCCCCTTGATGTGTACCAACAACCTTTCCGTCTTCTTTTGTATAGTTATATTTTTCTGAAATAAACGCAAGTCTTTCTTGTTCTGAAGAAAAATCTGGTATCCCTTTTTTATATTCTGAAAAATCTGAAGGAATCTCAATAATATTTCCCTCTTTAGGTTTTAGCTTTTGCTGAAGAAACTCCGGAAGCCTTACTTTCCCAATAAAACACAAGCCTTGAGAATCCCTTTTTTCAGCAGTAATCAAGTCTTGTTCTTTTGCAATTTTTCGTACTTCAGGTTTTAATAATTCGCCAATTGGAAACAATGTTTTTGATAATTGTTCTTGTGACAACTGACATAAAAAATACGATTGATCTTTATTAGGGTCTTTTCCTGCTAATAGTTGATATATCTTTTTTCCATCAACTTCCAAAACACCTTTTCGACAATAATGACCTGTAGCAACATAATCTGCTCCCAGTTCCAATGCTATTTTTAAAAAAACATCAAATTTAATTTCTCTATTACAAAGTACATCTGGATTGGGTGTTCGCCCCATTTCGTATTCACGAAACATATAGTCCACTATCTTCTCTTTGTATTGTTCGCTTAAGTCAACGGTTTGAAAAGGAATTCCTAATTTTTCAGCAACCAACATCGCATCATTACTATCATCTAACCAAGGACATTCATCTGAAATGGTTACAGAATCATCATGCCAATTCTTCATAAAGAGCCCAATTACATCGTAGCCTTGCTCTTTTAAAAGATAGGCAGCAACACTGGAATCTACTCCACCACTAAGTCCGACGACAACACGCTTCATAAATGTAAAAATTAGAGTGCAAAGATAAGAAACCTTGTTGGGATAAAATGCAATTTAATGATGACTCAAGGGTCTAGGAAAAGTTTCTTCTTTAATAAACTTTCCGTCTTTGTAGTATTTCCAGACACCATGTTTTCTTCCATTCTTGTAATTCCCTTTAAGAGTTACGTTTCCTAAGGCATCGTAGTAAAATGCTGGTCCGTGGAGTTCGTCATTCTTGTAGATTAGTTTTTTTAAGAGCACTCCATCAGGTGAGTAATAATTATTAATTCCTTCCTTTATTCCATTTTTATAAGCGAGTTCTTCAGCTATTATTTTATTTAGATAATAAGTAGTTTTTAATCCATCAAGTTTTCCATCAGTATAGAATTCCTTAGTCATTATGCTATTAGCTCTCTTGTGATAGTACAACCATTCATCAATACGGTTTTTTCCTTTCATTTTACCTTCAGAAATCAATTTCCCTTTTATAGTTAAATAGACTACTTGGGCTGTGTCATCTTTTTCGTTAAAGGTCTTTATAATTGCTGGATTCTTTTTACAATCACTACAGTAAAACTTAAAAATACCTATTTCTTTTCCGTGGTTAAATGCTCCTTCATAACGGATTTGATCTGAATCCTCAAATGTTTTTTTCCATATTCCATGACGCTTACCTTGAGCATCAAATTGATTGATATCTTCTTGAGATTTAACAATGAAATTTGTTAAAAATAAAATTAATACTAGAAGAAATTTATATTTCATTATTACACTTTTGTTTATAACGGTATTTTTTTAAATCTATTGAGTAGGTTTAGCACTACTGACCTCTAAAGAAAATAATAGTGCTCAACGTTTTAAAAACAATACTAATATCTAAGAAGAAACTTCGGTGTTTGATATAGAAAAGGTCGTATTGTAATTTCTCAAGCGCATCATCTTGCGTAGTGCCATATTTAGCATTTACCTGTGCCCATCCTGTCACGCCAGGTTTTACTATTTGTCTAATTTCGTAAAAAGGGATTTTTTTCGAAAGTTCTTTTACAAATACTGGGCGTTCTGGCCTTGGACCTATAACACTCATATCACCTAGAATTACATTAATAAATTGAGGGATTTCATCAAAACGAGATTTTCTAAGAAAACGTCCAAATTTAGTAACTCTTGAATCTTTTTTTTGAGCATAGACCGCACCATCTTTTTCAGCATTTATAATCATACTTCTCAACTTATAAATTTTAAAAGGCTTTCCATTTCTTCCAATACGCTCTTGCGTATAAAATAATGGGCCTCGATTTGCAAAGAGATTCCCAATCAAAATAAAAGGAGATATAACTAATCCAAAAGTCAGTCCAATTAATGAAAATAACAAATCTAATAGTCTGTGAAAAAACAGGTATAATTTGTTTTGATTGCTTCGGCTAAAAGGAAAATATCTATAAAAATCTTTATCTACATGCTGCACGGGCACACGATGCGTAATTTCTTCGTAGACTTGTGTATATTCTCTAATTGGTACTCCGTTTTCCAGAAGAGTAATCAATTGGTTATATAATGGAACCGTAACTCCTTCATCTTGAGAAGCAGCAACTACAATTTCTGAAATTAAATTCTCTTCAACCGTATTTGCTACATTTTCAGCTTTAAAATGCAATAAATCTTCTGTTTCAAAGTGAGAATAATTTTTAGAATCTGTATTTATAAAACCTATTACTTTATAATTTGGGTCAGATTTGTGCAGCGAGGTAATTATAGTATCAATATCCTTTGTATTACATAATAAAAGTACCCGTTTAAAGTATCTTGGAGCTGAGATAAGAACGATATAAGCATAACGCCAGATAAATAAAGATAGGTTTATAGAAATATAAAAATAGATGATTTGCAGCCTGTTTTCGGGAAGTTCTGGAGTATAAAATGGAGTTAACAAATAAAATAGAACAGTTACTGAAGAAGTAAGAATAATATTTTGAATTACTATTTCAAATTTACTTGCCTTTTGAAGGTTATATAATTCAAAAATAGTAGCAAAAACAGAAAGATATAAAGCCAACACAATAGACCAAACCCAGTGTTTTTCATTAATTTTAAAATAATCGAAATCGAAAATAAGCCCAACCACATACAACAGGAATAAAACACTCACGATATCAAACGCTCGTAAAAGTACTTTACGTTCAGAAATATCAAAATGGATATTTGCTTTTTGTGCCATAGGTTAAAGTTAGCTTGGGGAATCCAAAAATAAGGAATTATTTAGGTTTTTGGAGGCATTAAAGGAAAGTTATTCCGTAGAAATGTGCAAAGCATCGCAGAGTTTCACAGAGAGTGTTTTGTTTATTCATCCCTCTTTGTCTTTGTGAGCAACGGAGGATTGTGGCAATCTCATGAAGTAATCGTCTTTGCGAGCGAAGCGCAGCAATCTCATGATTGAAACTCACATTAAGAGATCACTTCGTTCGTTCCTCTCTCCTTTAGATTTGTATCGTTAAGTTTTTCTTATTTATTAAGTCTTTAACTTTACAAAAAAGAACGGAGTGAACTTTTTGCTCCTCTAGTAAACTAGAACTATTTCGCGTATTAGTCTCCGTT
>Ga0164313_10003986_pt1 | contig 13184 bp, 12 predicted proteins | sample GuaBasSedimGuay4_FD_113735 | JGI IMG/M metagenome (GOLD analysis project Ga0164313, IMG submission 113735) | Subseafloor sediment microbial communities from Guaymas Basin, Gulf of California, Mexico - Guay4, Core 4569-4, 0-3 cm | ecosystem: Environmental > Aquatic > Marine > Hydrothermal vents... | reverse complement strand
GGGCCCCGGGACCGGGTCTACGGCCGCACTCTGGGTCGGCGACGAACACGCCGTCGCGGCGAGCGCGAGACCGGACACGACCAGAGTGGCGGCGAGGGAGTACACCGGCATCTAGCGTAACCAACGATCGACGCTGTGCGACACATTCCCGCAGATTTCGCCGGTACGGTCCGGGGGGATGGGGGGCGAGGTTTGAGTCTTCGTCGGCTCAGTGCGCGGCGCAGCTTCCTGAATTCTCCAATGAACGTCGCAGTTTGGTCATGCCGGAGACGCACCACACGCAGCTGGTCTCCTCGCAGTCGTCTTTTATCTGAAAACGAAGGGTCATCACCGGGCAGTTGGCGCGCCGGACGACGGCGGCGGCCACGCTGCCCATGATGGCGCGGGCGGGCCCCCGGCGTCCGTGGGTGCCCATGACGATCATGCCTACGTGGTGCCGGTCAGACGTTGCGACGATGGTGTCCGGTACGCGGCCTCTTTCGAGCGAGCAATTGCACACGACGCCGCGCTCTTCGGCGACGCGTACGAGCTCGGGGAAGCGTTCCTGAGCATAGTTCCGCAGTTGGACCTCCGCCGAAGCGGTCATGCCTGCGTTCGGGTCGGCTTCCAGCTCTGCCTGGAGGAGGGGCTCGAGCACGTAGAGGATCCGCAGCCGCGCTTGGTATCGCTGGGCCAGGTCGGTGGCCTGTCGCACGACGTCCTCGGAGCACGCCGAGAAATCGACTGGTACGAGGATTTCATCGATGCCCGCCATTCGAACTCCTCCTCGCAAGGTTGAGACTCTCTGGCGCTCTGCGATTGACGACCATCAAGCCGAGCGGATGGACGGCAACAGCCGAAGTGGCCTCAACGCCGAAAGGCCGCCACGACAATTTCCTCGAGCCGCCCTCGGGCGTCTCGGACGGCGACGGCGAGGCTGAGCTGCGAGGCGGCGCGCACCCGGTTGTGTTCGCTGCGCGACGGGAAGCGTGTTTCGTCCCAGCCGAAGTAGTTTTCGTTTAGAGCATCGGCGGCGAAGCGGGCGGCGAGCTCGAGGGCGATGGTCTCGAAGCCCGGGACCAGGGAGTTCACCTCGTCGTCGGTCAGCATCGAGCCGGCCGTGTCTGCGTATCCCGTGATGGCGCCCTCGAAGATGGCCTCGTCGAGGGTCGCGGTGGACTCCTCGCCGGCGGGGTTGCACCAGCTTCGCAGGGCATCGCCCAGCTCGATGGCGAGGGTGGACTTGGCCATGGTGTCGAGGTCCACGAGGGCTCGGGCGGCGGTCAGGTCGTCGTCGAAGAGCAAGTTCGAAATCTTCAGGTCGCCGTGGATGATGCGGTCCGGAAGTTCGGGGACCTCTGGCAAGCCCTCGCCGTGGGCGACGATGGCGTGGCCGAGGGGTAGGACGGCGTCGGCGTTGGGGTGCTCGCGGTGCTCGTCGAGCGCCTGGCGGAGGGTCTCGAGATGGCGCGGCGTATCGTGGGCACCCGGTCGGCTGAAGTGGAAGTCGTGGTCGAAGTCTCGCAGGGCGATGTGGAAGCGGCCGATGAGGTCGCCCGCGGCTCGAGCGACGGCGGGGTTCGGGACCTTTTCGATGGTGCGGCCGGGGACGAAGGTGAGCACCCGGTAAACGCCGTCGTCGACGGCGACGAAGGGCGCGCCGTCGCCGGTGCGTATCAGGCGCGGGGTGGTGAGGCCCTGCTGGGCGAGGCGCTCGGTGATGGCGTCGATGTCGAGGTTCACCTCGCCCCGGAAGATCGGATGCAGGCGTTGCAGGATGACGCGCTTGGATCCCGCGGTGAGCAAATAGGTCTGGTTGATCAGCCCGATGGAGATGGGCTCGATGCTTGCGGATTCGAGGCCGTAGGCCGCGAGGACCTCCGGAAGCGGCGGGTCGGTGGACATCGCGCGCATGCTAGCAGTCTGCGGAGCGAAGGCGCGTGCCGGACAGTCACGGTCCGAAGATGTAACATCAGCGGCTGCTCGCGCGTCGGGGGAGACGCGAAGAAAAGGGGAGGATGATGCAGATCCGAAAGCAGAAGAAGGTCACGGTCGCCAAGTGGAGCGACCTCGAAGACCGCAAGCCCTCCTACGCCCTCGTCGCCGGCGTAGACCTCGTCGTGCTTCGTTACGACGAGCAGGTGTCGGTCTTCTACGGTCGGTGCCTGCACCGCGGGGCGCTCATGTCCGACGGACACGTCGAGGGCAACAACCTCATCTGCGGCGTGCACGGCTGGGACTACCGGATGGACACCGGGGTCAGCGAATACAACAACGCCGAAGCTCTTCGGAAATTTCGGTCGTGGGTCGAGGTCGACGAGGACGCCGTGCTCGTCGACGAGGAGGAGGTGCGCGTCTTCGCGACGGACCACCCGCAGCCCTTCGACCGGGACGGGTATCTCGGGCTTTACGCCGATACCCATCCCATCGCGGCGGAGCCCCACAACGGCTACATCCAGAGCCTCGCCCGGGACGGCTTGTCGAAGGTCGGTCATCACGGTGCCATCTCGGCCATGGGGGTCTCCCGGGAGGAGCTACCCAAGTGGGACGGCCTCCAGCTCATCACGGCCCAGCTCGCCCAGAAGCCCCTCCTCGACGACGAAGCGGTGGGCACCGAGTTGGTGATCGGGCCCGCTTCGAAGAAGCCCCTGACGATGAAGATCCCCGTCTTCGTTAGCGACATGAGCTACGGAGCGCTGAGCGAAGAGGCGAAGGTAGCCCTCGCGATGGGCGCCGAGCGGGCGGGGACCGGCATCTGCTCCGGCGAAGGCGGCATGCTGCCGGAGGAGCAGCAGGCCAACGGCCGCTATCTCTACGAGCTCGCTTCGGCGAAGTTCGGTTTTGATCTCGCGAAGGTGCAAAAGACCCAGGCGTTCCACTTCAAGGCGGGGCAGGGCGCGAAGACCGGCACCGGTGGGCATCTCCCCGGCCACAAGGTCAGCGAGAAGATCGCCGCCGTCCGTGGCCTCGACGTGGGAGAGCCGGCGATAAGCCCGTCGCGCTTCATCGACCTCGATAGCCCGGCGGACTACCGGAGGGTTGCCGACCAGGTGCGGGAGGTGACCGGCGGAGCGCCCATCGGATTCAAGCTGAGCGCTCAGCACATCGAGGCTGACCTCGACTTCGCCCTCGACGTGGGCGTCGACTACATCATCCTCGACGGCCGCGGTGGGGCGACCGGCGCAGCGCCGAATATCTTCAAGAACAACATCAGCGTGCCCACCATGGTGGCCCTCGCGCGCGCTCGGCATCACCTCGACGCGAAGAAGGCCGGCGACGTGACCCTGATCATCACCGGAGGCCTGCGCACCGAGAGCGACTTCGTCAAAGCCATGGCCCTCGGCGCCGACGGCATCGCCGTGTCGAATAGCGCGCTCCAGGCCATCGGCTGCCTGGGCATGCGCGCCTGCCACACCAACAACTGCCCGGTCGGCATCGCCACGCAGAAGACCGAGCTGCGGTCGCGCCTCGATGTGCAGCGCTCGGCCCAGCAGCTCGGCAACTACTTCGAGGCGACCGTCGAGCTGATGAAGGTCTTGGCCCGGGCGTGCGGTCACGACCACCTGTCGAAGTTTCGGACGGGCGACCTGACGACCTGGGACCGGGACCTCGCCTATCTCACGGGCGTGCGCTACGCCGGGGTGACGCCTCTGTGACCGCGGCCCGTGACTTGGAGGGCTTCGAGCGCTTGGCCTCCGGCGACTCCTCGGCGTTTCGTGAAGCCCGTCTCGTCGTGCACTGGCTGGCTCAGCTGCCGAGCGCCGCGGGCGCCAGCCTCGCACCCGCCATGGACGACTTCAGCCATACGAGCCTTTCGTGGCTGGCTGAGCAGGAGCTGCTGGCGGGGGTGGTCTTGCCCGACGAACGGCGCGCCGCGCTAGACGTGGGCGGGCTCCGTCTGCTCGTGCTGGCCGCCGACGGAACGGTCGCCGGCGAGATGGCCCTTCGCGGGGCTACGCTCGACGAAGCACGCTCGTGGCTCGGAGGCGAACTGGGCGGCGAGGTGAAACTTCCCGAGCACGAGCTTCCCGTACACCCCATAGGGGAGGGCGCGCCGGTCCCAGATGTCGCCACGAGTGATCTGAACGATCTCGCCCGGTGGTTCGGCAACGCCGCTCGGGTCTTGGACCAGGTCACCGCCCTCCACGAGCACGCCGCAGAGGTGAGGTGCTGGCCTCACCACTTCGACATCGCGACCTTGATCTCGCTGGACCCGGCCGGCGCCACCGACGCCGAAGAAGCGCGCAGCGTCGGTGTCGGCATGACCCCCGGCGACGGCGGCGTGTCGGTCCCGTACTTCTACATCACCCCTTGGCCCTATCCGCCGGCCGACCAATTGCCGAAGCTCGAAGGCGGCGGCCACTGGAACACCGAAGGCTGGGTCGGCGCTCTGTTGCGGGGCGACGAACTCCACGGCGACGCCGCCACACAGCGCGATCAGGTCGCCGCCTTCGTGACCTCGGCCGTGAGTGCGAGCCTCACGCTCCTGAGTGTGGGGACGGTATAAACTTTCTCACTTTCGAAGCGAAAGTGAGAAAGTTTATACCGTCCCCCAGCGAGGTCAGGGCGTGTACCAGATGGGGCTGCTCCAGGCGCGCTCTTGGATGGTCTGAGCGCGGTCTGAGTCGCAGCAGGCGGCGTAGGGGCTGTCGGTGGACAGGGTCGCGCAATCGACGGAGAGGTCGTTGCACAGGTATTGGCTCCACCGGCAGGTGGGGTTTTCGATGACCCGGGCGTAATAGAAGGCGGCTTCTGCGGCGTCGAAGTCTGGGTCGGTCCACACGGAGCAGAGGGCGTCGGCCCCGGGGCCCGCCGGGGTGCAGGACGCGGTGTCGACGGTGGCGCCGTTCATGGGATCGCCGCCGACCTCGTAGACCTCTTCGTGGGTGACGCCGGCGGCGTCGATCCACCCCTTGATGACCTGGATGCGCTGGAGCTGGGTGCCCATGGCGTCGCGGAGCGCGGAGAGCACGAAGGACGGTGCGGTGCCCGCCGGGGCTGCGGTCAGCTCGCCGCCCATCGGCACCCCATCGGCGTAGCCCGTCGTGACCAGATCGGGGTCGTCGCAGAGGTCCGCCGCGTACCCGAAGCCGCCGAAGAAGCGCAGGATGATGCGCGTGCCGCTGGTGGCGTACGCCTCACGCGCGCGGAGATTGTCGAAGAGCGCTTCCCGTGTGTTTTCTTCGGCCCAGATGACTGCGAGGCCGCCGGGGGATGCGGTGAAGCCGCGCACCAGGGGCGTGCCGCCGACCTTCAGAGCCTCCTCCGGGTCGTCGTCGCTGTCACCCTGGGCGCCGGGCCAGGCATCCTCGGCGGTGCCGCCGGCGTTGCCGTTATGGAAGTCGGTGCTGCCGATGAAGCCGAACTGGAAGGGGTTGGCGCCGACCCGGCGCAGCTCAGAGAGCCCGTTCCGGAGGGCACCGCGGACGAAGTCACCGGGTTCGACGCAGCCGCCGAGGAAGCCGATGCCGCCGCCGACGGAACAGAGGTCAACGCAGTCTTCCGAGTCGTCGGCCGCGCCGGTGCAGAGATCGGCGTGCATCTGCTCGAAGTTGCAGAGCTCGTCTTCGCTCCCGAGGGGGTCGTCGGGGCGCACGAAACACTCGGACGCGCCCTTGTGCTGATAGATCTCGACGATGGGCTCCATGGCCGCGCGGCGGGTCGCGAGGGCCTCGTCGTAGGGGTCTCCGCCGATGTCTTCGGGCACGAACATGAGGCTCGCGCCGAGGTTCGAGTTGTGCGGAATGATGAGCGCGTCGCAGTCTTCGCTGGCGTCCCGGCAGTTTCGGTCGATGGCATCCCAGAGCGGCTCGGGCCGCGAGGCTTCGACGTAGCTCGTCGGAACGCTCGGTACGGTCCTGCTGCGGAAGATCACGTTGCGGTGGATGTTCGACCCGGCCGGGGCACCGGTCCACTCGTAGCCCACGAAGGACGTGAACTCGCAGGCGCTGGTGCGGTCGTAGGCCTCCTCGGCGGCATCCATGATCTCGGTCCAGCTGTCGCCGAGGGCGGCGGCGCAGAGCTCGGGCTCGAGGATGCAGAGCGGGGGGCGCCGTGGCGGATTGGTGAGGAAGACGCCGGTGAGGGCGCCGAAGTCGCCGATCGTCGCGTCTCCCTCTCGGTAGCTGGTGCAGGTCCGCGAGTCATAGGCCTCGGTGCCCGGGGTCCAGCAGAGCGGCGTCTCGGCGAGGAACTCCGAGTGTTCGGTCACCGCCGCAAAGTCGAGGGGCCGGTCGATGGTCACCTGGCGGGTCGCTGCGCCGGTCCCGTCGTAGGGGGGCAACTCGAGGGGGGCTCCCCGGGCGAAGGCGTACACGTCTCGGGGGCGGGTGCGCACATCGAAGGTCACGGCGTCGAAGGAGAGGGCCGTGTGTACGTGGAGGTCCCCGAAGAAGGGCCGCTTGAGCGGCTCCCGGTCGGCGCAGGCCTCCCGCGTATCGGGGAGCATCACCAGCGGCGGCGGGGCCGTGTCTGGCGCCCCCGAGTCCACGCGGCTGTCGAGGACGCCCGAGTCGACGGCGCCCGAATCACCGGTGTCGCCGTCGTCGCCGCAGCCGACCATCAGAAGAGGGAGGAATACGAGCGTCGAGAGTGAGGGCCTGAGGAGCGCCATGGTCAGGGTGAATCGACGATAGCAGGGTTCGGGCTCTCTGTTGCAGCGGGACTCACGTCTTCTTCCTCTTGGGCTGGCCGGAGCGCTTGGAACCGCTGCACAAAATCGAGAAGCATCGCCGGCCCAGAGGCGAGCTCCCACTGCTCTTCGCAGCTCTTCACGGAGAGCGCCTCACCCGCCGCCGCGGCTTCGAGGTGGGCCAGGGGGATGCGACCCTGAATCGCCTCCATCACGCCGAGGGTACTGACCCCCAGTTCGTGGACAGCATCGTCTATGGCGTACTGCTCGCCATCGGCGACGAAGACGACCTCGGTGCATCCGGACCACCGTGGTGTGTCGTGGGCGGCGCGCAGGGACGCGACCACCTGGTCCCTGGCGAGGGCGGGGAGGCCGATCAACTCGATGATGTGGTTTCCCGTGCCATCCACCGGCAGGAGCGCGATGACTCGAACCGCGCCGGTTCGGCTGGGGCGTTCTTCGACCAGACCTGCCCGGGGGATGTCTTCTACCCGGGCAATGGAGGCCCGGGGCGCCCACCGTCCGCCGGTGATCGCGAGGTCGTCCTCGTAGTCATCTTCGTCCTCGCCGTCGTCTTCGTCGCCGCTGGACTCCGAGTCGTCGTCTGTGCGCCTGGCTCCGGCCGGGGCGCCGCAAGCTGCAATCGTGAACGAGAGGAGAACGCCGAGGGCGATCAGGAGGGTCGCTGCGGAGAGCCGATGCAGTGCGCTCACGTGCCGTCCTCCTCGGAGCCTTCCCGGGAGAACGTAAACGGGTAACGGACGTGCACCATGCCGCCGCCCTCCGGGGCGGGGAGCTCGAGGGTGTAGATGGTCTCCCGGACGCACTCGTCGAGGGTGGGGTGGGTGAGGGTGCTCTCGTCGGCGATAGCCGAGTCCTCGACGACGCCGCCGACCTCGGGTTCCCCTTCGATGTCGAACTCGAGGACTAGGCGCCCGGCGAGGGTGTCGTCTTCTTCGAGGGCGAGCTCGTAGCACTCGGCGATCAGGGGCTGCAGCTCGCGCACGGCTTCGCGGATGTACACCGGGTCGAGGCGACCGGGCGCGTCGGGGTTGCCATTGATGGACGAGCCGCCGGTCGCGACGAGGCTGCGGAGCTCGTCCGGCGGCGCGGAGGCTTCGGCGCCCTCTCTTTCGGTCCGCGCGCTTTCGATTCGTTCGCGAAGGGTACGGGCCAGCGCTCTCACTTCGGGGTCCCGGGCCCGGATCCGAGGGTCGGCGGGGGCAACGCGGGCCGGGCCATCTTCTCGCTCGTGGGATTGCCCGTTTTCTCGCGGGTCTGCGCCGTTCGAAGACGAAAATCCCGTCTCGTCTGTGACCTGGTCCCCCGGCCGGACTAACACCCAAAGCATGATCGCCGCGGCGACGATTCCTCCTCCGATCAATCCCTTCCGGCTGCGCATGAGGCGCATGCTCCCCGAAGGGCGGGGTCGGGGCAACCATAGGGGTGACGACGTGCTCGCTCCGGGCTATAGCGGCCCGGCGAGGAGGACGCAGAGATGGTCTCGGAGATTTTCAACCCCGACCGCTGGGACGAAGTCGAAGGCTTCGATTTCCAGGACATCACCTACCACCGGGCCAAGGACCACGGCACGGTCCGCATCGCCTTCGACCGGCCGGAGGTGCGCAATGCCTTCCGGCCACCGAGCGTCGACGAACTCTATCGGGCCCTCGATCATGCCCGGCAGTGGAGCGACGTGGGCTGCGTGCTCATCACCGGCAACGGGCCGTCGCCGAAGGATGGCGGTTGGGCCTTCTGTTCCGGCGGTGACCAGCGCATCCGCGGGCGTGATGGCTACAAGTACGAAGGCGCCGAGGGGGTCGATACAGCCCGCCTCGGGCGCCTGCACATCCTCGAGGTGCAACGGCTGATTCGTTTCATGCCGAAGATCGTCATCGCCGTCGTACCCGGATGGGCCGTCGGCGGGGGGCACAGCCTGCACGTCATCTGCGACCTGACCCTCGCGTCCGAAGAGCACGCGGTCTTCAAGCAGACCGACGCGGATGTCGCCAGCTTCGATGGCGGCTACGGCTCCGCCCTCCTCGCCAAGCAGGTCGGGCAGAAGCGCGCCCGGGAGATCTTCTTCCTCGGATTCGACTACACGGCTCGGGAAGCCTTCGAGATGGGCATGGTCAACGCGGTGGTGCCCCACGCCGAGCTCGAAGACCGCGCCCTCGAATGGGCGAAGGAGATCAACAGCAAGAGCCCGACGGCGATGCGCATGCTCAAGTACGCCTTCAACATGACCGACGACGGAATGGTCGGGCAGCAGCTCTTTGCGGGCGAAGCCACCCGCCTCGCGTATGCGAGTGACGAAGCCAAAGAAGGCCGGGACGCCTTCCTGGACAAGCGCGAACGGGAGTTCTCCAAGTTTCCTTGGCACTACTGAGCGTCGAGGCGCGTTCAGAAGCCGATGGCGGCGCAGTTCACCGGGACTTCGCTGACGGGCACGAACTCGAAGGCGGTCTCGCTCTCGACCACCTCGCGGCTGTCGTCGTTTTTTGCTTCTTCGGCGTTCGCTCGGGCATCGACGAAGGGGATCGAGTCGTCGTAGATCTCGGCGTCGATGGTGAGGTCGGCTTCCCCCGCGATGAGGCCCGTCGTGGGGTCGACGTCTCCTGAGATCCACATGCGCGCCCGGGCCCCGAGGTAGATTTCGAAGCCCACGATGCCGATGGTCACCCCGGGCTCGTCGTCGGCGTCGTGGTCGACGACCCGCGGGTCGTCGCCGGAGGTCGGCAGCTCGTCGTTGATGGCGTCCTCGAGCTCGACGCCGAGGAGCAGCGCGCCGCTCTCGGTCGCGAGGGCCAGCTGGCCGTCAGCGTCTTCGGAAAACGTCGCGGCGAGCTCGACCGCCGGACGGGCCTGGACGGTGACGTCGTCGAGGCTCGGCTTCCGGCCGCCGACCTCGGGGAGTTCGATGTGGCAGGGTTGGAAGTAGAGGGTGACGCCCTCGTCGGTCGTGATCGGGATGACGAACCCGTCCACCCGGCTATCGAAAGTCTCGCGGTTCGTTCCGTCGAGGTCTGCGGTCACCGCGTGGCTGGTCAGGGCGGCGATGTAGGCCGAGGCCAGGGCGGGTGCCGGGACGGAGGGGCGGTGCGAGTCGGCCTTGGTGTCCGAGTCGCCCGAACCGTCGGCGGGCCCCGCCATCGCGCATCCCGTCCCGAGGAGGGAGGTGAGCAGGAGGAGCGAAGAAAATCGGTGACGGCGGGCCATGGGGGGGACGTTTGCAGAGATTGTGCCACGAACTGCCTTGCCCGCGTTGCTCGGGAACCGGAGCCGTTGTCGGGTTTTCTGGATGTGAATCGGCCGGCTGAGCGGCCAGCCAGCCTCGCTTTGGCTGATCTTCTAGCCACTTCGGGTCGCCACTGAGGTCAATGAACCCCGCAAAAACGCCCCGAATTGGCCCCGTTGGGTTGGCACGAAGGGTGCTCTAGCGGGGACTCACCTCTGGGGGAACCACCAAGACACGTCTCACCAAGCTCTCTTCACTCCTCGCCCTTTCGGGCGCCTTGGCCTGCGCCGCCCCGACGGGCCCTGGCCCCGAGGCCGCCGACATCACCAAGGCGGACCCGCTCAAGGCGGATACGAGCGCCGAGGCGCTCTTTCTCGATTTCAAGTTCAGCGGCGAGCTCATCACCGACAGCAGCTGGAACCCCGAGAAGCAGATCGAGGACCAGCTCCTCTATACGGTGGGCCAGCTCAATGGGGACAACTCCATCGGACGCCTCGACAGCGTGCAGCTCTCGAACGTCGTGGTCGGTGAGACCCCCGACGGTCGCGTACACCTCACCTACAACGCGGTCATGCCCGTCGCCTGGGGGGACCGCGACAACATCCCCGCGAACTACGAGTTCCAGCTGCCCCTCGACGTGAGCTCCGGTGGCCAGGAGGCGTTCACCGAGAAGTACTCCCACTCGTGCGTGGACTATGGCGCCCACGACGTGACCGCCGGCATCTACTGGTACTACTACCGTCCTGCCCAGCGGAACTGTCACCTCGAGGCCGAAGACCTGGTGGTCACGATCGCCGACATTGGACCGAGCCCCATCCAGACCACCGGCATGTTCCCCGAGTACGACAAGGTTTGGGAGGACGACGCTTTCAAGATCGTCGCCATCTTCGGCAAGTACGAGGACGACGCCACGAGCAGTTCCGACGCGGGCATCCGGGCGTACAACCGGTTCCTCGAGGAGGTCGCCAAGGAGCTGCGCACCCTCGAAGTCGTCACCGAGCCTGCTGACGTGCCCCGGAACCCCGGCGTCGAGGCCCCCGAGGTCACCTTCTCGGCGACCCGCGCCGACGGCACCACGATCGAGGTCGTCGCGATCCTCGTCGACAACGTCCGCACCGCGGGCCCCGAGTTCAACCAGCGTTACGCCGAGCTCACCCCCGAGGCCGACCTCATCATCTACAACGGCCATGCGGGCCTCGGAGCAAACATCCGGGCCCTCGCGCGCAAGGGCGAGTGGCGGACCGGGCAGTACTCCATCGTCTTCATGAACGGCTGCGACACCTACGCCTACGTCGATGACGCGCTCTACACCGCCCACGCCGCCGTGAACTCGGACGACCCCGAAGGCTCGAAGTACGTGGACATCGTCATGAACGCGATGCCCGCCCTCTTCCGCGAGATGCCCGCAGCCACCATGGCCCTCATCCGAGGCCTCGCCGACGACCAGAACCCACACACCTACGAGCAAATCTTCGCGGACATCTCCGACTACCAGGTGGTCCTCGTCTCCGGCGAGCACGACAACACCTTCGTCCCCGGCGGCGGCGACCCCGACGAGCCCCCCCCCGGCGGCCTGGGAGGGCATGGAAGAGGGCGGGCCCGTCGCTCGCAACGAAGAGCATCGCTTCGAGACGCCGCAGCTCGCCGCGGGCAGCTACCGCTTCGAGATGACCGGGTCCGGCGACGCCGACCTCTACGTGCGCATCGGTGACGCGCCGACCGTGAGCATCTACGACTGCCGGCCCTACAAGTCCTCGGCCAACGAGGCCTGCGACGTCGAACTTCCCGCCCCGGCGACCGTGCATGTCATGGTCCGCGGCTACCGCGACGCGGAGTACGCGCTCACCGGCTCGACTCTCTGAGAGGACCTGCCTCGGAGCCGGCCGCTTCGGCTATGCTGCGCTCCGTGGTTCAGCAGAAATACGACCTGGTCGTCATCGGTTCGGGGCCCGCAGGGGAGAAAGCCGCGGCCCAGGCCGCGTATTTCGACCAGAGCGTCCTGGTCATCGACCGCGCCCCGGCTCCCGGTGGCGCGGCCGTACACACGGGCACCCTGCCCAGCAAGACCCTCCGGGAGACGGCCATTTACCTCTCTGGTCACCGGAGCCGGCAGCTCTACGGGCTCTCCGTCGAGCTCCAGGCGGACGCCACGGTGCCGGTCCTGATGCAGCGAAAGGACCACATCGCCGAGGTGGAGGTCCGCCGCATTTACGGCAACCTCGAGCGCCACGGCATCGATTACCTGAAGGGGCACGCCCGCTTCGCCGACCCCCACACGGTCGTGGTCGAGACCGAAGAGGGTGAGCAGCGCGTTCAGGGGCGCTTCTTCCTCGTCGCCACGGGCTCGACCCCGCGGCAGCCCGAGGGCATCGACTTCGCCGATGACCAGATTCACGACTCCGACGAGATCCTCACCATCACCCGCCTGCCCCGGTCGATGATCGTCCTCGGCGGCGGGGTCATCGGCTGCGAGTACGCCTGCATGTTCGCGGCCCTCGGCGTGCACATCACCCTCGTCGACGCCCGCGAAGAGATCCTGCCCTTCCTCGACCACGAGGTTGTCGACCACCTCCAAGATGCCCTCGAACACCTGGGCGTCGAGGTGCTCCTCGGCACACGGTGGGGGCACATCCACCGCGAGGGTGACGAGGTCGTGGTGGACATTCCCGGCGCCGAGGCCCTAGTCGCCGAAGACTGCCTCTTCGCGGCGGGCCGCGTCGGGGCCACGCGCAACCTCGGCCTCGAAGCGGCCGGCCTCGCGCCGAATGCCCGCGGATATCTCGAGGTGGATGACGGTTTCCGGACGGCGGTGCCCCACATCCTCGCCGCCGGCGATGTCGTCGGTTTTCCTGCCCTCGCGTCCACGTCGATGGAGCAGGGTCGCGTCGCCGTGTGTCGGGCCTTCGACATCGGATACAAACGCGAGGTCGCCACAATGCTTCCTTACGGCATCTACACCATCCCCGAGATCAGCGCCGTAGGGCACACCGAGGCATCGGCGAAAGAAGCGGGCCTCGACGTCGTCGTCGGTCGCGCGCTCTATTGCGACAACGCCCGCGGGGCGATCGCCGGGGACCGTGATGGGATGACCAAGCTGGTGGTCGAGCGGTCGAGTCGCAAGGTCGTCGGGGTGCACCTCGTCGGCGAGCACGCCTCCGAGTTGGTGCACATCGGCCAAGCCATCATGATCGAGGGTGGCCGCGTCGATGCTTTCATCGACATGGTCTTCAACTACCCGACCCTCGCCGAGAGCTACAAGTACGCCGCCTACGAATGCTTGAAGGCCATGGACCCGCGGTGAGCAGCGGGTACCCGGCGGACCTCTACGAGGCGGTG
>Ga0164313_10003984_pt1 | contig 13186 bp, 14 predicted proteins | sample GuaBasSedimGuay4_FD_113735 | JGI IMG/M metagenome (GOLD analysis project Ga0164313, IMG submission 113735) | Subseafloor sediment microbial communities from Guaymas Basin, Gulf of California, Mexico - Guay4, Core 4569-4, 0-3 cm | ecosystem: Environmental > Aquatic > Marine > Hydrothermal vents... | reverse complement strand
TTAGTAAGTAAACTTTTCAGAATAAAAAGATAAAAAAGAACCCTCCAAAGCTTTATGCTAAGTAGGGTTTAGTTAGAATATGTAGTGTAGCGCTGTATAGTTTAATATTATTCTCTGTAAAATACTCGTTTCACTCTTTGTGAAATAGCAGTGATTAATTCATAAGAGATAGAATTATTTTTTTCAGCCAATGTATCTGCTCTATTGTTTTCTCCAAAAATTATTACCTCATCACCTTCTTTACAATCAATATCAGTAACATTAATCATGATCATATCCATACAAACATTACCAACAATAGGAGCCTTCTTATTATTGACAGTTATCCAGCCTTTTCCATTGCCATAAGTTCGACTTATTCCATCAGCATGACCAATTGGGATTGTTGCTGTTTTTAATACCCCCTCACTTTTAAAGGCCATGTTATAACCAACAGACTCTCCTTTTTCTATATGATGTATTTGAGAAATGATAGATTTTAAAGTAGCGATTGGAGTTAAATTTTTATTTTCTTTTTCTGAATTTCCAAAACCATACAGCCCAATTCCACTACGCACCATATCAAAATGAGCTTCAGGATAATTTAATATTCCAGAAGTATTGCACATGTGTTTCAAAGGGTCGTTAGTTAAGCTCTTGAATAATTTTTTAGTTATATTTTCGAAGGAATTAATTTGAATTTCAGAAAACTTTTTTTCAGATAAATCTTCACTGGCAGCAAGATGAGAGAAAACAGATTTAACAATAATCGATTTTGTTTCCTCTAATTTAGTAGTAATAAATTCTACATCATTTTTACCAAAACCCAACCTGTTTAAACCGGTATTAAATTTTAAATGTACGGGATAGTTCCTTTGTTTTGTTGCCTTAGCAACCTCAATAAATCGAGTTAAAACATTTTTATTGTATAAACTAGGTTCTAAACAACGATCTATAAGAGTTTCAAAATTTATAGGTTGAGGATGCAATACGATAATGGGAGTTTTAATTCCAACATCTCTTAAAATAACCCCTTCTTTTACATAAGCCACTGCAAGATAATCTACACCTAGCTTTTCTAGTTTTTTGGCAATTTCAGCAGAATCACTTCCATAGGCATAAGCTTTCACTACAGCCATAAATTTTGTGCTTGGCTTTACTTTTGATTTTAAATATTGGAAATTATCACCTAATGCGGTGAGGTTTATTTCTAAAACAGTTTCGTTAGCTTTTGGCATCCGCTAGGCTTGCTTTTTTTTAGGAAGTTCTTCAGGGTCTTTCACATTCATTTTACCAACTTTTTCTCGAAGCATAGCTTTATAATATGCAGCTCTGCTTAATGGTTCGTATTCATCAACCTCTCCCAAAAGAACCAAATCATCACTTTTTGCTTTTCGGAAGCTATAATTAGCAAGGTTTCCAGTACGAGTGCAAACAGCGTGTACTTTCGTAACATATTCGGCAGTTGCCATAAGAGCAGGCATTGGACCGAAGGGATTTCCTTTAAAATCCATATCTAATCCCGCAACAATAACACGAACACCTCTATTGGCGAGGTCATTACAAACTTTTACAATTTCATCATCAAAAAACTGAGCTTCATCAATACCAACCACGTCACAATCATCGGCTAGAATAGGAATATTAGCAGCGGCAGGTACTGGAGTAGAATGAATTTCGTTAGAATCGTGAGAAACTACCGTCTCTTCATCATACCGTGTGTCGATAGAAGGTTTAAAAATTTCAACTTTTTGTTTAGCAAATTTTGCGCGTTTTAATCTTCGAATGAGTTCTTCAGTTTTCCCAGAAAACATTGACCCTGCGATGACTTCAATCCAGCCAAATTGTTCTTTTTGATTTACAGTATTTTCGAGAAACATAAAATATTTTTAAACTAAAACGTAAATTCTTGACGTTTACATAAACGTTGTGTAAATTTATAAAAACAAAATAGAAAAGTTGCTTTATTTTAATAAGTTATGAAGAAGAAAGTCCTATCCCAAATAAACACGCTGGCAAAGAGCATTATTGCTTCAGAAAATATTGATATTGTTAAGACGAAAAATACACTAATTCGACTTTATGAAAAACTATCGGTATTAGAATTTCTTGAAACCAGTGTTGAAACAGAATTTGAAAAACCAGAAGAGTCAGCAACCGACTCCAAAACCTACCGAGAAGAAAATTGGTTTCAGGATCCTATGCCAGTTCCCCAACCACAACACGAAGACTCTTTGGTTGAGCCTTTAATGGAAAAAATTAAAGATATTGTCGCTCAAATGCCTAGTGAAGCACAGAAAGTAGATGAATTGTTAAAAGAAATTTTTCCGAAGAAAGAAACTAAAAAAAATGAATTAGAGGAGTTTGCTTCAACATACCAAGAGATGCCGGTTTTTGAAAGAAAGCAACCAGAAGAAGAGCAGTCTTTTCCTGAAAGTAATTCATTAAGTTCAGAAAAACCAAAATCACTTAATGATAAATTAAAGCAAGGAATTAATATTGGACTAAATGATCGTATTGCTTTTATAAAACATCTTTTTGAAAGTAAAGAAGATGATTACAGCAGAGTTTTATCTCAAATTAATTCTATGGCATCCTATCAAGAAGCTATCAATTTTATTAAAGAAAATGTGATGCCTGATTATAATAATTGGACAGATAAAGATGAGTATGCAGAGCGATTTATGAGTATTGTTGAAAAACGGTTTAATTAACTTATGGGAAAGCTATACTTAGTCCCTACACCTATAGGGAATCTAAAAGACATTACGTTAAGAGCGATAGAAGTTTTAAAAGGTGTAGACTTAATTCTTGCTGAAGATACTCGAACAAGTGGGAAGCTATTAAAACATTATGAGATAAATACTCCCATGAATTCTCACCACATGCACAACGAACATAAAACGGTAGAGGGAATTGTTAGACGGATTAATAATGGAGAAACCATTGCAATTATAAGTGATGCAGGTACTCCAGCAATTAGTGACCCAGGGTTTTTATTAACGCGTTCTTGTGTGGAAGCAGGAATTGAAGTTGATTGCTTGCCTGGTGCCACAGCATTTGTACCTGCTTTAGTAAATAGTGGATTGCCCAACAATAAATTTGTATTTGAAGGATTTCTTCCTGTAAAAAAAGGGCGCCAGACTCGATTAAAATTATTAGCTGAAGAAGAAAGAACGATTATTTTTTATGAATCTCCACATAAATTAATTAAAACACTCACTCAATTTATAGAATATTTTGGAGAAGGAAGACAGATTTCTGTTTCAAGAGAAATTACTAAGCTTCATGAAGAAACGATTAGAGGAACAACTAAACAAGTATTAGAGCATTATACAACAAAACCCCCTAAAGGAGAGATTGTAATTGTTGTAGGAGGAAAATCTTAACCGTGCTTCCCTTTATTCCATCCATGTTTTCCTAAATATTGATCTCCACTCTCTACAGCACCATCTTCTATTGAAGTTCCCATAGAGTCATTCCAACGGTTTAAATAACCAAAAAGAGAAATTACACCAAGCATCTCTACTATTTCACCTTCATTCCAATATTGATATAGCCGCTCTTTTATTTCTTCATCAACGGCGTTGGGTATTTGTGAAGCTGCTAAAGAAAAGTCTAAAGCTACACGTTCTGCTTCCGAAAATGCTGAATGGGTTCTGTATTCCCAAATATTATCTAATTGTTCTTGCACTGCACCATATCGTTCTGCAGCTCTAATGGCATGTGCCTGACAGTAACGACAGCCTGAAGCATTACTACTCACCCAAGCAATCATTCTTTTTAAAGCAGAAGTAACCCTTCCTTCATTTTCCATCACAGCTTTGTTGAGGTTGATAAATGCCTTACTTATAGCAGGTCTGTGTTGCATGGTTAGTACACTGTTTGGACAAAACCCAAGCGTTTCATTAAAAAAGTCTGCTAATTGTTTGGTTTCTGGGCTGTGATCTGGAGCTAATGGATTTACTAAAGGCATAATGTTTTGTGTTTTAATAAGAGCTAAAAATACAAAACTTAAAAGTTTTTGGTCAGTAGTGTTTTTTGTAAATTTGCAGCTTATATTTTTTAAAATAAATCGAAACGAATATTGCAGAAATTATGACACAAACAGTAACTACTACTTGGAAAGAAAATATGCTTTTAGAATCTGATAATCCTCACGGGAATCATGTTTTAATGGAAACCGATCCAAATTTTGGAGGATCTAATCAAGGATTAAATCCAAAAGCTTTAATGCTTTCTTCTATTGGGGGGTGTACAGGACTAGATGTTGTAGCATTGCTAAAAAAAATGCGTGTTGATATTGATACTTTCAGTGTAAAAGTAGGTGCAAATATGACTACAGAACACCCAAAATATTACGACAAAGTAAATATTGATTATTATTTTACCGGAACCGATTTAAACGAAGATAAAATTAAGAAAGCCGTTTCCTTGTCTGAAGAAAGATATTGTGGTGTTATTAAAATGTTTCGTGCTTTTGCTGAGGTGACCATTACAATCCATATAAACAAATAGGGTTTTATTTTTTTAATAATTTCAATATATTATTTGAAGCTTTAAAAAAGTATATTCCACTAGTTACATTTATTAAATTAATTTCTGTTTGTTCGCCAGACAGTTTTCCTATTTGAATTATTTTTCCTGTAATGTCTGTTATTTGGTATTGTATATCGGAAGAAATAAAATCGTGATTTACTTTAAATATTCCGTTTGAAGGGTTGGGGTATATAATCATTTCATTTTCATTTTGCTCGGTGACACCTAGAGAACCATTATTATGATAACGAACTAACATAAAGTCTTCGCCACCCCAAAACCAATAAGTATTGCCTACCCCTAAAATTTTCCCATCGTTTTGCAAAATAACATCACTACTTTCAATACCAGTAGTTATAGACCCATTTTCACCAAAAGAATTATCGAGCACTCCATTTTCATCAACTCTTATAAGTTCAAAAGTGGAACTTTCTCCTTGATTATCCCAAGTTTGACTATAAATGAGTAGTTTATTATCAGTATTTACAAACAACTCCTCAGGCCTTAAAGCATCGAATAGTAGTTCGGTTTTACCGTTATCACCATAGGTTGTATCAATGGCTCCATTTGACAATAAACGCATAATTATTGTTTTGCTTTGTTCCCCTGAAACCACAACAATAGAACCATTTTCTTTAACCGTAAACGCATTTTTATAAATAAAATATCCACTCGTGTCTAATAATAAAATACCGTTATCTCCAAAAGAAGCATCTAATTCTCCGTTTGGAAGATATTGTAAAAACATAACTTCATTTCCTTGATAATCTATATTAATTAGGATAATAATTTTCCCATCATTTTTCAATTGGAACGAATTCCAACTACCTAGATTAATATTAGAAAAATATATGGCAATACCATTTTCCCCAAAAGTATCGTCTAACAATCCATTTGGCAAAAACCTTGCTATATAAATCTTTTCATTTGTATTATTTGCTCCAAATAGAATAATTTTTCCATTGGGTTGAAGAAGTAATCTTGAAAAACCATTTAAATCTGAAATTTCTGTTTCCACAAAACCATTATTTCCAAATGAAGGATCTAGCTCTCCATTTTGCATATAACGAGCAATTTTAATATAATTTTCATTTGTTCCATTGGGTTGGCTTGCAATAATTATTTTATCATCATTTTGAATTATAATAGGTGTTTTATTGTTGGATGTATTGTAATTAAGTAATAACACCCCATCATCTCCAAATGATAAATCCAATTCTCCAGATGGAAAATACTTTACTAATACAGTTTGTAAAATAGCCTCAATTCGTATTTTTCCAACAACAACAATATTGTTGTTGCTTAATTGCCCAACACCTGTAATAAAACTTTGTTCATCGTTAAAATTTGTAATTGCAATACCTTCTTCCCCAAATGACAAGTCTATAGTGCCATCTTGTGAATAACTAAAAAATGAAAAGGTCAATAATACCAGAGTAAATAGTTGAATTGTTTTCATTGTAAATAAATTTTAAGCAATAACAAATCAAGGAGGAATGATTAAAAGTAGTTGTTTTCTATTTAAACTCCAAAACCGAAAGTAATTTTAATAATTTCTTTTTACATTTACCTTTTACTTTCCCTTTTATATTTCAGAAAATTATGCGCTGGACACTTAAACCCATACCAGATAAAGAGAAAGTTGATCAACTTTCGAAAAAACTTAATGTAGATAATTCTACAGCTTCACTATTGGTACAACGAGGAATCGAAACTTTTGATGCTGCTAAAAACTTTTTCCGCCCAAGCCTAAACGATTTACACGATCCTTTTTTAATGAAGGATATGGATAAAGCTGTTGTAAGAATTGAACAAGCAATTGTTAATCAAGAAAATATTTTGGTGTATGGAGATTACGATGTAGATGGCACTACAAGTGTAGCGCTATTGTCTACGTATTTACTTTCCCATTATCCCAATGTGGCAACTTATATCCCAGATCGTTATGGAGAAGGATACGGGATATCGTTTAAGGGAATTGATTTTGCGGAAGACAATGGATTTTCACTTATTATAGCATTAGATTGCGGAATTAAAGCGATAGATAAAGTGGACTATGCTTTAGAAAAAGGAATCGAATTTATAATTTGTGACCATCATCGTCCCGGAAAAGAAATACCTAAGGCAATAGCGGTCTTAGATCCTAAAAGAGAAGATTGTGAGTATCCCTACAAAGAATTATGTGGTTGCGGAGTTGGTTTTAAACTTGTACAAGCATTAGCTTCAAAAAAGGGAGAAACGATAGAAGATTTAATCCTTTATTTAGATTTGGTTGCTACTGCTATTGGAGCGGATATTGTTCCTATAACGGGTGAAAACAGAATACTTGCCTATCACGGTTTACAGGTAATTAATAACAATCCACGCCCGGGGTTTAAAGCTATTCTTCAGCAAGTTAAAAAGGAAATCCTAACCATTACAGATGTTGTTTTTATTATTGCGCCACGTATTAATGCTGCTGGTAGAATGAAACACGGAAATCACGCAGTAACCTTACTTTGTGAAACCGACCAAAATCTTGCTGCTGAATATGCCATAGATATTGACCAATTTAATACCGACAGACGTGAAACAGACAAACGAATTACTAAAGAAGCTTTGGCTCAAATTGAAGAACAAAGAGAACAGAAAGGTTTTACGACTGTTGTTTACCATGAAACTTGGCACAAAGGTGTTGTTGGTATTGTGGCTTCTAGACTTATAGAAACCTATTACCGGCCTACTTTAGTTTTCACTAAAAGTGGAGATGTGTTGGCAGCTTCGGCAAGATCTGTAAAAGGGTTTGATGTTTATAATGCCTTAGAAAGTTGTTCTGAATATATTGAACAGTTTGGAGGTCATAAATATGCTGCAGGACTTACTTTATTAGAAGAAAATTACGAAGCCTTTAAAGCGCAATTTGAAATAGTTGTTTCTGAAACTATTGACCCAAAATTATTAATTCCCGAAGTTAGTATAGACACCTATTTGGATTTGAAAGATATCACACCAAAATTTTACAGAATATTAAGTCAGTTTGCTCCTTTTGGACCAGGAAATATGACGCCTGTTTTTATGGCAGATGATTTGCAAGATACAGGTTATGGTAAATGTGTAGGAGAAGAAAAAACACATTTACGAGTTACAGTAACTCAGCATGGTTATGGAAAACTAACAGGAATTGGTTTTGGATTGGGAGATAAAAAGGAATTAATTTCAGAAAAAAAACTATTTAAAGCGGCCTATACACTTGATGAAAACCATTGGAATGGAAATGTAAGTTTACAAATGAAGCTAAAGGATATTAAAGAATAATAGTCTTGTAAATTTGTTTTTTTATTTACATTTTTCAGAAAAGATTTATGAAAAAAAAAGATCCCTATGCAGCCCTTCGATTTAAAGAATTCAATATTTTTTTAATAGTACGGTTTGCGTTGGTTTTTGCTTGGTCTATGCAATTTATCATTATAGAATGGGAAGTTTATAGTATCACCAAAAATCCACTTTCTTTGGGAATTATTGGTTTAATGGAAGTAATCCCTGCGGTTTCAATGGCTTTATTTGCAGGTCATATTGTAGATCAAAAAGAAAAAAAGGGGCTGCTGATTAGATGTATCATTGGTTTTTCAATCATTAGTCTTGGGTTGTTTTTGTTTACTTGGCCAAAGACCACAAGCGGATTATCTTCAAACACAATTTTATATGGAATTTATTTTATGGTTTTTTTAGGTGGATTTGTTAGGTCATTTATTGGACCAACTATATTCTCGTTAACAGCATTGATTGTTCCTAAAAGGGTTTATCCAAATGCTGCAACATGGAGCAGTTCTACTTGGCAAATGGCAGCTGTTTTAGGCCCAGCTTTAGCAGGATTTTCTATCCACTGGATTGGAGTTCATTGGTCTATGAGTTTAATCATTGGTTTTTCACTTGTAGCCTTATTCAGTTTAATGAGAATATCAAAAAAGCCAATTTTAAATCCAAAGATTGGTGAGCCAGTTCTACAAAGTTTGAAAGAAGGGGTTAAGTTTGTTTACAATTCAAAGGCTATTTTTGGAGCTATTACTCTAGATATGATTGCGGTACTATTTGGCGGAGCAGTTGCATTATTACCCATTTATGCACAAGATATTTTGAAAGTAGGATCTGAAGGGTTTGGTATATTAAGAGCCGCTCCAGCTATTGGTGCATTTATTACGATGTTAATTACTGCCTATATTCCTATAAGTAGAAATGCAGGAATTAAATTATTGGTAGCTATTTTTGGTTTTGGGGTATGTATTATTGTCTTTGGGCTATCCACTATTTTTTGGATTTCGGTGCTAGCTTTATTTTTTAGTGGTGTTACAGATGGGGTGTCTATGGTAATTCGCCAAACTATTTTACAACTGAAAACCCCAGACCATATGAGAGGGCGTGTAGCTTCTGTAAATGCTATGTTTGTTGGATCTTCAAATGAATTGGGAGCTTTTGAAAGTGGTGTTACAGCAAAATTAATGGGAACAGTTACAGCAGTTGTTTTCGGTGGTAGTATGACAATAATAACGGTTCTAATAAAAGGAATTAGTTCGCCATCTTTTAGAAAATTAGACCTTCAAAAAGATTTAGAAGAGCATGAAAATGAAGATTAATATTTTTTTAGCTCAAAACGCTGACCATCAAAAACCCCATAGGTATAATGATGAATCCAATCACCAATGTTGAGGTAGGTTGATTTTTCACTTATTTTTATTTCCATCGGTAAGTGTCGGTGTCCAAATATGAAGTAGTCGTAATGTTTTGTTTCTAGTTTGCGTTTAGCGTAAATAGAAAGCCACTCTTTTTCTTTTCCCAAAAACTCTTTGTCTTCATCACCTGAAATTAGTTTGTTCTTTACAGAAAGATGTTTTGCTAACCGCACACCAATATCTGGATGAAGCCATTTAAACATCCAATTAAAAAGAGGAAAAGTAAAAACTTTCTTCATTCGTTTATAGCCTTTGTCATTAGGGCCTTTCCCATCTCCGTGTCCAATTAGAAATACTTTATCATTAAAAACAAACTCTTTATTATCCCTATAGGTTGGTATATTGAGCTCGCTTTCGAAATAATTTTTCATCCACAAATCATGATTGCCAACAAAATAATAAATAGGAATTCCAGAGTCTGATATTTCAGCAAGCTTTCCTAAAACCCGAACAAAACCTTTCGGCACTACTTGTTTATATTCAAACCAAAAATCGAATAAATCTCCTAGTAGAAAAATAGCAGCGGCATCTTCTTTTACTTCATCAAGCCATTTTATAAATTTTTTCTCACGAGGAAGGCTTTCTTCAGATGAAGGTGCTCCTAAATGATTATCGCTTGAGAAATATATTTTTTTTCCTTGAGGAATTTGCATGGTATAAATATAATAAAAAAGAGAGCCTTCAGCTATGCTGAGCAGACATTTTAGTTATCTGAGGCAAACCATTGGGCATAACTGCTATCTGTTTCCTGAAGCTTTAAGGAGTGTAATTTAATATGGGAAGGCAATTCCGTTTTAATCATTTCTGCAAAATCAACAATCATCATTTCGCTAGTGGGTTGGTAATCTACCAACAATATATTATGCCCCCGATCTTCCAATTCTTTTGCTAGCTCCACATGAGGGGTGTTTTTATTGAACACGGTAGCATGATCAAATACATCTACAATTTTTGATTTCACAATTTTTTTTAAGTCACTAAAATCGATTACCATCCCAAATTTAACGTTGGTGTTGTCTGTAATGGGGGTTCCAATAACAGTAACATGCAATTTATAACTATGCCCGTGTACATTACGACATTTTCCATCATAACCATATAAAGCATGACCTGTTTCAAAAGAAAATTGTTTAGTAATTCTAATAGTGCTCATAACTGTTAATTAGATTGCAAAGGTATACTTTTTAACAGCAAGATTATATGTCTTGATTAGTGATTTCATTTTTAGCTAATGGATAATATTTGTTTTTATATTTTACAATTAATGCAACAGCTCTAAAAGCAATCCAGACAACTAAGGCAATCCAAACTCCCATTAATTTTAAATCGAAATAATTACAAATAAGCAAAGTTGGAATAAACCCAAAGAAAGTAGATCCTATTAATATGTTTCTTAGGTATTTCATTTCTCCTAATCCCTTAAAAATAGCATCAAAAGTAAAGCCTAATGCGTTGAAAGGTTGAGAGATTAAAACAATAAAGAACATTCCGTAAAAAGTAGAAAGTACCAATGTGTCTTTAGTGAATAATAACCCAAGGGGTTTGTATAAAATAATTCCTATTAGAACTAATATTAAACTTACAACAAGATTATAAATGTTTACACGCTTAGTTAAAACCCAGAGTTTCTTGTATTTTTTTGCTCCGAGTAACCTTCCCCCTAAAATATTTCCAGCAGCGCCATAACCATCAATAAAGAAAGCAGAAAACAACCAAAGATTTATTGCAATAGTGTGTGCAGCAATAAATTCCTTACCTAAAGAAGACGCTTCTCTCACAGCCATAAGTAATGCAATATTTAAAGCAACAGATCTAACGAATAAGTTGAAACTCATATTAACCAATCGCTTTATTTCAGGGTGAACTTTTCTCTTTAATTTCAATGAAACATTTGTTTTAATTAATAGAAAAACTAAAGCCAGTATTGCCATAAGTCCTTGAGCAAATAAGCTTGCCCAAGCAGCTCCCTTTACACCCATGGGCTCTATAACTCCATCAATACCATATACGAGCATAAAGTCTAAGCCAATATTTGTTAATGCTCCAATAGTTGCAATAATCATTGGCCAAAAAGTATTTTGGAGTCCTCTAAATATCCCAAAAACAGCAAAAGTGAAAAGTGTTAATGGGAAACCCCAAACACGGATGTAATAATAATCTATACTATACTCCAAGATTTTTCCTTCGGCCCGTAGAAACACAAAAATTTCTTCTATAAAGAAATAGGTAGCAAACAATAGAAATAGACTTAGTATAACATTAAATAGTATTGCTTGTGCTGGAAAACTTTTAAGACTGTCTATTTTACCTGCTCCAAGATTTTGAGATACAATAGCTGATATTGCGCTGCGAGTTTGAGCTAAAATCCAAATAATTGTTGAAAGGAATGAACCAACAATACCTACTGCCGCAAGAGACTCTGTTCCGTATTCAGCTATGTTCCCCACAACTGCGGCATCTGTTGAGGATAAAACAGGCTCGGCAATTCCTGCAATTATAGCAGGTAATGCTAATTGTTGAATTCGTTTAAAAGAAATATCTATTTTTTGCATAGTAATTCATAACAATAAAAGGGGTCATCGCTCTGATTTGGAAAATAAATACTTCCCAATTTTTTATAACCACGAAGTTCGTAAAACTTTTGGTTTCTAATGTTCTTACTAAACGTGTCTAATCTTATTGAGCTATAGTCATTCTTGATAGCAAGATTTTCGGCAAAAGCCATTAGCTTTTGTGCGAATCCTTTTCCTTGATAATCTGGGTGAATTGCTAGACGATGAACATACAAGTTGTTTTTATTTGGAGTGAGCCATTTTACAGTTAGGTACTCTTCATCAATTTTTGGAGTCAACACAATACAGCCTATCAGATTATTTTCAATTATAAGAACAAATAATTCATCTCGTAAAACGTCATTTTCAAAGGCTTTTTTTGAAGGGTAAATATCGTTCCATTGATAAATGTTTTGTGAAATCATTTGTCGAGCACATTCTCTTGTTATTGCTAATAATTGAGGTATTTCTTCTTTTTTTGCTTTTCGAATCATTTATTCCATGTATTTTTGCGCAAAGTTACAAATTTCGAAAAAATGAAAAATATACTTGTACCAGTTGGAACTACTGAAAGTGGAATAAATAATTTAAAATATGCTTTAAATTTTGCATCGATGAATGGTGGCAAAGTATATTTAATTAGTGTCTATGAAGATTCCACAAAACTTGAAGACTTGGCAAAAGTTAACGAATTTTGGGTAAATGAAAGACGTCAGCAATTAAAGGATGTCATTAAGGCTGTAAACACGAAAGGTGTTGAAGTAATTAGTGAATCAATAAAAGGAGACCCTTTTGAAGAAATTAAAAAAATATCAAAAAAGAGAAACATTGATTTAATAATTCTTTCCCCCCAAAGTATTGAAATCGATGACAAGGTTTACTTAGGAAAAATTACAGCTAAAATTGTTAAACAAACAGAAATCCCTTTGTTAATTGTGCCTGTGAATTATCTTTTTAGAAAATTTGAAACTATTTTATTTGCGTTTAAAAACGGACATTTTGAAAAAGGAAATATTTTGGCGCCTTTAAAATATGTGAAAAATGCTTTTAGTTCAAAAATAAACTTACTTCATGTTATCACTCCTAATGCTACAGAAGAAAGTAATGTTTTAGATAAAGATCTTTTAGATTTAAAATCTTCTTTAACAACTACCAAAAATGCAACTACGTTTCAAGGAGTATTAGAACATTTTCAATCGCATAAACCAGATATGTTGTGTGTAGTGAGAAGAAAAAGAGGGTTCTTTAAAAAATTATGGGAAAAGAATGTGGTATTAAAACGTGATTTTCATACGAGTATTCCATTATTAATTTTAAGTGGGGTACAAGAATAGTACTTGGGGGATTAGCTCAGCTGGCTAGAGCGCTACGCTGGCAGCGTAGAGGTCATCGGTTCGACTCCGATATTCT
>Ga0164313_10003983_pt1 | contig 13187 bp, 13 predicted proteins | sample GuaBasSedimGuay4_FD_113735 | JGI IMG/M metagenome (GOLD analysis project Ga0164313, IMG submission 113735) | Subseafloor sediment microbial communities from Guaymas Basin, Gulf of California, Mexico - Guay4, Core 4569-4, 0-3 cm | ecosystem: Environmental > Aquatic > Marine > Hydrothermal vents... | reverse complement strand
TGGGGTTAACGACGCACCGGCCTTACGTTCCGCTAATATTGGAATAGCAATGGGAATCGCCGGTACCGACGTGGCCAAGGACGCGGCTGACCTCGTATTGCTGGACGACAATTTCTCCACAATCGTAAAAGCGGTGCGCGAAGGACGACGCATCTATGACAATATGCGCAAGTTCATCCGTCAGGCACTGACAGCCAACGTCAGCGAGGTGTCGGCACTCCTGTTAGCCTTCCTGTTGATGGGGGACGATCCACTTCTGACCCTTGGTCCCCTTATGATCCTGTGGGTGAATCTGGTCAGTGATGGAATACCTTCGCTTGCCCTGGGCGTGGACAATGAAGAAGAAGGCATCATGCAACGCAAACCTGTTGCAGGCAATGCGGGATTTTTTGCCGATCACCTTGCTACACGGATCATTATACGTGGCTTAATCCTCGGTTTTACCACCTACTTCATGTTCGACTATGCGCTCGACAGAGGCGCAACACCGGGCTACGCACAAACGCTAGCTTTTATAACCCTGATCTTCGGTCAGTTATTCCATATCTTTGACGCACGCACTTTCAGCACCCTGTATCGGCGCAACCCGTTCAGCAACGGTTACCTCCTCCTGGCTGTTGCGGGTTCGGCCTTGCTATCCATTGCCCTTATTTATAGCAAGCTGGGGCACTTAGCATTTGGCACTGAGCCTCTGGCGTTACGCCATCTGCTGCTGGCGATCGGTATCGCGTCCCTGCCAACATTCGTCCTCTCTGCGATCAAGGAAGTGTTTCGAATAAAATGGATATAATGGGGAGTGTGACCTATTTCAGTTGATTTGGCAGGCACAACGATGTTGGATCAATTGGCTTGATCGCGAGACCAGTCTGAACGAGCGACACTTCGCTGAAGTTTATTCACCCTTGTCCAGGTCGCTTGTCCGGATGTGACTGAAAGACCTTGCTCATTCCTGTAACACCGCGAGCTAGAATTGATTCCGTCATAGACATTAAACCGGGACAAAGCTTCGGGCTCAACTACGGCCGCACTCAACCCGGCTGGTTACTCTCGCCTCAGTTTGCCCCAAATACAGAACTCTTTGAATTGCGCTATCAATGGCTAGCCAGGCAGGGTCTGATGCTGGAGGCAAGAGTGCGTTGGCAGGAGACCCTGGAACAGGTTACCCTCTCCACCGCGTTAGACAATGAATTTGATTTTTACCTACGATTGACCTGGGGAATTGGCGATGTGAGCAGTCGAATTATCCACTAAACAACCCTCGGCTTATAGTCGAGGTTTATTTAGTTTTATCAGGCTTATTCGTATCCTTCATCATGCGAAGCGATAAATTATGTGGCGAATCAGAATGATATAACACCTCCTGTAAATCCACTTTATTTTCCCTGTATAAATTCAGCAACGATGATTCCATAGACTGCATTCCCAGACCGCTCCCTTGTTCAAGGATATCGTCAATTTTATTAATGTTGCCTTGTTCAATTGAATCCCTGATGGAAGGTGAACTTAGCATCACTTCCACCGCCGCGACACGCTTGTTATTTTTGGCCACGAGCAAGCGTTGAGAAATGATGGCTTTTAAGTTTAAAGACAAATCCAGTAACAACTCCTTATGATAATGGGAATCCGGGAAAAAGTTGACAATCCGTTTTATGGTTTGTGCCGCATTGGTTGCATGCAATGTGGATAGACATAAATGTCCGCTTTGAGCATATTTCAGGGCTTGCTCCATCGTTTCTCTGTCTCTGATCTCGCCAATTAGAACCACATCCGGTGACTCCCGCATTACCCGACGTAAAGCAGAACGGTAAGAGTGGGTATCCTGCCCCACCTCTCGTTGATTAATAATGGACTTCTTGTGTGAGTGAAGATACTCAATGGGATCTTCAATAGTAAGTATATGACCTGTTCTATTACTATTACGATAATCAATCATAGAAGCCAGACTAGTGGATTTCCCTGAGCCGGTCGGACCAACTACCAGGATTAACCCACGGGGAGCCATAATAAGCTTTTTCAGAACTTGTGGTAAACCCAGTTCCTCAATGCCTGGAACCGTTTCGTTAATATAACGAATGACCATGGCCACTTCATTTCGTTCACGAAAAACATTGATACGAAAACGCCCTACTCCATCCAGCTGCAACGAAAAATCGAGTTCCAGCTCGTCTTCGAAAGCATGAATTTGACTCGGGGTCATAATCGAATAAGCCTGCTCTTTTACATGCCCCGGCAGTAACTTAGTGTCTTCAATTGGAGAGACCAGCCCTTCTATTTTTATGCCGACATTTGTGCCGACACTTAAAAACAAATCCGAGGCATTTTGCTCAACCATTAATTGTAGTAAAGATTCAATCTCCATGCATTAATAGGCTACCAAGAAAAAACTCATTGCGATAGTTTAATTTTGGCTCCCGGATGATTACAACGTCAACTCTGCGAGATGTCGCCCGACAATAGTTGCCTGGGAGTATCCAAATGACAAATACAAGAAAACCGTATGAAACGTTTACCCTCTCCTAAAGGAAATTTAACACTAGCGATTACCTTCTTTGGTAATGTGCCCTGCCGGGAATCACATTGCGAATACCACCACTCGGGCTCTCTACATCTCCACTGTAACGTGGCAAGAGAATGACGTGCAGGTGGTCAATGCTTCGTCCGGCTTCTCTTCCATCGTTGTTGCCAATCGTGTATGCATCAGGCCTGTTGGTCAGGAAAGGCAATTGTAAAACCACTTCAATTGGGCCCTTCGGGCGGTCTTGCAGAGCACGTCTGCTGAGCATTTCCTGATAAAGCGCTGTCATGTCTGTTGCTTCAATGGCGTGCTTGACCCCGATGATCGCTTCAAAATAATCTGCGTGCTCTGTTTCATTCAGGCTAAAAATTGATGCGACATGCCTTCTTGGAATAATCAGCGCATGCCCGGGGTTGACTGGATTGGTATCAAAAATACCGATGAATGATCTGTTCTCGTAAATAAATGGGTCGCCTTGGCCGCTTGTAACCTTGCAAAAATAACAGTTTTGTTCAGATAGGGTGTTACTCATAAAATGACCGGGGCGTTATGAATCAGGGATTATTGGTAGGCAGTATACTGGCGCTCGACTACCCAGAATACTCCAGGGTGATCGTCCTTAACTATATCGATTTAAAACGTCGACTTGAGATTCAAGCGCCGTCTTAAACTCCAGTTTAAGGCGCGATATTAAATCCGCTACTGGTACCACATCATCTATGGTGCTGACACCCTGGCCCGCTGACCAGATTGTTTTCCAGGCTTTTGCTTCATCTATTTCTTTTCCGAAATCAATCCCTGCCGGTGTATTCCACTGCTCCGGAGTAATCCCTATTGCTTCCAGGCTGGCGCGTAAAAAATTCGCGCTGACTCCCGAAACAGCTGCGGTATACACAACATCACTCGCTCCGGAATCAATAATCATTTGCTGATATTCAGGCGCCGCCCTGCTCTCGGATGTATTGATAAATCGCGTGCCTATGTAAGCCAGGTCCGCGCCCATCTGTAACGCCGTCGCGATATCTCGCCCGCTACTGATACAACCAGAGAGCAATACAGTTTTGTTAAAAAAACGTTTCACCTCAGCGACCAGCGGCATTGGATTAATACTGCCCGCGTGCCCGCCTGCGCCGGCCGCAACCACGATCAAACCATCCACTCCGGCAGCGGCGGCTTTTTCGGCATGCCGACGCTTAATTACATCGTGAAACACTATGCCACCGTAACCATGCACTGAATCAACCAGTTTCGATACCGCACCCAGTGAGGTAATAATCAATGGAACCCGATGTTTAATACATATTTCAAGATCCGCCGATAAGCGGGGGTTCGTTTGGTGCACAATCAGGTTAACGCCAAACGGTGCCGGTTTGAAACCTGTGTCCCGTTGGTAGCGAGCCAACTCGTCTTGTATCTCAATCACCCATTGCTCAAAGCCTTCACTCCTGCGCTGATTCAACGCGGGGAACGTACCCACAATGCCATTTTTACAACACTCTGTTACCATTTTGGGGCCAGAGATAAGAAACATTGGTGCGGCCACCACCGGTAAAACCAGTTGATCAATTAATTCATCTGTTTGCATGAGCATAGAAGATAAACACCCTTTCACCCAAAATCAAGTGGTACTCGCACCGAGATTCTTGTTCGCGGGCCTGGTAGAGGGCTGAGACAGCCTACTCCACGTACACCCCAAATATTTAAAGCACTCACAAACAAAAAAAGCGCCAGCAAGTGGCGCTTTTTACTGGTTGATCGCAGAACAACCTAGTCGTCAGACAACTCCCCTACTTCGGCTTCTGAAGGCAGTTGAAAGCCTTTCAGATGATGCGCATCTGCGTCTTCATCGATGACTTCCAGGCCTTCAACATCACTTTCTTCCCCAACCACGTCAACGCTTACGTTAAAACGAACATCCGTGTGCAGGATGATTTCTGCAGGAAATTCACCTACTTCTTTGAATGCACCATCGACCAGATAAACTTCTGATTTCTCGATCGTAACTTCGTCGCTCGACATGGCTTCAGCAATATCAACGTTCGCCACCGAACCGAACAGGTGCCCTTCGGCATTGACCAGACGGGTAATAGAGACAGACCGCGGTGCCAGTTCAGCACGCGCTTTTGCAACGTCCAGACGTTCTACTTCCTTTTGCGCCAGATCACGGCGCGCTTGCTCGACCTTTTCTTTTGCATCTTCAGATGCATACATGGCCTTTTTCTGAGGAACCAGGTAATTACGGCCAAATCCGGGTTTTACCGAAACTAGCTCACCCAGTTCACCCAGGTTACGTATATTTTCAAGTAATATGACCTCCATTAGATCACCTCTTAGTTCTTATGGCTGTCGGTGTATGGCATCAGCGCAAGAAAACGCGCGTGCTTGATGGCCGTTGACAGCTGGCGTTGATATTTAGCTTTAGTCCCGGTATTGCGAGCAGACATAATCTTGCCGCTTTCCGTTACGAAGCCTTTCAGGATTTCAAGGTCTTTGTAATCAACCGAGGTAATACCCTCTACGGTAAATTTACAAATTCTACGGCGCGTAAAACGTGGGCGATTGCCTTTGCGCTGGTTCTTTTTCTTTCTTGGTCCGGCCATTATGCTGCCTCCTCTTTGTCACTGTCCGCCGTGGCGTCAGCTTTGTCGTCATTTTTGCTTTCTTCTTTCTTCGGCTTTACAACCTCAGCTTCTACTTCTACTTCAACTTCTACTTCAACGCGCGCTAAAGGCGAAGCAACGGTTACTGCAGAACGCTTGATGACAACCAGGTTTCTAATGATGGCATCGTTAAACTGAAAACTGGTTTCAATTTCGCGCAACGTCTCAAGGGCGACTTCAACATTCATCATCACATAATGCGCTTTGTGCACATCATTGATCATGTAAGCCAGTTGGCGGCGGCCCCAATCTTCTATACGGTGAATATTTCCGCCTGCGTCAGTGACCATCGCGCTGTAGCGCTCAATCATCGCAGGCACTTCTTCGCTTTGATCCGGATGGACCAAAAATACGATTTCGTAGTGTCTCATGTTTTCCTCTTGGTATGTTCCCTCCGACAGAGTCCCTAAATAAAAAGTAATAAGGAGAATATTCGGTAGAGAAAGGAGTTAAAAAGGCCACCCGGCAACATACACCAAAACGACGGGCAGCGTTAAGGCGCGCGATTGTATTTTGATTGGGCGAATTGATCAAGCCAAATAACGTCGTTTTAAAGAAAATTCTCGTTTTGTACGGCTACTATTTACTGATTTTCTAATATTAACATTAGCCAATATACTACTAATGGGTAGTTAGCACTTGACAGCATCCACCCATTAGAGAGTACACTTACGGCCGTTCGGTCGAATTTGTTGTATGGCCGGCACATAATTATTTGTACATAAATTAAATAACCAATTGATAATAGAGGATATTATGAAAGTAACAAAACTTGCGGCAGTCGCTGCAACCATCTCACTTGCAACAATGGGTGTTGCACAGGCAGATACATTAGAAGATGTATTGGCCAAAGAAAAGGTTACCTGCGGCGTGAGCCAGGGTTTACCGGGTTTTTCTAACCCTGATTCAGAAGGCAACTGGAGCGGTCTTGACGTAGATTTTTGTAAAGCCGTTGCTGCAGCCGTATTCGGTGATGCAGGCAAGGCAGAGTTCAAACCACTTTCTGCAAAAACACGCTTCACGTCACTGACATCGGGTGAAATCGATTTATTGCCGCGTAACACTACATGGACAATGAGTCGCGATGCACAACACGGCGATTTCGTTGGTGTTAACTACTATGACGGCCAGGGTTTTATGGTACGTAAAGATCTGGGTGTTGTCAGCGCGCTGGAATTAGGCGGCGCGGCAATATGTACCAACACTGGTACCACCACTGAGCTTAACGTTGCCGATTACTTCCGTTCCAACAACATGGAATATACTGTTGTAGCTTTTGAAAAAGCTGACGAAGTTGTCGCAGCCTATGATGCGGGTCGTTGCGATGTATATACTACTGACCAATCAGGTATCGCTGCACAGCGCACCAAACTTGCGGACCCTAACGCTCATATAATCCTGCCTGAAATCATCTCCAAAGAGCCTTTAGGCCCGCTGGTACGTCACGGTGACAACCGTTGGGGTGATATCGCAATGTGGTCTTTGAACTGCATGATCAACTCAGAAGAAATGGGCATCACCAGTGCTAACGTTGACGAAATGGCGAAATCAGATAACCCTTCTATTCAACGTCAACTAGGCGCTTCCGGTGATTTGGGTGAACTCCTGGGCATTCCAAATAACTTCTGCCATAAAATTATCGCTCAGGTAGGTAACTACGCTGAAAGCTTTGAGCGTAACGTTGGCCCGGATACACCTCTTGGCCTGGAGCGTGGCTTGAACGCACCATGGTATGAGGGCGGCCTTTTATATGCACCTCCTGCGCGTTAAACCGCTGTAATACCTGAAGGCACTTCTAACGAAGTGCCTTCAGCATTTATAAGCCCTCCATAATAATAATTATCCCTACACCTGGGAGGAATATCATGGCGAAAGTCACTGCTTCAGCGCCACCTAAACAGAGCTTTTCATTTAGCGATCAGAAAACTCGCGGCCAAATATACCAGTTCATTACAATCGCACTTTTAATCTGGTTTGTATGGTGGATTATCGACAACACCGCCACCAATATGCGGGACCAAAACATCGAGTTTGGTTTTAAGTTTCTAAATACGCAGGCCGGGTTTGGCATCATTCAATCACTGATTGATTATTCAGAAGAATCCTCTTATGGCCGGGTATTTTTTGTCGGTCTACTCAACACCCTCGTCGTGGCTTTCATTGGCTGTTTGCTGGCGACCATATTAGGGTTTATCGTCGGCGTCGGCCGATTAAGCAGCAACTGGGTAGTGAAAAAAATCTCTACGATATACGTCGAAACCTTACGTAATATTCCATTGCTCCTGCAAATATTTTTCTGGTACCACGCGGTACTCAAACCGCTGGCCAGCCCGCGCGATGCACATAAATTAGGCGACGAATTGTGGATTTCCCTGACCAATAACGGCTTCCTCATTCCCAAGCCCGTTCCGGAAAGCGGTTTTGGCATTGTTTTTATTGCATTTCTCCTGGGCATTGTCGCGACTATTCTGCTCTCTCGCTGGGCGAAAAAACGCCAGATGGAAACCGGACAGACATTCCCGGTTATCTGGACATCTCTTGCACTTATTATCGGTGTACCCTTCCTGGTTTATCTGGTTATGGGCGGCCCGCTGACCATGCAACCCGGTGAAATGGGTAAATTCCGCCCCGTTAACGGCCTGGGATTAAACATTATTCCGGAGCTGATGGCCTTGTTATTCGCACTGGTAGCGTATACCGCTGCATTTATCGCTGAAATCGTTCGCGCCGGCATTCAGGCGGTTAGCCATGGCCAGACTGAAGCGGCACACGCACTGGGCCTCCGACAGGGCCCTACCCTCAGGCTAGTGATCATACCGCAGGCTTTACGCGTCATCATTCCCCCTTTGACAAGCCAGTATCTGAACCTGACTAAAAACTCATCTCTGGCAACAGCAATTGCCTACCCCGATTTGGTCGCAACTTTCGCCGGAACGGTACTTAACCAGACCGGTAAAGCCGTCGAAATCATTATGATGACAATGGCGGTCTACCTGACCATTTCTCTAATTACCTCAATATTTATGAACTGGTATAACGCCAAAGCTGCACTGGTGGAGCGATAATCATGAACGATAAAAATAATTTAAACGAGATAGGCGTAATCAGTAACATCAAATTACCTGACCTGGATCCCCCTGCCAACACAGTAGGTGTTATTGGCTGGGTAAGAACAAACCTGTTCAGCGGGCCGTTAAACACCATACTCACCTTGGCCGCCCTGGCGCTATTGGTGCTGGTAATTCCCCCCATACTGAACTGGACCCTGTTTGATGCCGTCTGGTCCGGTGGCAGTGATGCCTGCAGAGAAAACCCGAATGCGGCCTGCTGGACATTTGCCAGTTCGTGGTGGGAGTTTTTCCTCTACGGCTTTTATGACAAATCAGAACGCTGGAGAATTGACCTGGTGCTGTGGGCATTGTACGTCGGCATTGCTTTTATCGTTGTCGATGATGAAACCCGAGCTCAGCGGCCCACATCATCTGTTCTGGCATTTATCATTGCCATCATGACCGGCGTTTTTGTGTCCCTGCTGATCAGACATGGCGCACCAACCATGTGGATGTTTGCCGGAGGATTGCTGACGGTTGGTCTGATTCTCTGGGCCTGGGGTTTACCCAATGGCCGCAGCCGCATCGGCATGATTTTGCTATTTGGTTTCCCGGTTTTCGCGTATTTCCTGCTTGGCGGTGGTGTTTTAGGCCTGTCGGAGGTACCCACCAGTGATTGGGGCGGGTTTTCGCTAACGCTCGTCATTGCGATCACGGGAATCGTGGCGTCTCTACCCCTGGGTATATTGCTTGCACTGGGGCGGCGATCTGAAATGCCCGTACTTCGTCTGTTGAGCACGCTGTTTATAGAATTCTGGCGCGGCGTACCGTTGATAACGGTATTATTTATGGCGAGCTTCATGCTGCCTCTGTTTATGCCCAAAGGTGTAAACTTTGATCAACTGATTCGCGCGTTGATCGGTGTTTCATTGTTCTCTTCCGCCTACATGGCCGAAGTGGTACGCGGTGGCTTACAGGCGATTCCCAAGGGCCAATACGAAGGTGCCCAGTCTCTGGGGCTCTCTTACTGGAAGATGATGGGCCTGGTAATTATGCCGCAAGCCCTGAAAATTGTAATTCCGGGCATCGTGAGCACCTTTATCGGGCTTTTCAAAGACACCACGCTGGTATTGATTATCGGCCTGCTGGATTTTTTAAACTCGGTGCAAACCGCGACCACCAACCCCGAGTGGTCGATAAAGTCTGTGCCCTACACGGGATACGTCTTCGTCGCGATTGTTTTCTGGGTTCACTGCTTCGGAATGGCGAAGTACAGCCATAACCTGGAACAAAAATTGCACACCGGACATAAACGATAATAAGCCTGAATTTGGAGAGAATAAAATGATTGAAAAAAGCCATGACATCGAACTGGAAGAAGCAGATCGCAGTAAAATGAATGTCAGTGATGAAACCACGATTAAAATTATAGACATGAACAAGTGGTACGGTACGTTTCACGTGCTCAAGGACATTAACCTTGAGGTAAAACGCGGTGAACGCATTGTTATCTGCGGCCCGTCGGGCTCCGGGAAATCAACCCTCATTCGCTGTATAAATGCCCTGGAAGAGCACCAGGCAGGGCAAATATTTGTTGACGATATCGAATTAACCAATAATCTGAAAAATATCGATGCGGTTCGGCGTGAAGTGGGAATGTGTTTTCAGCACTTTAATCTGTTTCCGCATTTGACGGTTCTGGAAAACTGTACGCTGGCGCCGATTTGGGTTAAGAAAACCAGCAAAAAAGAGGCGGATGAAATCGGAATGAAATACCTGGAACGGGTAAGAATACCCGAGCAGGCCAATAAATACCCCGGACAACTCTCCGGAGGGCAGCAACAGCGGGTCGCCATTGCCAGAAGCTTGTGCATGAACCCGAAAATCATGCTATTTGATGAGCCGACCTCAGCGCTTGACCCGGAGATGATCAAAGAAGTACTGGATACCATGATCGAGTTGGCGCAGGAAGGCATGACCATGCTGGTGGTTACCCACGAAATGGGCTTTGCGAAAACGGTTGCGAATCGAGTAATATTTATGGACGAAGGGCAAATCATCGAACAAAATGAACCGAATGAATTTTTTGATAACCCGCAACACGAACGAACCCAGTTATTCCTGAGCCAGATTATGTAACGGTCAGGTTTATTTGAGTGCAAACCTCAAAGGTGGCCAGTATTATTGGCCGCCTTTTTTTTCATTTACTATTGTCCTATTCGCTCACCAACCTCACCGCCAGTTTAAAATGAATGGGGGCGGGGCTGGATGTGCCGTTAAAGAAATCGATTTGCATGATCATTTCGGGATTGTTCTCCAGTTGTGACTGGGTCCAGTAAGATGCACTGCGAGTATTAAAAAATATCTCCTGGTTGATCACGGGGTTGAAGTAATCCCGATCGAGCAAGGTTTCGAGTTCTGCAAACATCGGTAAACGCCACTGTCGGGAGCCGCATAATCCTAAGCGGTTCATCTCCTGAGTATAAGCGTATGTATCGCACTGCATGCCATAACAGCTTCCGCGGTTTTTATATCCCCTGGTTGCTCGTGTAGGGTCATACCAGCTGTAGCGGTGTTCGACATCACTAATGCCCGCGTCAAATAATTTGGTCTCCCACAACAATCCGGTTCTGGTATCGCGTGCGCAGGACCAGCGTAAAGCCGTATCGGCTAATACTTGTCCGTCAAAACCAATCTTATCAAAACGCGTGGCCCTTTGTTTGTGCTGATTCCCCTGTAGTAGCTTCTTGCTCGAAAACACCGTCGACGAGGCAACTGAAGAAACAGGTGTTTCGGCACCTGCTGGCTCTGAATCCGGCTGGACCACGAGAACAGAACCAGAATCAGCTCGCGGCGCCGTTGTTATAGGTGTTAGTGGCTGAAACAGCGAACGCTGGGCCTTTAGTCGCTCTTGTACAGGGTTTTCGGTTATACCGGCCCGAGAATGACTGCTTTCAGGTTCCAGGTAGCCTTTTAGCAAATAGGCGAGCCCGGCGACAAGAAATAAAATGAATAAACCAAAAGTTGTTTTATTGATTTCGCGCCTGATGTTGTCAGCCCCCTACTCCTTAATTTTTATCCCAGCACGGATTAAGCTTATCATCCTGATGCCAGGCCCAGGCACAATCAACCGTGGTTCTAATTTTTACCATGCCGCGGCGACCGTCCTGCAAAATGCACTGAATAGGGGTACGCCCGCGTAGTTTCCCGTTTCGCTGCGCCATCCAGCTCGCGCCGGCCTCAGGCCGTGAGGGATAAGAGGTGTGCAAAGCCTGAGCGATACCCAGGATATGTTCAACACGCGCATCGATATCCTCAGATTCGGGTAACACCTTCATGCCATCCTGAAATTTACGCATATCACGCGGCTTAATCACGCCCTGGCAACCCAGGATCGAAATTTGAGCATCAGAATTGATTCCCCACTCTCCCAGTATACGCATCACTTCCTGTGCCCGTAACAGGGCCTGTTCCTGAACGCTTGATTGACTGATATTGTCTGACATTGGGTACTGTTGATTGTTACAATTGAATTAAGCATTAGATAATACTATGCAATTTACTCAAGAAATATACCTAAGCTGGATATATCACAACCATCCGGCCTAATATAGATAAAAAACCACATGCATATTTTACTCATCGAAGACGATATTCAGGCCGCTGAATATATTATCAAGGGCCTGGAAAAGCATCGCTACACCTGTGAACACACAGCCTCCGGTGGAGATGGCCTGGCGCTCGCCCTGCAAAACAATTATGCCTTGATTATCGTTGATCGCATGCTACCCGTCATGGACGGCATTACCATCGTGAAAAAACTGAGGGATTCCGGCATGCGTAAACCCATCCTCTTTTTGAGCGCATTGGGTGAGGTTGACGAGCGGGTCATAGGCCTGAAAGCCGGCGCAGACGACTACCTGGCCAAACCCTTTGCCATGTCAGAGTTGATCGCCCGAATTGAAGCCCTGATTCGGCGGGACACCCAGCAGAGCCAGGTTTCAGAATACCAGGTGGCCAATTTACACCTTGATTTGCTTTCGCGAGAAGTTTCGCGCGACGGGCAGAAAATTGATCTAAAACCGCGCGAATTTACCCTTCTGGCCTATCTGATGCAGCACCACGACCAGGTAGTCACGCGCATGATGTTGCTAGAAAATGTCTGGGACTATCATTTCGACCCGCAAACCAACATCATTGACGTACACGTGAGCCGATTGCGCACTAAAATCGATAAACCTTTTGATAAGCCCTTGTTACATACCATCCGGGGAGCAGGTTATCGCCTTTATGATCAGTAAAATATTCAAAGGCGCGTTACACAGCTACAGTTTTCGAATTGCCCTGATGTATGTGTTGTTTTTTTTGGTATCGACGCTGCTCCTGTTTGTCTTTATATTTTATAACGGCACGCGCAGTGCCACGGAATTACTTGATGAAACCCTACGTTCCGATAAAATAGCCTTTGCCGAACGTTACATACAGTCTGATTTAAATGGCTTAATACGCCTGATCAATGCGCGCGCGCAAGGACAGGGTTGGGATTCTGTCTATTCCTTGATCAACGTTGAAAAAGAGATTGTCGCCGGCAACCTCGCCAGTTGGCCGAATACATTGCCGGCAAATGGCTCAGTGGAATTTGAAATCGCGCGTTCGCCGGATCATTCAAAAGTGGCTACCTATCGGGGGGAGGTGATCAATCTGCCCGAAGATTTTTCACTTTTGATCGCCCGCTCCAGGCAACGCATAACAAATGCCCAGCACAGGCTGGTCAATACGTTCTCATGGGCCGCCATCATCACGCTCATTCTCGGCCTGGGAGGCGGTTATATACTCTCAAAGCGCGCTGTGCGGCGTATTTCAAGCATTAACCGCCTATGCCGGACTATTGTTGATGGTGACATCAGCCAGCGGCTTCGCGTCGCACCGCAGGTACAGGATGATCTGGACGACCTAAGCGTC
>Ga0164313_10003982_pt1 | contig 13187 bp, 9 predicted proteins | sample GuaBasSedimGuay4_FD_113735 | JGI IMG/M metagenome (GOLD analysis project Ga0164313, IMG submission 113735) | Subseafloor sediment microbial communities from Guaymas Basin, Gulf of California, Mexico - Guay4, Core 4569-4, 0-3 cm | ecosystem: Environmental > Aquatic > Marine > Hydrothermal vents >... | reverse complement strand
TGACCGACAATGCCACCAAGCCCTCCCGCGCTACGAATATGCCTCCCGAACAACGCAGGGCCCGGTTGTTGCGTGCAGGGGTCGCTTGTTTTGCGAGCAAGGGCAGGGTCTACCAAGCATGCAGACTTGGCCCGGGCATGCCAGGTATCAGTGCCAGCTGTGTTCTCTTATTTTCCCAGTCGGCTCGCTATGGTGAGTGCAATCCTCGAAGAGGTGGGCTCTTCTATAGATGACCCCGATGAGGATATTCACGACAGGGCGAGGGTAATTGCCGCGTCCTCGGGGTTTCTTGCAAAGATGGCTTTTGACGGAGTGTCAGAGAAGCGCAGACAAGCGTTTGTTGCCCATATTCTTGCGCCGTTGATTCGGGGGTGAACAGCAGTTTTGTTGAGCTTGAGAGTAAAAACCGATACGGGCTCATTTGATATTGAGGCCGCTGTTCTACGAATAGGCGACGACTATCTCGTTGCCATCTGGGGGGGAGAAAAGCCCCATATTGGCGCCGTTGCAGCGGCCCAACCCCGTCCCAGCCTGCACAGCCCCGAAACCACAAGTGCAACAGCATCGGTTATCTGTTTCCCGGGCCATAAGGAACTGGAAATAGCCAGGGTAGCTTCGGAGAAGTTGTCCGCGGCACTGGGCGCCAGCGTTGTTGTTACTGCGGGAATCCATTGGGATAACATTAGCAAAGAAGGTATAGGAAAAGTTATGAGCAATTCAAAAATACTCACAGACTTGATTTTGAAGAGAGTCACCCATGGCGCGTAGAATTGTTATCGGCATTTCCGGCTCCAGTGGTGTCATTTACGGCGTGCGCATGTTGGAGCACCTGAGAGACACCGACTGCGAAACACATCTGATTATTTCCAAGTCTGCCAAGCTCAATATAGAAATTGAAACATCTTACAAGTTCAAGGAAGTGGCGGCATTGGCCGACTACACCTACGATCCTAAAAATATGGCGGCATCCATATCCAGTGGCTCCTTTTTAACAGATGGCATGGTGGTGGTGCCCTGCACCATAAAGACGCTGTCCGGCATCGCCAACTCGTTTACTGAAAACCTGTTGATACGCGCTGCCGACGTAACCCTGAAGGAAAAGCGCAAGCTGGTTCTGGTGGTGCGGGAAACACCTTTGCACAAGGGGCACCTGAATCTTATGATGACCGCTGCCGATCTCGGTGCGCATATAATGCCGCCGGTACCGTCCTTCTATCATATGCCTAAAACCATCGATGACATTATTGACCAGACCATTGGCAAGGTGTTCGATTATATGGGCATAGAGCATGAGTTATTCGCGCGTTGGAGTGGTATGGCACCAGAGGCCAGTAAGTGATCGAAGTTTTTTAAGGACTTAAAGCAGTTGGAAATTTCTTATTCAATAAAGTCTGCCAGTTTCACCGCCCCTTCGCCCCTGGCCTGCAGTCGAACGAACTCCAACCGCCGTTCTGGCTCATTCAGTGAGGGTTTGGTGGCATCGATGGCCCAGCGGTTGTTGGGAATACTTCGAATGTCCTGGGCGCTGTGAATCAGTGTTGTCAGGGGCTCAGGTAGACCGCGAGTACCGTTGAACCCCTCTGCGCTGCCAATGCCGTTAGCACGGATAGACAGGGCAAATAACACATCGTTTGTGTTGTAGATGTCCACATCTTCATCCACCACAATGCTCAGCCGCGGTGCCATGGGATTGGCCATGGCAGTTTGCATGACCTCCCGCACTTCGGCGGGGTTGTTGGCGGTCATCTGTATAAAGGCACAATTACCACAGGAGTGCAGCGGCATATGGATGTCTGTTACCGGCAACCCCTTGGCTTGTAGCATGGTGAACAGGGGTGGAATAGTTATAAATTCAGCCAGTGAATGATGTTCGGTAAAGCGCGTGGGTTGAATGTGTCTGTAGATAGGGTTCTTGCGCATGGTGATGGCGGTCACATCGAAGAAGGGTTCTTCGGAGATGAGGGGGGCGTAGCTGTCCGAATGCGAAGAGGCGTGTATGTAGGGCATTTTTTCCGGGTCGATAAACCCCTCAATAACAATCTCTGCCAGCGCCGGTATTTCCAGGTCCAGGGTTTCTGCTTTCGTGGTTGGCACCGGTTCACCCAGGATGGTTGAAATAAGGTTTAGTTCACTGAACCCGGGGTGTGGCCCGGTATACGCTGCGCCAAATTCGTAGGCGGGGTGGCATCCGATTACCAGGGCCATGGGGCAGCGTTCGCCACAGTCGGGCCGGGGCCCTGGGCCAATTTGGCTACATAGCCGGGGATTACCGCCCCCGGACCTCCGCGGATTCCGAGCGCCAGGGCCTGGGTATCGCGATAGCGAGTCAGGCAGTCGGTAATGCGAAAGTCTGGGAAGCCTTTGATATTCTCCAGGAGGAGGGGGCGGGTGGTTTCAGAGCACAGGGCGGCAACTTCTGTCGCCGGGTCGACCGCTTTGCTAATAGGTAAGATTTGTCCGGATGCTTTGAGTTCGTCCAAAAACGACCTTAGGTCTGCCTTGCTGTGGTTCATTGTATTCTCCCATTGGACTCAGAGTGGTTGATGCGGGCTAAAGACTGTGACTTTACCGGCATACAAATACATGCAGCGCACGGTTGCCTGGTACGAACTACAACTGGCACGTAAGCTACAGATTAAATTGAACACGGGTCTGCAGGATCCAACCACGATCACCACCTGCAGCCGAATCGGTCTTGAACCGCAACAGGTTGAACATGAAGCGCAAGTCAGGTCGCCGGTAATAGTTAAGCGCAGCACCGAAATTCCACTGCTCGCCACCGAGCACGTCACGATCATTCAAATCCACCCAGGATGCCCGCAGGCCGACTTCCCAGGCGCGGGCGCCAGACTCAAGATCCGGGCGCACGAACTTTCCCTTTTTGTAATTGAAGCTCTGTCCCGTCAGATAGTGACCGACCTCAAGGTAGGCGCCGTTGAAAGTGTTGCGACGTCCTGCCTCACGATCCCATCTCGAACGAAACAATTCCAGGCGTATTGAACTGGCATCCTTTCCGCCGGCCAGTTCCACACCGACCGTGTGCTGGTACTGCACATCATCAAGCAGGCCGGTATCCACCAGCCGAAAATCGGTCACATTGGACTCGGGCAGGGTCCGGTAGCGCGCTTCCCGATCCATTTTCTCACTGATCACCGAAAGACCAATGTGTCCGATATGTTTGGGGCCACGGATTGGGTTGGCGATCAGCCGAAACGCCCCGCCGTACTTGCCGGCATCATTGTTGGCGTCCCGGCCAAAAAACATGCCACGCATTCCCCATCGTCCCCGGTCAACGTCGTAACTGACTGCCAACCGGCGATTCATCGAAAAAGTGTCCACCGGCAAGGGCCGTTCCATGAATAGCTGGGACAGCGAGCTCGTCATGGCTGACAGGTTCTGGGATGCCCGTTGATTGCCTACCCTGATGGAACTATTCTTGCGAAAGTCCCACTGCACATACAGGTCCGATAAATTATTAGTGCCATCGGTCAGGTCCAGTTCCAACTTGTAGCTCAAGCGGTCGAAAAATGTGGCAAGACCCGCTATACCAACCCTGAGACGGCGCAAATCCCCGCCATCTTCACTGGACGGAATGTCGCCGGAATAGGCTGCGTATTCAAGTCCCACTCGACCAAAGAAGATGTAATTCCGCCCCAATAATAGTGTTCTCAGGGAGCGGGCGCTCTGGGTATCCTCGATGAGTTCAGCAGTGATCTCCCGACGTGCTTCTTCTGTCACTTCCGATGTGGCTTGCACGCTATCTTCATCCAGCGTATTAACATCGGCCTGCAATACGCCTGACCGGGCAAGCACTAAAAGCAGACAGAGCAGGGAAAAAGTCCGCGTAGGTCTAACCAGGATAGCCAGGGTCGTCACCAAATTACTGCCACCAACAGAGTCAAATTTTCATGATCAGAATCATACACAGGTAAAGCGTAAGCGCCAAATAAACGACAGGGGGGGTTGAATCCTGGCGGCTGGCATGGTGGCCTGCCGCCCGTCATTTTGGTGGCGATTGTGATCTTTGCAATCTCATACCTAGCCAATTTGTTCTGTTGGCTAATCGAGCTCCAAACTTTCTGGTAGCTACATACAGGCCCTCAAAATTGCTCCGGCATACTCAATCCAATAAACTTCAGCGATTCTCAAACCGGTTGTAATCGAACAATCCGTGCTCGATCGGCGCGTCATCACGATAAGCCGCGTTGAACACGTCACTCTGATTCCAGAAGGCCGGGTTCGTACGACGCACACCATAATTATCGAGGAGCAAAGCATAATCTTCCTCGGTTTGCAGCGACGAGATCATCTCGACGAACCGGCCCAACTCCGCCTCGCTAACGACGAAAAACGCGTTCGGGTATGAGCCAAGAAATCCCGGAACAACCGAAAGAGTATCTTCATCCGGCTTGCGGGACTTTTTCTCGCCGAACATCGCCGTGAGATTCAAATGCGCGTCGTTACTCAGTAACGTCACGTAAGTGTTGTCTGACTGGCCACGAATCTCGAGAAATGCAGTCTGCGGCATCAGTGTAACTGATTGCCCGACCAGTTCTTCGAGCGGGGCCAGGATATTGCGCACGGCATCATCACTGATGACCTCGAGGTCATACCGCTGCGACAAAACAGGCCCAAGGCGCTGCGCCAGCAACTGGAAAAGCTCGTTTTTCTCGTCATTGGTTTGATAATCGATCGCGGGTACGCCTTTGCTCTCGAAACGCGGCATGGTCATATATTTCATGACTTCCTCATCCGCATCACGATACCAATACGCTCGCTCGCGATCGCGGACATCCGGTGGCAGCAACCACAAAAAATTCGATTCGCCTTCCATACGCAGGAAATCCATATACGCGCGTGTTACGACTTGATGGCCTGCGTTGCCAAACACGTCATAGCCAGCAACCAACAGATAATAAATCTTTTCAAGCAATGCGTAGTCAATTACCCAGGCCGTCTTCGGTGGCCGGCCGATCAGGCCTTTCTCCACTGTTGCAGTGTCAAAATGGCGAAATACGGTCAGGGCAGCATTGTCATTGACACCATCACCATCCCAGATTGCATCAAGGGTGATATTGCCTGGCTCCACGTTGTTCCTTATCAGGTAGTCGTCAAGCGAGGCGATTGACGCTTGCTGCTGCTTCGAATAACGGCGCCAGAGCGGCAACGGCCTATATATACTCTCGTTGGCCGCCGGCAATTCAATGTTCTCTTGCAGCTCGGTGTAAAAATCCACAATGATCGCAATTTCAGGATCCTCGGGATCGACAAAGAACACCCAGAAGCGGTCGTTGATGACGTTCAGTGCAACCTGCCCCCGACAGACAGGCCCCTTGATAAAGGACCCGATCGTGTATTGGGCTTCATCGAGTAAAAACTTGTATCGCGACGTCGATGGTATCTCTTTAAAAGTCTTGAACGGATTCGATGCCAGCTCAGCGTCGTAGGATGGCCGTTCGGTCACTTCGAAATCAGCCTCCAGAAAAAGCTCCCGCCATCGATCCATGCGCGCCGAGTTGAGCAGATAAGGCATGTGAGTCTTTCTAACGATAGTGCCAACCTCTTCAACCAGCCGGTAGTAGACTCGTTCGACACCCGGATCATTGTAGGGACGGCGTGTTGCGATTATTTGGACTGGTTCCCCTGGCGGCGTCTCTGAGCGGACGAGGCGGAAGAATTGGCGGTTATCAAGATCAGGGAAATACAAGTGGGCCAGGAACAGGTGCTCATATATATAGCGACCGGCCAGTTGCGCTTTTAACGAGGGACCGTTCAGAAATTCCTCCCAGCTGCGGACCTCGTCCTGGAACGCCACCGGCAGCGGTGCTCGTGCCGTATAAACGGCACCCTGTTCGAGCCATTGCAGCAACGTCGCCTGATCAGCTGGTTCGAGTCCAGGCAGCGCGTAAGGCATGCCCCACAGCGGATGCTTGCTGGCGTACTCATCAAATGTATCAGCCTCGGCGCAGAATTGTTTGCGATCAAGTTCGAGATCAAAACTGTCAGGCAGTAACCGGCCGTCCGGCAACGGGTGCTCGTCTTTTTGAGTCAGAATCCGGTGCATGACGCCCGCTTCTCGATTCGCCTCAGGCGTATCGGTATACTCGTTGAGAACCGGGTGGAAACCAAGTTCCCGCCACTGGGCAACGGTTTGCGCGTCCTCAAACAGGCGCGTTGGCTGAACATTCTTCAGGCGGGACTGCTTATAGACGAGAGCTGGAGATGCGCCGCGCTCGATGCCTTCGATGGAACTTAGCTTCAGCTGGCACGGCGCGTCGTAGCAAGCATGACAAACAATACAGCGCTGCTCGAGGATCGGTTTGACCTCTTTCCGGTAGTCGATTTTTCCCGCGGGAATAACCTCAACAACACGGTCACGCGGTTCAGGTTGGCCGTAACGCTGCTCCATTTTCGACGTCGTATAAGCAGCGCAGCCGCCAAGCACCAATGTCACTCCGATCCAGATAAACCATCGATCAATCATGACTTGCCTGCATTGGCTGGTTAAATTCAAATGTGATTATAAGTAACGTGAAACAGTAAGCGAAACTAGTACCCCTCAAAGTCCTGACCGGGTTTAATATTCGGATACCGCTGCATAGTTTCCGCTTTTTTCTGAAGTATCTGGCCCATTGCGGCATAAACCCACGAATAGGCAAACATCGACCCTTTCATAAGTTCATTATCTTCTCCGGGATCATTTCTTACATCGAATACCAGGGGGAAAATGGGCGTCTGAACGGGCGACCATAAACTCTCTACCGTTTTCAAGTGAATCTTGAACGAGCGCCATTTCACGGCGAACAGATCTTCACCAATATAAACCAGTACATGTTCACGGTTTGACTTCTCCCGGTCTCCCAGTAGGAAGGCCGCTTGATCTATTCCATCAATGGGACGGTCTTTGGGAATTCTATTTTTCTCCCCTACCAGGTTTGCCAGTGTTGGCATCCAGTCTAACGATGCGAATATCTCATCTGACACCCGCCCCGCTTTGATTTTTCCGGGCCAGCGAATCATGCCGACTGTACGCAGTCCACCTTCGTAGCCGGTAAAGCCAGCCCGCCAGGGGCCGTTGGATCCGCCGCCAATACCCTCGGTAACAGCCCCATTGTCCCCACTTAAAATAAAGATAGTATTGTTCGCTATACCTGCTTCATTCAATGCATCCACAATGCGCCCCACGTTATAGTCAACCTCGGTGATGATATCGCCGTAGATCCCGGTGCCGGTGACATTGTCAAAATCCGGGTTGTGACCGAGCGGTGGATGAATCTGAGTTAGGGCTATGTACAGAAAAAACGGATTTTCCGATTTTGCCTGTTTGGCGATAAATGCCTCGGAATGTTCTATGATTTCTCTGTCGATAGTCTTACGGCTATCCAAATCAAACGGCTTGACCTTCCTGGATGCCTGGCCCTTGTTACCCTCCCAAATATATGGCTGGGGAACCACAGTGGGATCAAACTGTGGCGTCGATGAATAGCCTGCTTCGTCAGTCGTGTTTTTGATACCAAACCACTGGTCAAAACCCTGGTCTGAGGGTAAGCGTCCCTCGACATCACCCAGGTGCCATTTACCAAACAGGGCGGTCTTATACCCCGAGTCTGATAGCAATTCCGGCAACGTGTACTCCCAGGGTGCCATACCGTAAGGCAACCCGTAGGTCACGCGGTGTGTACCTGAGCGTATCGGTAGACGTCCTGTCATAATGGCCGAGCGTGTTGGTACGCACTGGTTTTCCACATTGAAATTGGTCATGCGCAGACCTTCCTGAGCCAGCGCATCGATCCGCGGTGTAGGTATAGACCCTCCTTGGATTCGGATGTCTGCCCACCCCCAGTTATCGACAAGGATATAGACGATGTTAGGTTTGTCCTGCGCGAGAGCAATGCTATTGCCCCAAAAACAGGCTAGCGATACAAGCACTACATATAGGGTCTTCATGATGAGGATACCTTTTGGGTTTGAGAGCAGGTTTGTAGAAGAGCATACAGCGAGAAGGGTATTGTGTTAACCACTTTATTCTCAGTGATGGGTTTTCCGGGCGAGTTCGCGGTATTGCTTTGGCGAATTGCCGGTCAGGTTTTTAAAGGAGCGATCAAAGGCACTGGTTTCAGAGTACCCCAAACGCAGGGCAATCTCACTGATATTTGAGTTGGTTTCCGCCAGGGCTTTCTTTGCAGCCTCTGCCGTAACCTGAATTCGCAATTCCTGGAATGATGTGCCCAGCTTACTCAAGTGCCGAGTCAAACTACGCCGTGACATAAACAGTCGCTCCGCGGTGGTATTTGCGGTGCAATCCTCTGATCCCAGGCTCTGGGCGATATGGTAACAAACTCGCGAAATCATATTGTTTTGGTCAAGAATACTTTTTTGCAATTCATCCACATGATTACGTAAAACCTCCAACAGATATGGGTCGGCATTACTGATTTTGGCATCCAGGTCTTCGTTATTAATCCAAATCGCGGTAACAGGTTGATCAAACAATACTTCTGTGCCGAAGAATGTGTGGAATTTTTCAAGCTGTGCTGGCGTGGCATGTGGAAAGTGCACTCGTTCGGGATGCCACTGAGCCCCCAAGTGTCGCCGAATAAAACAAACGAGCATCCCCATGGCCATCTCCATGTCCTGCGTGGTATCCGCCGAGGCATGTTGGAAGACACGATACTCGAGGCGGCTGTCGCGAGCCCCTTCGATAAAGGCAATGGCCACCCCCTGGGAAATAGTTTGGTCATAACGATCCAGATACTGGCAGCATTCTTTTAAGCTGGAACTGTGGTGTATCATATAGGTGCCGCCACCAAAGGAGGCCAGATCAACCTCTCTGGCGAGGTGTATCCCCAGGTATCGGTCGCCAATCCGCTCAGCCACCCAATTGAATAGCCTGATATAACTTTCCATGGGGAGTGCATCCCAATCAGGCTCGGCTTCCTCCGGTGCTACCAGTAACTCTCGCATTTCTTCAGGGGCAATGCCTCTCTCCATGGCGGCGTCAACCAACCATTTCATCCGAACTAATGGATTGTTGTCTGAGTGCGGCATTTGCGGAAAGGCCTCTAAATACAAAGATAGTCCTCTATCGTTAACCTTGCGTCCTCAATTGTCAATCATTTGAAATTCTCTTGCGTCATCCTTGACACCGCGCTCAAAGCCCAGGCAGGTGGTGTCTGGTTGGTGTACTGAACAGAAACCAAAGATGAGCTATCAAAGTTGGAGCGAGAGGAGAAAGCAATGATTCACAGAGAGGCATCTAATAAAACCCTAATAGCCAGTGCTCTGGTGTTGGCTGCGGCGGGAACTGTTAGCGCCGTTCAGGCAGTTGAAATTGAAGAGGTGTTGATAACTGCACAGAAGCGCACAGAAAGTTTGCAGGATGTACCAATATCCGTTTCCGCTCTGAGCTCGGGTGACCTGGAAGGCCTACAACTGCGTACCAGCTCGGAAATTGCAGCACAAGTGCCTAATATGCAGATCTCCACGCCACTGGGTGATGGCTTCCCGGTTGTTTCGCTGCGCGGTATTTCCATGAGCGATTTTTCACTCAACCAATCCAGCCCGGTTGCGATCTATGTCGACGAAGTCTACAAGGGCAACCCGGCTCTACAGGGTGTGCAACTGTATGACCTGGAACGCGTAGAGGTACTGCGCGGCCCCCAGGGTACGCTCTACGGGAAGAACACTACGGGTGGCGCCGTAAACTTTATTACCCAACGTGCCGGTTTTGAGCAGGAAGCTTATATTACCGCTGGTGTCGGAACATACAGCCGCAAGGAACTTCAGGGCGCTTTCCAAACGGTGCTGATTGACGATGCACTTGCGATGCGCGTTGCAGGTACCTGGGTGGAATCGGATGGATGGAAAGAAAATAAAATACCCGGTATCGACGATGCCAACGCCATTGATGAATGGGGCGGCCGCATCTCCTTCGCCTATACACCACGTGATGAGCTGGAATTCCTGCTGCGTGTATCTTCCAGCGATTCATCACCAGTCAACTATGGCATTACCGCTGAACCGGGTCCCTCTGGCGTCGGCAACTTTATGTATGAGCTATTTGGTATCGCCGGCGAATTAGCGGGGGGTACTAATGGTGGCAACGCTACCTCATATACCCGGGCGCATCTGGATGATTTCGACATTGAAAGCAATCGTGACGCCAAGCGTGAAATTGAAACCTCCGCAGTGGCCTTAACGGTTAACTGGGATCTAAGCGCAGGGTTAACTTTGACCTCCATCACCTCCTGGGACGAGGGCTCGTTCTTCTCCCCGGAAGATACCGATGGCAGCCCGCTGCAAACTGTTGAGGCAGATTATGGATCAGATGCCGACCAGATCTCCCAGGACCTGCGCCTGACTTCCAGCTTTGACGGTGATTTTAATTTCATTGCCGGCCTGTACTACGCCAATGAAACCATCGATGCCCAGACCACCCTGAAGTTCTTTAACGACCTGGACATGAACCAGGACGGGAGCCTCGACGCCAATGACTGTCTGGACCCCCTGCTGTACGCTTTTGGTCTGGGTGGCGTGGCGACCACACCGGCAGCCGATGCGGTGAATGAAGTGTTGCCAGCGATCGATCCTTCCATCACCGGCCTGGGGGATTTTGCCACCTTCGGTTGTCAGGCGCGTAACAGTTTCGAGCAGGAGCGCAGCAGTTTAGCTGGTTACTTTGATGGAAATCTCGCCCTCAATGACGCCATAACCCTGCAGTTCGGCCTGCGCTATACAACGGATAAAACCGAATTGAACGATATGGAGTCCCGCCTGCTCGATAATGGTGGCTCTGATTTGACCGACGCCGTAGGTTTTCTGATTTCTCCCACCTCTGATAATTTTACCGACCGTGAGTGGACCGGAAAAATCGGGCTGGATTACACCACCGAACATGGCACTTTGTTTTATACCAGCTTAAGCAAAGGCTACCGCTCAGGTGCCTTTAACGGCCAGGCCTTCTTTGACCCTGGCGAGGTCACTCAGGTTGATCCTGAAACCGTTAATGCTTTTGAAGCCGGTTTCAAAAGTGAAATGCTGGATAACAGCCTGCAGCTCAACGGCGCGGCTTTCTACTACGACTACAGTAATCAGCAATTCCTGAATGTGGACCCGGCTACACTTGCGCAGACCCTGGTCAATATCGACAGCTCCACAATCACGGGATTTGAGCTGGAATTGACTGCGCGTCCACTGCAACAGTTGATGCTCCGTGCCGGATTGGGTTGGCTGGATACAGAAGTGGATAAGGGTACGTTGGGTGGAGTCGATGTGGAAGGTAATGAGCTGCTCGCTGCGCCCAACTGGAATGCCAACTTATCGGTGGACTACGATATTGATATAGGCCCCTATGGTGCGCTGACCCTACACGCTGATAGCAGCTTTGTGGACGAGCAATACTTTGATGTCTTTAATACAGAGAGCATTAAAGGTGATGACTACTGGGTTCACAATGCCCGTATCGCCTACGAATCTACCGACAGCAGGTATACGGTAGCGCTGTGGGTAAAAAATATAGCGGACAAGGTTTATACCACCCAAGCCTACGACCTGCAGGCGGTTTTCGGCTTGAACTACACCCATATCGGTGCACCGCGCACTGCCGGTGTAGCGATGACCCTGAGGTTTTAGCCATGGTTAATCGGCCGGTCCAGCCGGCTCATCGAAACTTTCTTCGCCACTGGCGAACATAAAAAAGTTCTCAATAGAAGGCAGTCATTATGTCCAGACAACGCTCGGAACCCCCACAGGATAAGCTTGAAGTGCGCAGCAGTCGAAGACGCTTCCTGAAGGGAGCCGGTGCCGGCGCACTGATTGTAGGCAGTTCTTCGGTGCTGCCCAAGGCCCTTGCCACCGACTCGGTACAGGTCTGCAAAACCCCCGATTGTGACTACGATACGATTGTCATCGGCGGGGGTTTTGCGGGTGTAACCGCCGCCAGTGAGCTGAGTAACGCAGGTGAAAAGACGCTGCTGCTGGAGGCCCGCTCCAGACTTGGCGGCCTCACTTTTACTTCAGAGTTCGCGGGTCAGCCTATTGAGATGGGTGGCACTTGGATACACTGGCTACAACCTCATGTCTGGGCTAAAATGCAACGATATGGCTTGGGTGTTGAGGAAAGCCCTGTAACCGCGCCTTCTCAGGCAGTACTGCTTAGCAGCGACGGTCATCGAAAAACCTATGACCCCATGGAAATGATGGGAGCTTTGGCCGAGAGTTTTGAAAAATACTGCTACGATGCCTCCATTCATTTCCCCCGTCCCTTTGAACCACTGTTTTCACCCAGTGTGCACAAGTTGGATCAGGTCTCTATGCTGGAGCGCCTGAAGCAAACAGATCTCACCGCTGATCAACAGGATATGACTTCTGGATTAGGTTTCGCTCTGTCAGGTATCGATCTTGACGAAGCGGGAATGGCAGGTATATTGAAAAGTTTTGCTTGCGCAGGCTGGAATTTTACAGCCTTTATGGATACCCAGTCACACTACAAAATTGAGGGTGGCACTATCGCGCTGATTAACGCCATGATAAACGATTGCAATGCTGAAGTAAGCCTTTCCAGCCCAGTGGAGAGTATTGCACAGCGGGACAATAAAGTGCTGGTTACTATCGATGATGGCAGGACAATTTCTGCTGCCTCCGTGGTGATTACCATACCCCTGAATACGTATAAAAACATCGAATTTTCGCCTGCGCTGTCCAAACATAAGCAAAGAATCACCTCAACTCCCAGGCAATCCAAGGGTTTAAAGGTCTATGTGCATGTCAAACAAAACCTGGGTCAAGTCCTGGGGCTGGGCGCTCATACCCAGCCAATCAATGTCATTCAAACAGAACACTACGACGACCATCACGGTACGATACTGGTTGCGCTGGGTGGCAGCCGGGACCTGTTGGACATCAATGATGATGAAGCCGTTGCAGAGCAGGTTAAACGTTTTTTCCCCGATGTGGACGTTCTGGGCTCGGCAGGTTACGATTGGGTATACGATCTTTACTCACAGGGTACATGGCCTGCCTTCAGGGTTAACGAAATGACAAAAGATGTTCCGGCGATGCAAAAGCCTGAAGGCAGGCTTGTTTTTGCTGGCGGGGCGACCGCGAACGGCTGGCACGAATGGATTGATGGGGCGATAGAAAGCGGTTTACGTGCCGCGCGGGAAGTTAAATCACTGCAGAGTGAGGCC
>Ga0164313_10003981_pt1 | contig 13189 bp, 15 predicted proteins | sample GuaBasSedimGuay4_FD_113735 | JGI IMG/M metagenome (GOLD analysis project Ga0164313, IMG submission 113735) | Subseafloor sediment microbial communities from Guaymas Basin, Gulf of California, Mexico - Guay4, Core 4569-4, 0-3 cm | ecosystem: Environmental > Aquatic > Marine > Hydrothermal vents... | reverse complement strand
CTGGGACTGGGACGGGGTCAGCATAGCGGTCCTGCACCCGGCAAACGGGGATGGTCTGTCAGGAAACAATGCCTCATGCGTGCTGCATATTGCGACCGGGGGTGGGCAGAGTGTACTGCTGACGGGTGATATAGAGCGCCAGGCGGAGCAGGTCCTGTTGCGTGAGCAGCGCGAGCAGTTACCGGCAGACGTGCTGGTAGTCCCTCATCATGGCAGTACGACTTCGTCATCCCGTTCATTTCTTGACGCCATCCGTCCGGATGTCGCCCTGTTTCCGAGCGGCTATCGGAATCGCTATGGCTTTCCGAAGCAGGTGGTTATGGACAGGTATGCCGACATCCATGCCGCTACTGACCAAACCGGTCTCAGCGGGGCGCTGACCGTCACCCTGACGGCAGGGGGCGGAATGCCGGAAATACAGCGCTACCGGGACACGGTACGCCGATATTGGCAGCCGGAAAATAATCACTGAAACACTGTTTGGCTACCGGGGCAAATACAGTATGATTTGCACCGTTTCCAGATTCCGGTAATCCGAAGGGTGGTGTAGTGTGCTAGAACTAGTGAGGGCAGGCGGCTGGCTGATGCTGCCGATTATCTTGTGTTCGGTGGTTGCGTTGGCCATCATTGTTGAACGACTCTGGTCATTGCAGGTACGACGTGTCCTGCCCAAGCACCTGGTTGCCCAGGTCTGGCGCTGGGAGAAGATCCACCAGTTAACTGACGAACATGTGAAGGAACTGCAGGCCAGTTCACCCCTGGGTTCCATCCTGGCGGCCGGCATTGTCAATCGCCACCAGAAACGTGATGTTATGAAGGAGAGCATCGAGGACACCGGGCGGCATATCGTTCACGAACTGGAACGCTACCTCAACTCCCTCGGCACCATTGCAGCCATTACCCCCTTGCTGGGATTGCTCGGTACGGTTATCGGTATGATCAAGGTGTTTGCGACCATCACCACACAGGGCGTCGGTGACCCGGGGGCCCTGGCCGGCGGCATTTCCGAGGCCTTGCTGACGACGGCCGCGGGCATGTCTGTCGCGATTCCGACCCTGATGTTTTATCGCTACTTCAGGGGCCGGGTCAGAATGCTGGTGCTGAAGATGGAGCAGGAAGCACTCACTATGGTGGAAATCATGCATGGGCAGCGTAAACCTGACCCTGATGTGGAGCGCTAGACCATGAATTTGCAGCCCAGTGGAGAAGATGAACCAGAAGTCAATCTGACGCCCCTGATTGATGTGGTGTTCCTGTTGCTGATTTTCTTTATGGTGTCGACCACCTTTGAGCAGCAGTCACGCATCCAGATAGAGCTGCCGGAAGCCACTGCGTCACCTGAAGAGCTTGATGAGGAATCAATGGAAATCGTCATTGATGCGCAGGGTCGTTACTTTATCGGTGAAGAGCAGGTTGTCAATACGGAACTTAACACCCTCAAGAGGGCCATCAGCAAGGCGGTTGGTGATCGTGGCACGGTGCCGGTGACTATTCGGGCCGATGCCAGTACGCCTCACCAGGCAGTGATTACCGCGCTGGATGCAACCAGCCAGCTCGGGCTGACGCACATTTCCCTGGCCACATCAAAGATCGAAGAGTAGCCGGCGGTTATGGCGGTATTGTCAGGGTGACATGAAGCGCCTGGATTATTACTGGTATACACGCAGCCCGTGGCTGCTGCTGTTGACGCCACTGTCGCTGCTTTTCCGGATGGTCGTCTGGCTGCGACGGTTCGCCTATCGCAAGGGGCTGCTGCGGAGCTACCGGATTTCCCTGCCGGTCATCATTGTGGGGAATATCACCGCCGGCGGCACCGGCAAGACGCCTCTGGTTATCTGGCTGGCTGAATATTTGCGCGACAAGGGCTACCGGCCAGGGATTATCTCCCGTGGCTATGGCGGTCAGGCCAGCAGCTGGCCGCAGCAGGTGCGAGCGGACAGTGATCCTGCCATGGTGGGTGACGAGGCGGTGCTAATGGCCGGCGCGACGCAATGTCCCATGGCCGTCGGACCTGATCGCGTTGCCGCGGCAAAGAAGCATATTGAACACAGCGATTGTGATGTCATTCTGAGCGATGACGGACTGCAGCTCAATGCCTTGCAGCGTGATATCGAGATTATTGTCATTGACGGCGTCAGGCGCTTCGGCACCGGTTTCTCATTGCCGGCAGGCCCTCTGCGTGAGCCGGTCCGGCGGTTACAGGAAGCAGACCTGGTCGTGATTAATGGCCTGGGTAGCAGTGATGAGCACCAGATGAGGATGAATCCCGGTGATGCGCACGGCCTGCTCGATGCGAGTAACACCCGCCGGCTGTCTGATTTTTACGCCCACGCCGTACATGCGGTGGCAGGTATTGGCAATCCGGAGCGTTTCTTCCAGTTATTGCAGCAACAGGGGATGCAGGTGGAAAAACATGCCTTTCCCGATCATTATCAATATACGTCTGCAGATATCCGTTTTGGTGATAACAAACCGGTCATTATGACGGAGAAAGATGCGGTAAAATGCCGTTTCTTTGCAACAGAGAACGACTGGTATATCCCGGTTAGTGTCCAGATGCCAGCAGATTTCTGCCGGCAGCTGGATGAGTTGCTGGAAGACAGGGTTGGGCGTAAACCCCGGGCGGAAAGCGGTAACAGACAGTAACCTTTTCAGGAGCATAGCGTGGATAAAAAATTGCTGGATATACTTGCCTGCCCGGTTTGCAAGGGGCCACTCATCTATCACCAGAATGATAATGAACTGATATGCAAGCCGGATCGGCTGGCCTACCCGATCAGGAATGATATTCCGGTGATGCTGGAAGAAGAGGCCAGGCAAATACCGGCAGATGAAGAGGTCTGAATCGGCGTCTAATGGACACAGCATTCAAGGTTGTTATACCTGCACGTTATGCCTCAACCCGGTTGCCGGGTAAACCCCTGCTGGAAATAGCCGGGCGCCCGATGTTGCAGTACGTGCATGAGCGGGCGCAGCAAAGCGGGGCAAGTGAAGTCGTTATTGCAACCGATGACCAGCGTATTATGGACGCCGCAAGCGGTTTTGACGCAGCTGTTCGTATGACCTCAAGCGAGCATACCTCGGGCACGGAGCGTCTTGCCGAGATCGCCGAGATGATGGCGTGGGATGACCAGGCCGTCGTTGTGAATGTGCAGGGGGATGAACCCCTGATCCCGTCTGCCCTGATCAGACAGGTTGCCGAGGGGCTTGCCAGCCACCCGACAGCGGCTGTTGCCACACTGGCCTACCCGGTCCATAGCATCGATGAAGTCACTGACCCGCATATCGTGAAGGTTGTTCTGGACAAGGAAGGGTATGCACTGTATTTCAGTCGTGCCCCGATTCCCTGCCAGCGTGACGACGCGTCCAGCTCGGACTCAGTGGCCGCATTGCGGCATATCGGCCTGTATGCCTACCGGGCCGGCTTTCTCCGCCACTACAAGGAGCTTGAACCTTCAGTGCTTGAAGAGATCGAGAAACTCGAACAGCTGCGGGTGTTATGGCATGGCATGAAAATTCATGTCGAAATAGCAAGCGAAATGCGCGGCCATGGTGTCGATACCGAAAGTGACCTGGCGCGTGTCGAGAAAATACTGTCAGGCAACCGGAGCAGTTAGCTGATTTTATCAGCAGTCAGCGTCATTCCGATGGCGCCAGGTGCGTGCAGCAGAACTGTCAAAAGTTGACAAAACCCGGCTGCAATATCTCACAGAGGTACACATCGAAAGCGCCTAGAGTAACAGTCGTGGAAAGGCAATCAGCAAGGAGAATCTGCCATGATAACGCGACTTCTGAAACGGGTATTGATGTTCATATTGATGGCGGCGCCGGTTACTGTGCTGCTGCCGTTGTCAACCACCAGCGTACAGGCCGGTGATCTGCATGCGTGGTATGTCAGCATGTTATTCGAGCCGACTCCCCTGCAATTGCAACAGGAGCGCGCTGGACGAATTCATATATACGATGGTCTCCAGGATACCGAGGTCGACCGCGCCCTGGATGAACAGTTCGAGCGTATCGAGTCGCTAATGTTCACCCGTGTGGTGGTGACGGATGCAGCGGGCAATCCGGTGACGGATCCGGATACCGGTGAGGTGCTGGTTGAGGATGATGGTTGCTGACCCCGGAGTTTTTGATGGTTGCAATATGCAACAGGCAGTCTCAATAGCTTTCGGGCAGTTTCTCATTGATGAGGAGGCGTTTGCCATCGATGCTGATGTAGTTGCCGATGGTCAGGTCCTTCATGATACGGGCGACCATTTCACGTGAGGCGCCAATCCGGTTGGCGATTTCCTGCTGGGTTGGCCGGTTGGCGATAACCAGATGGCCATCCTCATGTTCCGCCAGGGCGAGCAGTGTTTTTGCAACACGCCCATAGACATCCATCAATGCAAGTGTTTTGACATTGTCGCTCAGCAGCCGGACCCACTGGGTCAGTTCCCTGATCAGCTTGAGTGCGAGTTCCGGGTGTTTGGTCAGGAGGGTGACGAAGTCGATTTTCGAAATCACCCCAATCACTGATTTATCGGTTGTCATGACCGAGGCCGAGCGAGGGGCATCATCCAGCAGGGCCAGTTCGCCAAAATGATCACCGGTACCCTGCGTGTTGATAATGATTTCCTTGCCATCCGCGTTGCTGAGAAATACCTTAACCTTGCCGCTGAGTATTATATAGAGTGATTTGGCCTCATCGCCTTCATTGATGACAACAGTGTTTTTCCTGAAAGTTCGCGTGATCATATGATTCTCGAGTACTTCGAGTTCCGGTTGACTGAGTTCGGAAAAAATAGCGATATTTTCAAGCATGTTTGAAGTCCTTTACCGTTATGGCTGCAAGTTTGTCACTGACTGCCAACTGACTGCAAGCAGTGTTGCGATATGTGAATTCTTCCTGCTGTTATTGAATATCACAGAGCGGTACAATTCGACATTATTTTTGGTTAGTAAATAGCAGGTAACAAATTGAGCAATGAAATAAATGTGTCGGTTCTCTTCGTTTGCATGGGCAATATATGCAGATCACCAACCGCGCAAGGCATTTTTGCAAAACTGGTAGAAGAGCATCGCCTTTCCCACATTATAGAAATCGATTCAGCGGGAACGCATGCCTATCATATCGGTGAGCAGCCTGACGCACGGGCTTCTGCAGCGGCCTTGAATCGTGGTGTTGATCTCAGTTCCCAACAGGCGCGTCGGGTCAGTCCGGATGATTTTGAGCGGTTTGATTATGTGCTGGCCATGGACGACGATAATTATGAAATCCTGGCGGCGAGTTGTCCGTCAGGGCTTGAATCGAGGTTGCGCCTGTTCCTGGAGTTTGCCCCCGACCTTGAGGCACGGGAAGTCCCTGATCCCTACTATGGCGGGGGGAGTGGTTTTGAACGGGTGCTGGATATGATTGAACGGGCATCGGCAGGGCTGCTGGCAGATATACGCCAGCAGCACGGCCTCTAAAGAATGAATATTTCCAATTGATTCTGACGCATCCTGTGGGAGTGGCGTCCTCGCCGCGATTCGCGCCAGGGAAGCTTCCGCGTCCTGCTCACGCCCCTCACCTACATCCCTGTAGGCGACGGCGCTCCCACAGTGCAGGCTTACTCGGAAGCCACCTGTTTGGTCTTGGGTTCTGTAGTCCCGGAACCTTCCACCTTAGCTACCTTTTCAGCCCTGGGTTCTGTATTTCCGGAGCCCACTGCCTTGTTCCCGCCCGCCGGTTTGTCTGCAACAATCTGTGGGGGCGCTGCGGGTTCCACCGCCGTTTTTGTCTGTTGTGGTGGCGCCTGCGTGGTAGCGGCTTTGTCTGTCACCGGGGTTGCTGGACGGTTTTCCGTTTTGGCTGGTTGTGTCTCCTTGTTGCCAGTGTCACTTTGCTGGTTCGTATTGCCAGCGGGTGACGGTTTTTTATTGCCGTCAGCATCAGGTTTTTCCTGGGCCTTATTGCCATCTGCAGAGGTGTTCTGGGTGCTTGTATCCCGATTCTGTGAAGAACGTCTGCGTCCACCGCGACGGCCACGCCTTGAGCCTCGTCTTTGCTGGCCAGTACCCTCGCTCTTTGGCTGTTGAGTTGTCTGCGGATCGGCCTGTTGGGTTGCCTGTGCCGGTGTGGTCTCCGCAGTAGCCGTCATTTGTTTGGGGCTTTCTTTCTTTTGCTCCTGATTCACTGGTGCCCTGTTGCCGGCTGTTTTTCTCTGGGCACCTGATTGTCCGGCAGCTGGCCGGTTGGCAGGCCGGCGGTTGCCCTGTGGCTGCTTGCGACGGTTGCGGTTACGGTTGCGGTCGGTGCTTTCACGTCGCCCCCTGTTCTGTTGCCCGCTCTGTGGTTTTGGCTTGGGTGCTACGGGCTGTTGGGCTGTCTCACCACTGCCAAACAGGCCGGGGAACAGACGTTTTAGCAGGCCGGGTTTGCTGGTTGCTTGCACTGCAGGGGCAGGGGCAGCAGCAGGGGTGGGGGCGGGTGCTGTCGGTTTCACCGATCTGACAGCGGGCAACTCAGGGCTTGGCTGCTCGGTCTGGTGTGCATGCAATATTTCAGGTTCGGGCGCAGTTTTCGCCATTTGATAACTTGCAGAAGCCGGTGAGCTTATTGATTCATCCTTGCGTATGCGCTGCACATCGTAGTTGGGCGTTTCCAGCGACGGTGACGGAATCAGCATGACGGCAATCTTGTGGCGGGCCTCAAGCTCAACCAGCAGCTCGCGTTTTTCATTGAGCAGGTAGGTGCCAACATCAACAGGTACTTGGGCAACAATACGCAGGGTATTGTCTTTCATGATCTCTTCCTCGATGATCCTGAGGACAGACAGGGACAACGATTCCACCCCGCGGATAGTCCCCTGGCCAGTGCAGCGCGGGCAGACAATCTGGCTGGATTCACCCAGTGAAGGTCGCAGGCGCTGACGTGACATTTCCAGCAGGCCGAAGCGGGAAATGCGTCCGATTTGTACGCGGGCGCGGTCCATCTTCAGTGCCTCGCGCAAGCGGTTCTCCACCTCGCGCTGGTTGCGGGCCGGCCGCATATCGATGAAATCAATGACGACCAGGCCGCCCAGGTCCCGTATGCGCAGTTGCCGGGCGACTTCATCGGCGGCTTCCAGGTTGGTATTCAGCGCGGTTTCTTCAATATCACTGCCTTTAGTGGCGCGGGCAGAGTTGATGTCGATGGAAATCATTGCCTCGGTGTGATCAATCACAATGGCGCCACCGGATGGCAGGGTGACTTCACGCTGAAAGGCGGACTCGATCTGGGACTCGATCTGGAAACGGTTGAAAAGAGGAACGGTTTCCTGGAAAAGCTTCAGTTTCCCCAGGTTGTGAGGCATTACCCGGTCCATGAACTCACGGGCTGTATCAAAGACTTCCTGGCTGTCAATCAGGATTTCCGTGATGTCCGTGCGGAGATAGTCGCGCAGGGCACGGATAATGACATTACTTTCCTGGTAAATAAGGAACGGCGCAGACCGCTCGGTGGAGGCCTCTTCAATGACACTCCACAAATGGACGAGATAGTCGAGGTCCCACTGCAGTTCTTCACTGCCACGGCCGATCCCTGCCGTACGGACAATCATGCCCATGTCTTCAGGGATATTCATGGCGCTCATGGCATCGCGTACCAGGTCACGGTCATCGCCCTGAATACGCCGGGAAACGCCTCCGGCACGCGGGTTGTTAGGCATCAGGACCAGATAGCGTCCGGCAAGACTGATGAAGGTGGTCAGGGCGGCGCCCTTGTTGCCACGTTCTTCCTTCTCAACCTGAACAACCAGTTCCTGACCTTCTGTCAGGGCATCCTTGATGCTGAGACGACCGGATGATTTCCGGGCGGATTCCTTGAAGTAACTGCGGGCAATTTCTTTCAGGGGCAGAAAACCGTGGCGGTTGCCGCCGTAATCAATAAAAGCTGCCTCGAGGCTGGGCTCGATGCGGGTGATTTTGCCTTTATAGACGTTTGATTTTTTCTGACCTCGTGAGGGTACCTCTATATCAAGATCGTAAAGCTTCTGGCCATCGACCATGGCCACACGCAGCTCTTCGGGCTGTGTGGTATTGATTAGCATTCTTTTCATGTTTTGGGTCTCTTGTACGCTCAACCTGATTACGCACACAACGAGGTGTCTGGCTTACCCGCAACGGGGCATGTTGCCAGACGGGTATTGCTATACCCATCAGCCATAACATGCAGGTGATTGCTGCTGGCACTGGTTGTTGTATGTGATACATGGGAGCGATTAATATTTGTTTAATTTATTGATTTACAGCATATTGCTGATGGTTCTTAAGGATTGCCGGTTGTTAAATGGAGCGGCTGGCATTTCCAGTAAAAAATTTGTGTTCACGGTGTGGTTTTCGTACGCATTATCCTTGTTAAAGACCATCCCGATCCGGCACTATAACAACCTTGCCCTATACCCGCAAACACACAGCTAATACAACGGATGAAATGCTGTCATATTCCACAGCAGCTACAATCAATAACGCAGCTTAATGAGTCAGTTACCAACAAAAAGTTTCCCCAAAGTACGTCAGGTTAAGGTGTCGGCTGAAGATGCAGGGCAACGAATCGACAATTTCCTGGCGCGACACCTGAAGGGTGTTCCAAAAAGCCACATCTATCGCATCCTGCGGCGCGGGGAAGTGCGTGTGAACAGTGGCCGTATACGTGCTCATTATAAGGTATGTGCCGGTGATACCGTGCGGATTCCGCCCGTCAGGGTTGCACCGCCCAGGTCCGGGCAAAAAGCGCCCGGTTTCGGCCTTGAGAAGCATATTCTGTTTGAAAATGAACGTTGCCTGGTTATCAATAAACCATCGGGCATTGCCGTGCACGGTGGCAGTGGTGTGAGCCATGGCGTCATCGAGGCGCTCCGGGCGGAGCGGCCACAGGCACCCTATATCGAGCTGGCCCATCGACTTGACCGTGAAACATCCGGCTGTCTGGTGCTTGCCAAACGACGCAGTTTTCTGCGTGCCTTTCATGAGCAATTACGGCATGGCCAGGTCGTGAAGCACTACCTGGCGCTGGTGGCGGGTGTGTGGAAGGGCGGGAAACGGACGGTGGATGTCCCGTTGCGTAAAAATCAGTTGCGCGGTGGTGAACGCATGGTGACTGTGGATGCGGATGGCAAGCAGGCCGTCAGTGTTTTCAGCCCCGTCTCCTGTTATGAAAACGCAACCCTGGTAGAAGTGGTGCTGAAAACGGGCCGGACCCATCAAATCCGCGTTCACGGTACGCATATCGGTCATCCGTTGGCCGGTGACGAGAAGTACGGTGACCCTGTCTTTAACCGCCAGATGCGTGGCCTTGGTCTGCGGCGCATGCTGCTGCATGCGCATTATCTTGAGTTCACGGATGCGTCCAATGACGAAGTCATCACTGTCAGTTCGCCACTGGGCGATGACGTGAAGGCTGTTCTTGCGCAGCTAGAATCGTCATAATTCCCGTTGTACAACAATATAGACAAGCGTGAGTAACCGGATAATGCCTGCCAGGATAAAATTTATTGTGTTCGACTGGGACGGGACCCTGATGGATTCCGAGGCACAGATTGTGGCGTGTTTGCATGCGGCTATTGCTGATCTTGAATTGGAACCTATGGATGATAATACGGTCAAGAATGTGATTGGTCTGGGGCTGCGTGAGGCAATTGACACCCTGGTGCCGGGTCGTGATGATCATTTTCATCAGGCATTCGTGGACGCATACAGGAGGCATTGGTTCCAGTCCGAGAGTTCGGTGCTGTTTGCTGGTGCTCGTGAGGTGCTGGACACCATCAGGCAAAACGAGTTTCTGCTGGGTGTGGCTACCGGGAAGGCGCGCCGGGGACTGGATCGGGTGCTGAGCGATACCGGTCTGACATCCTGTTTTCACGCCACACGCTGTGCCGATGAGGCGCCCTCGAAGCCGCACCCGCAAATGTTGCAGGATTTGATGGCAGCACTGGATGTTCTTCCTGAAGAGACGATAATGGTAGGTGATACCGAGTATGACATGGAGATGGCCACCAATGCCGGGGTCGCAAAAGTCGCGGTACGTTCAGGGGTGCATTCCGGCGAACGGCTTAACCGGCATGCGCCGCTGATTTGCCTGGACAGGGTAGCCGATATGCCGGACTGGATGGCCGCTACGGGTCTCATGCCCGGCTGATACTTCAGATTTAATAACTTTTGGCTTTATAACTTTTTACGGGTGATTTTATGTTTGACAAAGACGCAGCCAGCAGTAATTCCAGAGTCAATGATGATGACTGGAATCGGGACCTGGTAAACCGGCTTGCCTTTGCAGCGGTTGATGAACAACGCCGTGCCCGGCGCTGGGGTATCTTCTTCAAGTTCCTGATGGCAGGATATCTGCTGTTGCTGCTGGTACTGTATTTGCCAACAGACTGGTCCGATTTAAGCAAGGTGAGTGAAAAACATACTGCCCTGGTCGATTTTAAAGGCATTATTACGGACTCGTCAGAGGCCAGTGCAGACAAGATTATCACCGGCCTGCGTGCGGCGTTTGAGGATGAGGGTACGGCCGGGGTGATTCTGCGGGCCAATTCCCCTGGCGGGAGTCCGGTACAGTCTGCCTACATCTATGACGAGATCAAAAGACTCAGGGAGTTATATCCGGATACCCCGCTGTACGCCGTGGTGACCGATATGTGTGCTTCCGGATGTTACTACGTGGCTTCAGCCGCTGATGATATCTACGTTGACAAGTCCAGTATTATCGGGTCAATCGGTGTCCGTATGGACAGTTTCGGTTTTGTCGACACCATGGAAAAGCTCGGTGTTGAACGCCGGCTGTATACCGCGGGAAAGAGCAAGGGATTCCTGGATCCGTTTACACCCTCGAAACCGTCTGATGTAGAACATGTGAAGGTGTTGCTCGAGAGTATCCACAAGCAATTCATCAATTCTGTTAAAACCGGCCGGGGTGATCGCTTGAAAGACGATCCCAAGCTTTTTACAGGCCTGGTGTGGACCGGGGAGGAAAGTCTGTCGATGGGGCTGGCTGATGAAATTGGCAGCTCCGGTTATGTGGCCCGGGAGATTATTGGCGAGGCAGAAATTGTCGAGTTCACCGAGAAACCCGATTTGCTGGAGCGACTCAGCGAACGTATTGGGGTCGCCATGGCGAAAGGGATGGGCGAGTTGTTGATGACGGGCACCGGGGCGGTGCACTGAGCAAGGCGAAACGTTTTCTCCGGATTTTAATTGTGCCTGTGGGAGCGGCGTCCTCGCCGCGAATCGCGCCGGGGACGGCGCTCCCACAGGGTAATGCGAATCGCGCCGGGGATGGCGCTCCCACAGGATGACGCGAATCGCGGCGAGGGCGCCGCTCTCACAAATAAATGCAAGGCTACGGTAGCACGACCCCGGCCCTGGCAAGCAGGGTCGTCAGGCGAATCAAGGGCAGTCCAATCAGGGCGGATGGGTCGTCGCCGTCCATGCGTTCAAACAGGGTGATCCCCAGACCCTCTGATTTAAAGCTGCCCGCGCAGTTGTAAGGCTGATCTGCCTGCAGGTAACGTTCTATCTGTCCTTCATCAAGCTGTCTGAATTGCACTCTGAAAGGAATGACATCCACCTGTGCCTCGCCGGTCATGCTGTTTAACAGGCATAGCCCGGTGTGAAACGTTACCAGTTTGCCTGACAGGCCTCGCAGTTGTTCAGCGGCACGCGCATGGGTGCCGGGTTTGCCGAGAATGTTGCTACCTGTCGTGGCGACCTGATCGGAGCCGATAATCAGTCCCCGGCGGGATTGCCCGATTGCTCGGGCCTTGGCCTCTGCCAGACGCCTCACCAGTGCTGCCGGTGTTTCATCTGCAAGGGGAGACTCATCGACATCAGGTGCTGCGGTGGTGAACGTAATGCCAAGGCGTAGCAGCAGTTCCTTGCGGAAGGGCGAGGTGGATGCGAGTACCAGGGGCAGGGGGATGGCGGTATTCATGGTGCTAACCATATGAATTTTACCGTGATGAGTAAAGTCCTGCTCACTTTCAAGATTGACACTCTGCAGATCACTCTATAATATCAGCAAGTTATGATAGACCACCTGCCAGATCGGCTGGACCTGCTTGCGACTGCAGAAGCAGGACGGGTCTTGCGAGGCCGGATCCCGGTGGCCGGGCTGGAGCGAGCATTGCCGGCACTGATGTCGGATGCGGGTGAATTGCAGGTTGAACTGAACTTCGGCAAGGATCTGGATGGTACCCGTTATCTCGCCGGTGCTATCCAGGGAGAGATTGTCCTGCGTTGCCAGCGATGCCTGGAAGGCATGGCTCTGGCGCTGGATCTGGGGTTCCGTCTTGGTCTGCTGTGTGACGAGAGTGCAGTGGGCACCCTGGCTGAGGGCTACGAGCCGCTGGTGGTAACGGCAGAACCCGCGTACATTGCGGACATTATCTCGGATGAAGTATTACTGGCACTGCCCATCGTACCCTTGCACAAGGATTCTGATGAGTGCCATGCACACGTAAAAGCGTATAAGCCGCCGCAGGACGAGCAACGGGAAAACCCGTTTGCTGTGCTGGCGGAACTGAAACACAAACAGTAACAGAGGGCTGGTAACATGGCTGTACAGAAAAGTCGCAAGACACCGTCAAGACGCGGCATGCGTCGTTCACATGACAAACTGACCGAAAGCACACTTTCAATCGAACCGACTACCGGTGAGACCCATCTGCGTCATCACGTCAGTGCGGATGGATTTTACAAGGGTCGCAAGGTTGTCGATAACGTTCAGGACTGAGCGTTTTCTCCATTAACAGCGATTGTGGGAGTGCGGGTGCGCAGGTACTGCCGGCACCCGCACGACCTGCTGCCTGTTTTTTCAGCTGATATTACCAGCATGATCCAGTCACCTGTCCCATGAGTGCCGGAATTACGATTGCACTTGATGCAATGGGTGGTGACTCAGGCTCTGTTGTGGTTGTCCCTGCCGCGCTCAAGGCGCTCAACCAGCATGCGGAAGTCAACATCATCCTCGTCGGTGACGAAGGGGAATTGGCCCGTGAACTGCAAGCTGCCGGATCCGGCAAGCATTCCTCCCGGATAAAAATTCATCATGCCAGCCAGCAGGTTGAAATGGATGAGTTGCCCTCCAGCGCCCTGCGTAATAAGAAAGACTCGTCCTTGCGGGTTGCGCTTAACCTGGTCAAGGAAGGGGTTGCCGACGCCTGTGTCAGTGCCGGCAAGACCGGTG
>Ga0164313_10003980_pt1 | contig 13189 bp, 12 predicted proteins | sample GuaBasSedimGuay4_FD_113735 | JGI IMG/M metagenome (GOLD analysis project Ga0164313, IMG submission 113735) | Subseafloor sediment microbial communities from Guaymas Basin, Gulf of California, Mexico - Guay4, Core 4569-4, 0-3 cm | ecosystem: Environmental > Aquatic > Marine > Hydrothermal vents... | reverse complement strand
ATCCCACGGTGTTCTTCACGCAGGAAAAGATCCACCAGCATGATGACACAGGCCATCACCAGGAGCCAGAATTCAGGAGCAGCTAATAACATTTGGGCGCCGTTCATGTCATATGACCTTTGATTGAACAATGTGTTGTAACAGGTGATCTACAGATGCCTGCAGCATGTCCACCAGCGGTTGCGGCCACAAGCCGAAAAACAGGATGGCGACGGCCAGTGTGCCAAGCACGAAAGCTTCGCGGCCATTGATATCCTGCAGATTCTCTACACGGTGGTTAGCAACCTTGCCAAAGATAACGCGTTTAATCAGCCACAGGTTGTATGCAGCGCCGAGGATCAGGGTTAAGCCGGCCAGGAAGGCAAACCAGAAATTGGCCTGGAATGACGACAGGATAACCATGAACTCACCAACAAAACCACTGGTGCCAGGCAGACCCGAATTGGCCATCAGGAATAACACTGCAAAGGCGGCAAACCACGGCATGGTGTTGGCAACACCACCGTAATCCTTGATCATGCGACTGTGGACACGGTCATACAAAACACCAACCATCAGGAACAGTGCGCCTGAGATAAAGCCATGTGAAACCATTTGCACCATCGCACCTTCGACACCGAGTGCAGCGCCGGATACACCGCCACTGTTACGATAAATTCCGAAGGCGATAAACAGGCCAAGGGTAACAAAACCCATATGGGAGATGGATGAATAGGCTATCAGCTTCTTCATATCCTGCTGGGCCAGCGCCACAAATCCAATATAGACGATCGCAATCAGCGATAAAGTGATCACCAGCCAATCGAATGCCGCAGATGCATCAGGTGTAATCGGCAGACTGAAACGGATAAATCCGTAGCCGCCAATTTTCAACATGATAGCCGCCAGGATAACCGAGCCACCGGTCGGTGCTTCAACATGCGCATCCGGCAACCATGTGTGTACCGGGAACATCGGAATCTTGACAGCAAAAGCGGCGAGAAACCCAAAGAATAACCATTTCTGCGCAGCGAAACTTAACGGCAGGTCATGCCAGGCCAGGATGTCCCAACTGCCGGATTGTATATACAGGTATATCAAACCGATCAGCATGAAAACTGAGCCGAGGAAGGTATACAGGAAAAACTTGATGGTTGCGTAAACCCGTTTTGGCCCACCCCAGATACCAATCACCAGGAACATGGGAATCAGCATGGCTTCGAAGAACATGTAGAACAACAAACCGTCAAGTGCAGAAAACACACCGATCATCAGGCCTTCCATCACCAGGAAGGCGGCCATGTACTGGCTGACATTTTTCTGAATTGAACGCCAGCCTGCGATCACGACCAATACACCGAAAAACAGTGTTAGCAATATCAATGGTGCTGAAAAACCATCAACACCAAGGTAATACTGAATATTTAATATCTCTATCCATGGACGCTGTTCAACAAACTGCATGGCAGCTGTCGTGGTATCAAACGAAAAGAACAATGGCAGGCCTAAAAGGAAAGTTCCGGCCGCGATGACCAGTGCCAGCCCCTTGGCCATTACCGGGCGCTGGGCACCCGCCATTAATACGCCGATTGCACCGAGTATCGGCAGCCATATCAATATACTGAGAAGAAATCCGTTCATAATCCAACCCACACTGCCAGGATACCGATCAGGCCGATAATCATGACAAATGCATAGTCATACAGGAAACCGGTCTGCCAGCGTCGTATTCGAGCTGCCATCCATTCAACTAACCGGGCCGAGCCATTTACCAGGCCATCGTCAATAAAACCGGCATCCGCCTTGTGCCACAAGTTGCGACCCAATCTGACACTGCCGCGTGCAAATACTTTTTGGTAGAACTCATCAAAGTAATACTTGTGATCAAGCAGACGATACAGAAATGGCGCGCGCTTGCGAATCCCATCAGCAATTGATGGCCGGAATAAATAAATCAGCGTAGAAATGGCAAAACCGGTAATCATCAACCAGAACGGCAATGTCGTTAAAGCGTGTTTGGCCATTTCTGTCGCACCATGGAAGTGCTCACCCACCGCCGCCAACACATCGTTTTCGGGCTTGACCATGATTGAATCACTCAGCCAGCCACCGAACAACACGGGCTCAATCGTATACCAGCCGATCAGTACTGATGGTATGGCAAGCAGTATCAATGGAATGGTCACCACCAGCGGTGACTCTTTCGGCGCATGTGGCACGATGCCGTCGGGTGGATGATCACCCGCATCATGCTGGACCTCAAACTTTTCAGGCCCATGGAATGTCAGATACAACAACCTGAAACTATAAATTGCGGTAACCAACACACCTGCTACAACCGCGAAATATGCGAATTCGCTACCCCACCGGTGCGAATCCGCCACGGCCTCGATAATCGCGTCCTTGGAGTAAAACCCGGCGAAAAACGGAAAACCAACCAGTGCCAGTGTACCCACCCAAGCGGTAATCCATGTTATCGGCATGTATTTGCGCAAGCCACCCATATAGCGCATATCCTGCTGGTGATGCAAAGCAATAATTACTGACCCTGCGCCGAGGAATAACAGTGCTTTGAAGAAGGCATGTGTCATCAGGTGGAAAATCGCAGCCGAGTATGCCGACACACCCAGGGCCACTGTCATATAACCCAATTGGGATAGTGTAGAGTAGGCGATCACTCGTTTTACATCGTTCTGCACGATACCGATCAAGCCCATGGACAGGGCCGTAACTGCACCTATCAGCATGACGAAGCTCAGGGCGGCATCACTGAATTCAAACAATGGCGACATCCTGGCAACCAGGAAGATACCTGCGGTTACCATGGTGGCAGCATGGATCAATGCAGAAATTGGCGTCGGGCCTTCCATCGAATCCGGCAACCAGACATGCAACGGAGCTTGCGCTGATTTACCCATGGCGCCGATAAACAGGCACACACAGATGAAGGTCAGCATATTCCACTCAATACCGCCCGGGATCCTGATGGTCTCGTCGACCACCGAACTTGCCTGGCCGAATACCTGGGCATAATCCAGGCTGCCGAATGTATACAGAACTGCAGCAATACCCAACAGGAAACCAAAATCACCCACCCGGTTAACCAGGAAGGCTTTCATATTGGCCTTGATGGCTGATTCCTTGTCAAACCAGAACCCGATCAGCAGGTAAGACACCAGGCCGACCGCTTCCCAGCCAAAGAACAGTTGCAGGAAATTATTGGACATTACCAGCATCAGCATCGAAAACGTGAACAGTGCAATATAGCTGAAGAAGCGCTGATAACCGGGGTCGTCCTGCATATAACCGATGGTATAGATATGCACCATCAGTGAAACGAAGGTAACGACGGTCATCATCAGTGTAGTCAGGTGATCCACGAGGAAACCGACCTCGAAACGAATACCATCGGCAATCATCCAGGTATAAACACTGATATTAACCGTATCCAAACCCGCATATATCTGCTGATACAGCACCCAGGCCGATAGCAGGAATGAAGCACCAACCCCCAAAATAGTGACAGTATGTGACCCGGTCCGGCCGATCTGGGTACGGAATAAACCGGCCAGTAACGCACCTGCCAACGGCAGTAGCGGTATCAGCAAAAGGGTGGTTTGCAGCGACATACTCATCCTTTCAGATCATCCAGTTCGGCAACGTTAATGGTTCCGCGATTACGGAACAGCACCACCAGTATGGCAAGACCAATCGCGGCTTCTGCCGCAGCGACCGTCAGTATGAAAAATACGAATACCTGGCCATCCAGGTTGCCGAGAAAGCGTGAAAACGCGACGAAATTCATATTAACCGCCAGCAGCATCAGCTCGATACACATCAACAGGATGATGACGTTCTTACGATTAATAAATATACCAGCGACACTGAGACTGAACAGTATCGCGCCTAATGTCAGAAAATGGGCAAGCGTTAACATTTCGGTCAACCTCCCTGCGGCTTTTCAGATTTCATTTTAACCAACCGGACACTTTCGTCCCGACGTGTCCTTACCTGCCTGGCAGGATCCTGAGTTTTAATACCAGTGCGTTTGCGTAAGGTCAGCGCAATGGCCGCAATGATCGCCACCAGCAAGATCACGCCTGCAACCTCGAACGGCAGCAGGTATTCGGTATAGAGTATCTCCCCGAGCGCCCGTGTATTACTGTACCCCACCGGGTTGGGTGGTGGCACCGGGAAAGCCTCAACGCCAAATCGGCCTTTACTCCAGATGACCATCAACATTTCGGCAGCCATAACGGCAGCAACCACCAGCGCAACCGGCAGATAACGGATAAAACCTTCTTTCATCGTGTCAACGTTGATATCCAGCATCATGACAACAAACAGGAACAGCACCATCACCGCGCCCACGTACACGACCACTAATATGATGGCGAGGAATTCTGCCTCCAGCAACATCCAGATGGCTGCAGCACTAAAAAATGTCAGCACCAGGAACAGGGCCGCAAAAACCGGGTTCCGCACAGTGATCACCGCGCCCGCAGCCAGTATCATCACGATTGAAAAAGCGTAAAATATAATTTCCTGGACAATCATCTGTAAGCCGCATCCTGCTTGCGATTTTCTGCAATCTGGGTCTCGAATCGATCGCCAACGGCCAGTAATTTATCCTTGGTCATGATGTTCTCACCACGGTTCTCAAAGTGATATTCAAGAAACCCGGTTTCAACAATCGAATCAACCGGACAGGACTCTTCACAAAAGCCACAGAAAATACATTTAAATAAATCAATCTCGTACAACGTGGTACGGCGACTGCCGTCATCCCGGCGTGTGGATTCAATCGTAATCGCCAGCGCCGGACACACTGCCTCGCATAACTTGCAGGCAATACAGCGTTCTTCACCATTGGGATAGCGGCGCAATGCATGCAAACCACGGAAACGCGGCGACTTGGGTGTTTTCTCTTCCGGATAGTTGATGGTGAACTTCGGACGGAAAAAATAGCGCATGGTGACGCTCAAACCCGCCAGCAATTCAAGCAACATCAAGCTTCTGAAATATTCAATGACCCGTTTCATCATCAGACGCCCTTCTCCACGATTCCGAGCACTGACATCAGGGCCGCGACCATGACCCATACCAGCGTGATCGGAATAAAGACTTTCCATCCCAGGCGCATGATCTGGTCATAACGGTAGCGGGGGAATGTTGCCCGGTACCACAGGAACATAAACATGAATACGACGGTCTTGGCCAGGAACCACAAAATACTTCCCTCGCCCAGTATGGTATCGCCCAATAACGGCACACCCTGGAAGGGTGACAACCAGCCACCGGCGAACAATATCGCCGTCAGCCCGGAAATCAGGATCATGTTGGCGTATTCAGCCAGAAAGAACACAGCAAATGCCGCACCGGAATACTCTACGTGAAATCCAGCCACGATTTCCGACTCGCCTTCAGCAACATCAAACGGTGCGCGGTTGGTTTCCGCCAACCCCGAGATCATGTAAATGACAAACAGCGGCAGTAATGGCAGCCAGTACCAATCAAAAATTCCACCTTGCTGGGCCAGTACGATCTCGCGAAGGTTAAGCGTCCCCGCAAGAATCAGAACACCTACCAGTGAAAAGCCCATGGAAATTTCATAAGAAACACTTTGCGCGGCCGAACGCATCGCGCCCAGGAATGCATACTTGGAGTTGGATGCCCAACCGGCAATGATCACTCCGTAAACGCCCAGTGACGTCAATGCCAATACATAAAGCAAGCCGGCATCAACATCAGCCAGTACCAGAAAGTCACTGAAGGGGACGACAGCCCAGGCTGCGAATGCAGGTGCCAGCGTAATCACCGGTGCCAATACAAACAGGAACCGGTTCGCATTAGCCGGCAGGATGATCTCTTTGAACAACAATTTAAAGACATCTGCGAAAGGCTGTATCAAACCCAGTGGCCCTACGCGGTTAGGCCCTTTTCGAATCTGCATAGCGCCAATTACTTTGCGCTCGAAATAAGTGTAAAAAGCCACAGCAGTAATGAGCGGAAGTGTAATCACCACTATTTTGAGTACCGTCCAGACCAGGTAGTTTGACTGAATCCAGTTGATGGCCGTTTCAATCATCAGACAGCCTCCACACTAATAGGACCGAAACTGTCACCCAGACTAACAGCGGACCCGATCGCAGTTTTAACCCAAACCGCACCGTTCGGTAATTCCTTGCAAACACGAACCGGTAAACTGGTGTGTACGCCACCCTGGCTGACATTGGCCTGCTGACCATCTGACAAGGCAAGTTTCGTAGCGTCCTGCGCATTCAAGCCCACAAAATCATTCTGTGCGTGCACAGTTTGCTGTAATTCCTCAGAGCGTCTGCACAGCGCGTCAACCGAATACATGGCTAATTCACCAACGCGATACAGGTCAGCAACCTTTTGAGGCGCAGCCAGGTCGAGTGCACTCATATCAACATCACCTGCTGGCGTACTCACATTGCCAATTTCAGCGAGCATTTCGTTGATCAGCCCTGCCCGGTCAACCTGGGTAAAACCGTCCAGTTCAAGTGCAGCACCCAATTGGCGAAGTATTTTCCAGCCCGATTTGGCCTGTCCAGCAGCCTTTCCGGCCGGTTGAACGTCAAATGACTGGCCATCCAGTGTATAAAACAGGCCTTCTGATTCTGCTATTGGCGCCAGCGGCAAAATAACATCCGCGAATGACTTCAAACCTTCGCCGGCAAATGCAGCCACTGCCACTACATGCTCTGCAGACCCCAATGCTTCCAGTGCCAATGACGGGTTGGCCATATCAAAACGTGGCTCAATATCCCATAGCAGGTAGCTCTTCAGCGTTGTTGCCACCATTTCCCGCGCATTGAGACCGACATCAGTTTCACTGTTTCCAGGCCCACGATCTGGTAATGCTCCCGCCATTTCAGCACCCGTGGCATTACCGCCATGGGAAATAATATTCAGCGCGGACCCTGTGGCCGATGAAATCCATGCAGACAAGTTTCTTAACCAGGCTGCCTCGCTATGCGCCAGCGCAGCCTGACCCAGCAATATCATCTTGTTACCTTCGCCATTCAGCGATGCGGCGATGGCCCGATGCGCGTCACCTGCTTCAGCGTTTTTAACTGCGGCTTGCAGGGCTTCCGGGAGCTCTTTTGCTGTGAGACCGGAGACCGCTTTGGCAATTGCCGCCAGTTCTGACACCATATTCTGAGGTGCCGTGATCAATGTATTTTTCAGGCTGAAATTTAAATTCCAATCCACCGGGTTGAGCGCAGAGATTTCTGCGCCTCGACGCCAGGCTTTGCGTACACGCTGACCCAGAAGTGGTGCCTCATGTCGAATATGACTACCCACCAGCAGGATGGCATCAGAGGTATCAATTGCGGCCATCGGTGTTGAAAAAGCAGCACCATGACTGCGCGACCTGTCATCGCTGAAATCCTGTTCCCTTAAACGATAATCAATGTTCTGACAATCCAGCCCACGCACCAGCCGTTGGGCAAGATAATATTCTTCAGTTGAAACACTTGCAGACATTAAAGCGCCCAACTGCTCACCGCCATGACTGGTAACAGCACTGCGTAAAGCCTCGCTGGCCGCGCGAATTCCTTCTTGCCAGGAAACCGTCTGCCATTCGCCGTCAAACTTGATCATCGGCTCCAATACCCTGTCTTCAGCATTCAAGCCGAAATGGGAGTAGCGATCGCGGTCTGACAACCAGGTTTCATTGCTCGCTTCATTTTCGCGTGGAACTGCGCGCATGACCTTCCCGCGCCGGCAGTGATACCACATGCTGGAACCCACGCCATCGTGAACAGCAATCGATGGCCTGGCCATCAATTCCCAGGCACGGGCAGAATAACGGAACGGTTTATTAGTCAAAGCGCCAACCGGGCACAGATCAATAATGTTGCCGGACAGTTCTGAATCCACACCTTGCTGAATGCTGGCGCCAATCGACGAGCGATCACCACGCCCGAACATGCCCAGTTCTGAAGTGCCGGCAATCTCATCCAGAAAGCGCACACATCTTGTGCACTGTATACAGCGGGTCAGATCGGTTTGTACCAATGGCCCGATATCGTGATCAGTCACCACGCGTTTGCGCTCTACAAAGCGTGACACAGACCGGCCATAGCCAACGGCCTGATCCTGTAATTCGCATTCACCGCCCTGATCGCAGATCGGGCAATCCAGCGGGTGGTTGATCAGCAAAAATTCCATCACTCCGTGTTGTGCGTCAATAGCGCGACGTGAGTGTGTATAAACTTTCATGCCATCCATGACCGGTGTAGCACAGGCAGGCATGGGTTTGGGTGCCTTTTCGACATCCACCAGGCACATGCGGCAGTTGGCAGCGATACTGAGTTTACTGTGATAGCAAAAGCGCGGAACGCTGATACCAGCCTTGTCCGTTGCCTCAATAATCATTGAGTTTTTAGGCACTTCCATGGCAATGCCATCTACTTCGATGTTGACCATATCAGTCTTGATATCAGGCTGAGCGCTCATGTGGCACTCCCCTTGCTGTCATCCAGGATCGAATGCCCATGTTCAACATAATATTCAAATTCATTCCAGAACTGACGCAGGAAACCTTGCACCGGCCAGGCCGCAGCCTCGCCAAAAGCACAGATGGTATGACCTTCGATTTGTCCGGCGGCCGATTTCAGTAGTTCCAGGTCCCCGGGCTTGCCGTTGCCATCCACGATTCTTTGCAGGACACGATGCATCCAGCCGGTACCTTCACGGCAGGGTGTGCACTGGCCGCAGGATTCCATATGGTAGAAGCGCGATATTCTTGTACATGCCTTGACCATATCGGTGGTTTCGTCCATCACGATTACGGCACCCGAACCCAGACCGGAGCCTGCTTTGCCCAATGCGTCATAGTCCATGGTCATATCCATCATGACATCGGCGGGCAGGATTGGCATGGAAGAGCCGCCCGGAATCACACCTTTCAGGGCATTGCCATTGCGTACACCACCCGCCATTTCCAGCAATTCACTGAAAGGCGTGCCCAGTGGTATTTCATAATTTCCGGGCTTGTTCACATGGCCTGAAACCGAGAACACTTTAGGCCCGCCGTTATTGGGCTTGCCGATATTGAGGAACCACTCACCGCCATTGCGCAGGATATGCGGCACCGAAGCCAGTGTTTCCGTGTTATTGATAGTTGAAGGTTTGCCATAAAGGCCGAAATTTGCGGGGAATGGTGGTTTGAACCGTGGCTGGCCTTTTTTGCCTTCCAGTGATTCCATCAGGGCTGTTTCCTCACCGCAAATGTACGCGCCGGCACCTAATACGGCATGAATATCCAGGTCAACGCCACTATTCAGCACGTTTTTACCCAGCAAGCCCGCTTCATAGGCCTCTTTCAGTGCGGCTTCAAAACGTTCAAATGGCTCATGGTGAAATTCACCACGCAAATAATTGTAAGCCACGGTGGCACCCATCGAGTAAGCGGCAATCGCCATGCCTTCAATCACGGCATGCGGGTTAAACCTGAGGATATCGCGGTCATGGCAGGTACCAGGCTCGGATTCATCCGAATTGCACAACAGGTATTTCTGTACCGGTGCGGATCGTGGCATAAAGCTCCACTTCAACCCGGTCGGGAACCCCGCCCCTCCGCGGCCACGCAAGGCAGATGCCTTGACCGTATCAATGATCTTAACCGGATCGGTTTTCTCAGCCAGGATCTTCTTCCAGGCCTGGTAACCATCGATGGCCAGGTAGGTATCCATTGACCATGGCTGTTCAGCATCAAGCGTTGTGAATACGACGTTGTGTGTACCCATGATCAATCCAGTCCATCCAGTATAGCATCAACCTTGGCGGTATCGAGGTTTTCATGATAATGGCCATCGACCACCATCATCGGCGCACCACAACAGGCGGCGAGGCATTCTTCCTCGACGATCAACGTGATACGTTTGTCATCAGTCGTCTCACCCATACCGATACCCAGTTTGTTCTCTACGTGGCTGACAATATCTTCAGCACCGTTAAGCCAGCAGGATATATTGGTGCAGATATTGACCTTGTGTTTACCCACGGGCTTGGTATCAATCATGGAGTAGAAACTGGCTACTTCATATGCCCATACCGGCGGCAGTTCCAGGTAATCTGCAACTGCCTCGGTCATATCCTTACTGACCCAGCCACCATTCTGGTCCTGCGCCGCAATCAACGCCTGGATCAGTGCCGAACGTTTATTTTCCGGTGGAAACTTGGCCACCCAGTGATCAATTTTTGCACGCGTGTCCTCGTTCAGAAGATCTTTCTTTCCGGCAATGAATGCAGCTTTATGACTCATCAGCGGTCTACCTCACCAAATACAATATCCAGGGTTCCCATCACTGCCACCACATCGGCCAGCATATGCCCCCTGACAATTTCATCCATGGCCGACAAATGTGCAAAACCGGGTGCCCGCATATGCGCACGGAATGGCTTGTTGGCACCATCAGACACCAGGTAACAGCCAAACTCACCCTTGGGTGCTTCAACGGCCGCGTAAGCTTCACCCTTCGGCACGCTGTAACCCTCGGTAAACAGTTTGAAGTGATGGATCAGGGCTTCCATATCATCCTTCATCTCTTCCCGGGTCGGCGGAATGACCTTGAAATTCTTCAACATCACGTGGCCCGGGTTTGCTCGCAGCCATTTCACGCACTGCAAAATAATCCTGGCCGACTGGCGCATTTCCTCGATGCGGACAAGGTAGCGATCATAACAATCACCGTTTACGCCCACCGGAATATCAAAATCCATCTCGTGATACATGGCGTAGGGTTGCTTTTTACGCAAGTCCCACTCCACCCCGGAACCTCTTAACATGGCGCCGGTGAAGCCCATCTGTTGAGCCCGGTCGGGCGAGACCACACCGATACCCACAGTACGTTGTTTCCAGATACGGTTGTCGGTCAACAGGGTTTCGTATTCATCAACCTTGGACGGGAAATCCTCGGCAAAGGCCTCAATGAAATCCAGCAAAGTGCCTTCCCGCCATTCATTTTTGCGCTTGGTTTCCTTGGCTTTACACCAGGGTGATTCCTTGTAAAGGGGTACACTGTCCGGCAAATCACGGTAAACACCACCGGGCCGGTAGTAATTCGCATGCATGCGGGCACCAGACACTGCCTCGTACATATCCATGGTCATTTCGCGTTCGCGAAATGCATAAATGAACATGGTCATCGCACCCAGGTCGAGGCCGCTCGAGCCTATCCACAGCATGTGATTACCGATTCGGGTAATTTCGTCAAACATGGTCCGGATATACTGCGCACGTACCGGAGCTTCGATCCCCAGCAATTGCTCAATGGCGCGCACATAGGCGTGCTCATTGCACATCATGGATACATAATCCAGACGGTCCATATACCCAATGGACTGGTTAAACGGCTTGCTCTCGGCCAGCTTTTCGGTACCCCGGTGTAATAAGCCGATGTGCGGGTCTGCGCGCATGACAGTTTCGCCATCCAGTTCCAGCACGAGTCTTAACACACCATGGGCCGCGGGATGCTGCGGTCCGAAATTCATCGTGTAATTGCGAATTTCAGCCATCTTATTCGGTTCCCGGCGCCAGGGAGTCGGCGGCCTTATCTGCGGCCTTGTCAATATCATCAGCCTTGTAACGTGAATCCTCGCGAATGACACGCGGAACCAGCACACGTGGCTCAATTTCTACCGGCTCATAGATCACCCGGCCCTTCTCCTCGTCATACCGCACGGTAACATTTCCAATCAAGGGGAAATCCTTGCGGAAAGGATGGCCGGTAAAACCGTAATCGGTCAGAATTCTGCGCAAATCGGGATGGCCTTCGAAAACAATGCCGAACATGTCAAATGTCTCGCGCTCGTACCAATCGACTGAATTCCAGATTTCAATCAGCGACGGCACCACCGGCAGGCCCTCATCAGCGGCAAATGTCGCCATGCGGATACGCATGTTGTGGCTATAGGAGATCAGGTGGACAACAACACTGAAGCGTTGTTCGATATCTTCGGCTTCAGGCCGGCTGTTCCAGTCGAATCGACCGGGCCCCAGGCCTTCAACACCACGACTGAATCCGTCGTGGGTCGCATCTTTTGTTTCCCATTCGGACTGACCATAACCGAGGTAATCAACACCACACAAATCTGTAAGTTGGCCAAATGAGAAGCGTGGATCATCACGCAATGTTTGCGCCACTTCCAGCCATTGATCCACCGGTACCTGGATCGTCACCAGACCATCTACGGACTTTGAGACCGAAATTCGATCAACAAAGCAGTCAGCAAGATGATCTGACAGGGTTTTATTCACTGAAATCATCAGCTCACCGGGCAATCGTGTTGGTACGGCGGATTTTTCTCTGCAATTGCAAAATACCGTAAATCAGGGCTTCCGCGGTAGGCGGGCAGCCGGGAACATAAACATCAACCGGGATAATTCGGTCACAGCCGCGGGTAACCGAATAGGAATAATGGTAGTAACCACCACCATTAGCACAGGAACCCATGGATATGACCCATTTGGGCCCGGCCATCTGGTCATAGACCTTGCGCAATGCTGGTGCCATCTTGTTGACCAGCGTGCCGGCAACGATCATGACATCTGATTGGCGTGGACTTGGACGAAAAATGACCCCAAAACGATCAAGATCATAACGTGCTGCACCGGCCTGCATCATTTCGACTGCACAGCAGGCAAGGCCGAATGAGACCGGCCACATGGAACCAGTCTGTGCCCAGTTGACCAGGGCATCAATCGAAGTTGTGACAACACCCCGGTCGAGTAATGGGTTGCTATCGGAACTTGGCCTGAGAATATCGTCGAGTTCGCCAAACTCGGCATCCCTGTCCGGATACATGATGTTCATTATTCCCACTCGAGCGCACCTCTCTTCCAGACAACGATGTAACCAATGACCAGTTCGATAACAAATACAAACATCGCCACCAGCCCGAACATACCGAGGCTGTCAAGGGCGGCTGCCCATGGCAGGAAGAATGCAATTTCAAGATCAAAAATAATAAACAGGATCGCCACCAGGTAGTAGCGCACATCAAATTTCATACGGGAGTCTTCAAAAGCCTCGAAACCGCATTCATAAGGTGACAGCTTGTCCGCACTCGGCTTGTTGGGACCAAGCAAACCACCAATCACCACCAGTGCAATACCGAGAATGGTAGAAATGATGAGGAAAATCAGAATTGGCAGGTATTGTGCAAGCATACT
>Ga0164313_10003979_pt1 | contig 13190 bp, 9 predicted proteins | sample GuaBasSedimGuay4_FD_113735 | JGI IMG/M metagenome (GOLD analysis project Ga0164313, IMG submission 113735) | Subseafloor sediment microbial communities from Guaymas Basin, Gulf of California, Mexico - Guay4, Core 4569-4, 0-3 cm | ecosystem: Environmental > Aquatic > Marine > Hydrothermal vents >... | reverse complement strand
CGCTTTGGTTTCCAGGAAGTCCTCGAGGCCGTAGATGCCCCATTCGCGGCCATTGCCGGATTGCTTGTAACCGCCAAATGGCGCCATGACGTCGTTGTCAGCACCGTTGATATGCACCATCCCGGTCCGTAAGCGGCGCGCAACCTGCATGGCTTCTTCCTTGCTGCCACCCCAGACGTAACTGGAAAGGCCATAAACGGTGTCATTCGCGATGCTCACCGCTTCGTCGAGGTCTGAATAAGGGATCATGCACAGTACCGGTCCGAAGATCTCCTCGCGGGCGATGGTCATTTCATTATTTACATCCCGGAACACGGTTGGTTTCACGTAATAGCCGGTTTCCAGCCCCTCCGGTTTGCCGGGGCCGCCGGCCACAATCGTTGCGCCTTCCGCGATACCGGCTTCGATCAGGCCCTGGATCTTGTTGTATTGCAGTTCACTGACCACCGGACCAATGTGGCTTTCCGGATCGTTTGGGTCGCCGGGCCGGGTTTTTTCAGCCTCCACCACCGCGATGGCGACCGCTTCCTCGTAGAGATTTTCAGGCACCAGCATGCGGCTGGGCGCATTGCAGGACTGGCCGGTGTTATCAAACATGTTTTCCACACCACTGGCCACCGCTTCTTGCAAGGGCGCGCTTGCAAGGATGATATTGGGTGATTTGCCGCCCAGTTCCTGCGCCACCCTCTTGACCGTATCAGCCGCCGCCTTGGCCACCAGCACACCAGCCCGGGTCGATCCGGTGAATGACATCATGTCGATATCCTCGTGTGCGGACATGGCTGAGCCAACGCCCGGGCCGTCACCGTTGACGAGATTGAATACGCCAGCAGGGACTCCGGCGGCGTCCAGCACTTCAGCGAACAGGGTAGCGTCCACCGGCGCTATTTCACTGGGTTTGAGTACGACCGTGCAGCCTGCCGCCAGCGCCGGAGCAACTTTGCAGGCGATCTGGTTAATCGGCCAGTTCCAGGGCGTGATCAGTCCACAGACACCGACCGGCTCTTTCAGGATGGTGGAGTTGCCGTGCGTTTCTTCCAGTTTCATTTCCTGCAAGGCCGCAATGGCCGCCTTTAGATGACCGATTCCGGAGCCAGCCTGGGCGCGTAATGAAAAGGCGGCCGGTGCACCCATTTCAGCGGTGATGGCGGCGGCGATGTCGTTCCAGCGTATCTTGTAGGCCTCCACGATCTTGCCCAGCAACTCCAGCCGTTGTTCCACGGTCCAGTGCGAATACTCCTCGAAGGCAGCCCGCGCCGCAGCCACGGCGCGATCTACGTCTTGCGTCGTGCCGAAAGAAACCTTGCCGATGGATTTTTCCGTGGCCGGATTGATGATGTCGTGAACGTTTCCGGAAGTGGATTCCACCCACTCGCCGTTGATGTAATTCCTGGTGCAGTTGTACATTTATAAATACCTGTCTGGTTAATGGCGGGATAATCGGTACATAATAAGATAAATAAAACGAGGAGAGGACCTTTACATGCTTGGCCTGATGCAAGACTACCCCCTGTTGACACATACCATCCTTGATCATGGCGCACTCAATCACGGCGAGCGCGAGATGGTCTCCCGCAGCATTGAAGGCCCGATTCGCCGGACCACCTATGCCGACATACGTACCAGAGCGTTAAAAGTTGCCAAGGCGCTGGAACAGGACGGCGTCAAGCTGGGCGACCGCATCGCTACCATGGCCTGGAACACGGACCGCCACATGGAAGCCTGGTTCGGCATCATGGGCAATGGCGCGATCTACCACACGCTGAATCCGCGCCTGTTCGCTGAGCAACTCGACTACATTGTCAATCATGCCGAAGATGAGATCATGTTCGTCGACCTGACGTTTGTGCCCCTGATCGAAGCGCTTAAAGCGAAGTTCGGAACAGTCAGGAAATACATCGTGATGACCGATGCGGAGCACATGCCTGATACCTCTCTGCCCAATGCCGTTGCCTATGAGGACTGGATCGGCGCGGTCGACGATGATTTTGCCTGGAAATCGTTCGATGAAAATACGGCGGCCGGACTTTGCTATACCTCGGGCACTACCGGTAACCCCAAAGGCGTGTTGTATTCACACCGATCCAACGTGTTGCACGGACTCATGGTTAACACGCCGGACGTTTTTGGACTGCAATCCGAAGACGTGATCCTGGCCATCGTGCCGATGTTCCACGCCAATGCCTGGGCGTTGAGTTTTGCCGCACCTGCGGCCGGCGCCAAGATGGTGATGCCCGGCGCCGGCATGGATGGCAAGAGTATCTACGAGTTGCTGGAGGCTGAAAAAGTCAACGCAACTGCCGCAGTGCCCACGGTCTGGCTGGGCCTGCTTCAGTATCTCGAAGAAACCGGCAAGAAACTGCCATACCTGGAAAAAGTCGTGGTGGGTGGTGCGGCCTGTCCGCCGATGATGATTCGCAAGTTCGAACTGGATTACGGCGTGGAAGTCATTCATGGCTGGGGCATGACGGAAATGTCGCCGCTGGGAACCGCCGGCAAGATGAAAGCCGCCAGCTCCCACCTGGACCAGGAAGCCAAACTGAAGCTGAAAGAAAAACAGGGCAGGACACCCTACCTGGTTGAAATGAAGATCGTCGACGATGACGGCAATGATCTGCCGCGTGACGGCAAGTCGTCCGGACACCTGCTGGTGAAAGGGCCGTGTGTCTCGAAAGCCTATTTCAAGCTGGACGAAGAGGCGCTGACGGCTGACGGCTGGTTCGATACCGGCGACATTGCGAACATCGATCCGCTGGGTTACATGCAGATTACGGACCGTGACAAGGATGTGATCAAGTCCGGCGGCGAGTGGATTTCTTCCATCGAGGTGGAAAACGTCGCGGTCGGCTGTCCGGGTGTTGCCGAGGCTGCCGTGATCGGCTTGCCGCATCCAAAATGGAGTGAGCGGCCGCTGCTGATTATCCTCAGGGAAAACGGGTCTGATTTAGATGAAGAGGCTGTACTGGCTTACCTGGATGGCAAGATCGCCAAGTGGTGGATACCGGATGACGTCGTATTCGTCGATGAAATCCCCCATACAGCGACCGGTAAAATCCAGAAAATGACACTGCGCGAGCAATTCAAGGATTTCGAATTTTCATCGTAATGAATCCTTCAGCAAGCGTACTCCTGGAAGTCGTCGAAAACGCCGTCGAGTCCCACCGCGACCGGATCGGGCCTTTGCTGCCGGTCCTGCACAGCGTCCAGGATGCTTTCGGTTATGTTCCCCGGGAAGCTGTTTCATTGATTGCCGGGGCAATGAGCCTGTCGCGGGCTGAAATTCACGGTGTGATGAGTTTCTACCATGATTTTCGCAGTGAGCCGCCCGGTAAATACCTTGTTCACCTGTGCCGCGCCGAGGCCTGCCAGGCGATGGGCGCCCGCGGCCTGGAGCAGCACGCCCGTGAGCGCCTGGGTATTGACTACGGTGAGACCACGATGGACGGCCAGTTCACGCTGGAGCCAGTGTACTGCCTCGGCAATTGCGCCTGTTCACCTTCGATCCGGATCAATGATGAGATTCATGCGCGGGTATCGCCTGATAAGTTTGATGAGCTGATTTCCGGGCTGGAGACTGAGCAGTGACGGCTATTAAGATCTACGTGCCAAAAGATGCAACCGCCTGCGCGCTGGGCGCTGATGTGGTGGCTGAATCGATTATTGCCGGAGCAGGCGGCAGGGGAATCGACATTGAACTGGTCCGTAACGGCTCGCGCGGCGCGTTCTGGCTGGAACCGCTGGTTGAAGTCGAAACTGAATCCGGGCGGCTTGCTTTTGGGCCGGTCACGCCCGCTGACCTGCCCGGATTGTTCGAATCAGGATTTCCCGGCACAGCAGACCATGCGCTGTCACTGGGCCTGATTGATGACATCGACTGGCTGGCCAGCCAACAACGCCTGACCTTTGCCCGGGCAGGCTGGACCGACCCGCTGTCACTGGAAGACTACCGTTCCATGGGAGGCTACAAAGGCCTGCAGCGCGCCCTGGAAATGCAGGCGCAGGAGATTGTCGATGAAGTGAAGGAATCCGGTTTACGGGGCCGGGGCGGCGCTGCTTTCCCGACCGGGATCAAGTGGCAAACCGTACTCGATACGCCAGCGGAGCAGAAGTACATCGTGTGTAACGCTGATGAGGGCGATTCCGGTACCTTTGCCGACCGATTGCTGATGGAAGCGGACCCGTACCAGTTGCTCGAAGGGATGACCATCGCCGGGCTGGCAACAGGCGCCACCCGCGGTTATATCTACCTGCGCTCTGAGTACCCGCATTGCAAAGCCGTGTTGACCGAGGCGATATCCCGCGCGGAACAGGCAGGCTTGCTGGGTGATGGAATTTCGGACAGCGACAGAAATTTCGTCCTGGAATTGCGCATCGGCGCCGGCGCCTACATCTGTGGCGAGGAAACTTCCCTGCTGGACAGCCTGGAAGGCAAGCGGGGGCTGGTTCGCTTCAAGCCGCCGTTGCCGGCAATCGAAGGCCTGGTGGGCCAACCCACGGTGGTAAACAACGTCCTGTCGCTGGCGGCGATCAGCACCATCCTGGCGCAGGGCAGCGCTTATTACCGGGATTTCGGCACCGGACGTTCTCGCGGCACCCTCACGGTGCAGCTTGGCGGCAACATCCGCCGGGGCGGCCTGGTGGAGATCCCGTTCGGCGCGAGCTTGCGTGAGCTCATCGAGGGTTACGGTGGCGGCACCGCCAGTGGCAGGCCGCTGCGGGCGGTGCAGGTGGGTGGTCCGCTGGGAACCTGGATTCCCGAGGCGCACCTGGATGTGCCGCTAAGTTATGGCGGGCTTGCTGAAATTGGTGGCATGCTCGGCCATGGCGGCGTCGTTGTTTTCGATGATACGGTCGATATGGCCCAGCAGGCCCGGTTCGCGATGGAATTCTGCGCCGTGGAGTCCTGTGGCAAATGCACACCATGCCGGGTCGGTTCGGTGCGCGGCGTCGAAATCATCGACCGGGTGATCGCCGGGCAGGACCGGGAATTCAACCTGGAAGTGCTCGAGGATCTATGCGATACCATGATCGAGGGTTCACTCTGCGCGATGGGCGGGCTGACGCCTCTGCCGGTGCGCAGCGCGCTCAGCACTTTCCCTGAAGATTTCGGAGATTGACCGCTTATGCCTGAACTGCAATCAGATATGGGAACGCCGTTACCGCTGAAAATCGGTCTCCCCGTTTCACTGACCGTGGACGGGCGCCCGGTCACTGTGTCCCGGGGCGCATCCATCATGCGCGCCGCTGCGGAAGCAGGGGTGAGCGTACCCAAACTGTGCGCCACGGACAGCCTGGAGGCCTTCGGCTCCTGCCGTGTCTGCCTGGTCGAAATTGAGGGCCGCAAGGGTTATCCGGCCTCCTGTACCACCCAGGTGGAAGAGGGGATGGTGGTCAATACGCAATCGGAGCGTCTGGCTGGCCTGCGCCGCAACGTGGTCGAATTGTACGTTTCAGATCACCCGCTTGAATGCGTGGGCTGTTCCGCCAACGGTGAATGCGAATTGCAGGATGTCGCCGAATCTCTGGGTGTTCAGAGCAGTCGCTACGGCCTGGATGGCGCGAATCATCAGGCCAGCGAAAAGGACGAATCAAACCCCTATTTCACCTTCGACCCGTCCCAGTGCATCGTCTGCTATCGCTGTATCAGGGCTTGCGATGACATCCAGGGCACTTTTGCACTGACTGTGGATGGGCGTGGTTTCGCTTCAAAGGTGACGGCTGGTCAACTCGACAGTTTCATGCAGTCCGACTGCGTATCCTGTGGCGCCTGCGTGGACCACTGCCCGACCGAGGCGTTGATGGAAAAACCGGTGATCGAGCACGGCTTGCCGGAGCGTACGGTCACCACCACCTGTGCCTACTGTGGCGTGGGTTGTTCCTTCCACGCGGAACTGAAGGGTGACACGGTTTTGCGGATGACTCCGGACAAAGCAGGGCGAGCCAATGAAGGACATGCCTGCATCAAGGGACGTTTTGCATTCGGATACGCCACCCACAAGGACCGGATCACCAGCCCGATGATCCGCGACAGCATTGACGATCCCTGGCGGGAAGTCAGTTGGGACGAGGCCATTGGCTACACCGCGGAGCGCTTGCGGGCTATCCAGGATAAATACGGTTCCGACAGCATTGGTGGTATTACCTCTTCACGTTGCACCAACGAGGAAACCTACCTGGTGCAGAAAATGGTCCGTGCCGCTTTCGGCAACAACAACGTAGATACTTGCGCTCGCGTGTGTCATTCACCTACTGGTTACGGGCTGAAAACCACGCTCGGCGAATCGGCCGGCACGCAGGCATTCAATTCCGTCGCCAAAGCTGACCTGGTGCTGGTGATGGGCGCCAATCCAAGCGACGCTCACCCGGTTTTCGCCTCAAGGCTCAAGCATCGCCTGCGCCAGGGCGCCAAACTGATTGTGGCCGATCCCCGCCGTATCGAACTGGTCAGTGCGCCGCATATCCGGGCCGAACACCACCTGGCGCTGCGCCCCGGCAGCAATGTGGCGTTTATCAACGCGATGGCGCACGTGGTGATTACCGAAGGCCTGGAAGACAGCGCGTTCATCGAGCAGCGCTGTGAACAGGAGCCCTACCTGAAATGGCGGGACTTTATCAGTGGTGAGCAGAACTCACCGGAAATGACCGAGCGTATCACGGGTGTTCCAGCCTCCGAATTGAGGGCCGCAGCGCGCCTGTTTGCCGCAGCGCCCAATGCCGCCATTTACTACGGACTGGGCGTTTCCGAGCACAGCCAGGGTTCGACCACGGTAATGGGTATCGCCAACCTGGCAATGGCTACCGGGAACCTTGGCCGCGAAGGTGTGGGTGTGAATCCACTGCGGGGCCAGAACAATGTCCAGGGATCCTGCGATATGGGATCTTTCCCCCACGAATTGCCCGGTTACCGGCACATCTCTGATCCGGTGGTCAGGAAGTTGTTCGAGAAAGAATGGAACACGCGTTTGCAGCCAGATCCCGGCTTGCGTATCCCGAACATGTTCGATGCCTCGATCAGCGGCAATTTCAAAGGGCTGTACGTGCAGGGCGAAGATCTTGCCCAGAGCGACCCGAACACACACCACGTGGAAAAGGCGTTGCGGGCGCTGGAATGCCTGGTGGTCCAGGATATTTTCCTGAACGAAACCGCGAAGTTCGCGCACGTGCTACTGCCGGGTTCGTCCTTCCTGGAAAAAAACGGCACGTTTACCAACGCCGAGCGGCGGATTTCGATGGTGCGCAAGGCAATTGAACCGCTGGCGGGTTTGGAAGACTGGGAAGTAACGATGGCCCTGAGCAACGCCATGGGTTACCCAATGGAATACAGCCACCCGTCCGAAATCATGGACGAGATTGCGCGCCTGACACCCACCTTTGCGGGTGTGTCATATGAGAAGATCGAGCGCCTTGGAAGCATCCAGTGGCCCTGCAATGACGAGGCGCCGGAAGGCACGCCCACCATGCACGTGGAAGAATTCGTGCGCGGCAAGGGTTATTTTGCGATCACCGGCTTCATACCCACCAACGAGCGCACCACGCGCAAGTATCCCCTGCTGCTGACCACCGGTCGTATCCTGTCGCAGTACAACGTAGGTGCACAGACCAGGCGAACCCCCAATTCCGAGTTTTACAGCGAGGACGTGCTGGAGATTCATCCATTCGACGCTGAAGAAAGGGGGATTGGCGAGGGTGACTGCTGCGGTATCGCCAGCCGCGCAGGTGAAACAGTGCTGCGGGCGGTGTTGACCGACCGGGTTCAGCCCGGCGTGGTCTACACTACTTTCCATTTTCCTTCCAGCGGCGCCAATATCATTACCACGGACAATTCCGACTGGGCCACCAACTGCCCGGAATACAAGGTCACCGCGGTGCAGGTCAGCCTGGTCAGCGAGCTGTCGCAGTGGCAACAGAAGTATCGCGAATTTACCACTCGGCAGGAGACGTTGCTGGACAAGGCCCGTGTCTGAATCCCGGCGCGTGCGGGTTAAAACCTGGCGCCAGGACCAGCCGGCCGCAACGGTCGATGACCGTATCGCAGCCGAGGTTCCCCTGGCGCTGACCTACAACCGCGTGTCCCACGTGGTAATGATGGCCACACCGTTGGATCTGGAAGATTTCGCCGTAGGTTTTTCCATCACGGAGGGGCTGATTGGCGGCCTGGACGATCTCAAGGGTATTGCTATCATTCCACGCCAGGGCGGCATCGAACTGGCGATGACCATCAGTGAAGACTGGTTCGACCGCCTGGCCACGCAGCGGCGTAACATGGCCGGGCGCACCGGTTGCGGCCTGTGCGGGGCTGAAAATATTGAACAGGCGCTACGCAATCCTGCTCCGGTCACCCAGGTCATTTCGGTCAGTCATGCGGCCTTGCAAAAGGCCGTATCCGGGTTAGAAACGCATCAGCCAATTCAGGCGGAGACCGGGGCCACGCACGGGGCCGCGTGGTGCGCCCTGGATGGAGAGATTGTGCTTCTGCGTGAGGATGTCGGGCGCCATAATGCGCTGGACAAGCTGATCGGCAGCCTCTGTCGCTCCCATTTTGATCCGTCATCCGGCTTCGCGCTGGTTTCCAGCCGGGCGAGCTATGAAATGGTCTATAAAGCCGCTGCCGCGGGCATCGAGTTGCTGATGGCGGTTTCCGCGCCGACCACACTGGCGGTAGAATTTGCAGAACGTTCAGGTGTGAGCCTGGTTGGGTTTGCGCGGCCGGGGCGGCATAATGTTTATACTTTCCCGGAAAGAATTACTGATTAGGATTCGGCAGATGCAGGAAGTTGAACAACTCGTAAAAATGGTTAACCAGATCGCGGAAAATTTCAGTTTCCACGACGATGCAGTCGATCGCATCGCGGATCACCTGCAGCGGTTCTGGGCGCCGTCGATGCAGAAGAAGCTCATCGAGTCCGACTGGGCGGAAAGCGAAGACTTGCAGCCGGCGGCCCGGGAAGCGCTAAAACGCCTGTGATGTCCGCGCCGATAATTGCCGGCGAAACTTTGGCCGGCGTGATCCTGGCTGGTGGCCGCTCGCGAAGAATGGGCGGAGCGCCCAAGGCCCTGCTGCCTTTAGGTGACCGGCCCTTGCTCCAACATGTGATTGATCGGGTGGGTCCACAGGTCGACGAGCTTTTACTCAGTGTCGAGCGGCTGGCAGAGGCGTTCGAAGCATTTGGCTTGCCGCAAGTCGAAGACCCGGAGCCGGACGGTGGCCCGCTGGGCGGCTTGCTCTCTGCTTTGCAAAAGATGAGCCCGGGCCATGACTGGTTGCTGCTTGTCCCCTGTGATGCGCCATTTGTTCCGCCTGACCTGGCGGTCAGGCTACTGGCTTGCGCAATGCGTTCAGCCCGACCGGGCGCAGTTGTTTGCTACGAATCGGAAATCCAGCCGACATTTTCCATCTGGGGGCGCAGCATCCTGCCACAGCTCGAATTGGCGGTACTCGAAGAAGGTATGGCCGGAATAAAGCAATTTTTAGGCGTGGTTGAACTCGCTGAACTTGATTGGCCCGGTTCAGAGCCTTCACCATTTTTCAATATCAACGATCAGGACGACCTGCTCCAGGCAGGCCGCCTGGCACAAATCAGGGTCTGTTAACACTTGCCAGATCGCTGCGCCGGGAGCCCATTTTGTTCAATACAAGGAACGATGAGCGTAATGTATTGTATATACTTGAGTGAAGAGAGACGCCGTAGTGGGCAAAATGGGACCCGTCCCTTCGGGTTGCTGGCCCAAATGGCCCCATGCTGCGTTGCTCGTCACTTATTTGGATTTACCAAACTACACTCCTCGCGCCTTGCCTGGGGCCATTTGGGCCGGCAACGCAGCGATCTGGCAAGTGTTAACAGACCCTAGGCTCTGAATAATGCTCAGTGTGAATGAAGCCCTTACGATCCTGCTGGACAGCAGTAAACGGCTGGTAGAGAGTGAAGAAATCGACCTGATTGAAGCCTCCGGCCGGACCCTCGCCTGCGGTATCATCGCGCCGATTGATGTGCCACCGGCCGACAACAGCGCGATGGACGGCTATGCCATCCGTTTCGAAGACTGGTCCGATGCCCAAACCGCCATCCCGCTGACTCAGCGCATCACGGCCGGTTCGGTGCCGGCTGAACTGACGCCTGCAAGCGCGGCCCGGATTTTCACCGGAGCCTCGGTGCCCCCCGGCGCTGATACCGTGGTGATGCAGGAACATTGCGAGGAAGCCGATGGCGCGGTCCGGATTCTGAAGCTGCCGGACCGGGGCGCCAATATCCGGCGCCAGGGCCAGGATTTGGCAACCGGCCAGAAAGTGCAGTCCAGCGGTCAGCGCTTGCGGGCGCAGGATCTGGGCCTGGCCGCTTCGCTGGGTATTGCGAGGGTCGCGGTATACCGGCGGCTCAAGGTAGCCGTGATGTCGACGGGTGATGAATTGCGCGAGCCGGGAGATGATATCCAGCCCGGTCAGATCTATAACTCCAACCGCTACACGATGAAATCGCAGCTTACGGCCTGGGGGTTCGATGTGGTGGACCTTGGGGTCGCCCGGGATGAAGCGGATGTGGTCAGCGAAATGATGCTGCGGGCGGCTGATCAGGCAGACGTGATCATTACCTCAGGCGGTGTTTCCGTTGGCGAAGAGGACCATGTCAAGGCGGTGGTCGAAAACCTCGGAGCCATCGATTTGTGGCGTATTGCGGTCAAGCCCGGTAAGCCCTTCGCTTTTGGGCAGGTGCGAGGTACACCGTTTATCGGCCTGCCCGGAAACCCGGTGTCTGTTTTCGTGACACTGCTGGTGATTGCGCGGCCGTACCTGTTCGCCTGCCAGGGGACTGCCGATACGGCCGTTCATTCGGTCCGGCACACTGCCTTGTTTGATAAGAAGGAAAGCATGCGGGAAGACTACCTGCGGGTGCGGGCCACTGATGCCGGAGTCGAATTATTTTCCAACCAGAGCAGTGGGGTATTGTTTTCCACCACCTGGGGAGACGGCCTGGTGCGGCAGAACATAGGTGAGGAAATCCACCAGGGCGCACTGGTTGACTATCTACCCTACGCGGTCTTTGGCTAAAACCAGGTCGCAAATATGGCGCCCGATTGGAATGGCGGAAGTGGCGGCCGGCGAGGGGGCGTTGCAAACATGCAGGCTGCGCGGTGTTTCTTCCAGCAGGAAATCGTGGATCATCGTACCGTCGCGCTTTACTGCCTGCGCGCGAATTCCGGCGGGGTAGGGTTCCAGGTCGGCCTTCTCGATCCGGGGGCAATACTTTTTCACCCGGGCGAGGTAAGCGGACTTCCATAGCGAGTCCCGGGTCTCGCTGACGCCATGGCGAAGATGTTGGGCAGTGGCCCTCCAGAAGCCGGGGAAAGTCAGCATCGCGGCGGTGTCACGCAGGCTGAAGTTGAGCCTTCCGTAACCTTCGCGTTTCCAGCCCTGGACCGCGTTGGGACCGACCGTGACCGAGCCGTCGATCATACGGGTCAAGTGTACGCCCAGGAAGGGCAACGCCGGGTCGGGAATGGGGTAGACCAGGTGTCGAATGATGCCGTTGAGCGCTGGTCGCAGCCGGTAATATTCCCCGCGGTAGGGGATGATCCGGAACCCGGTATCCAGGCCCTGCATCGCTGCAAGCCGGTCGGCCATCAGGCCGGCACAGACAACCAGGCGGTTCGCCTGGAAGGTCTCCAGCCCGGCATGAACGAGAATTTCACCGCTCTGCTCAGTGATTCCCGTCACTTCGGTGCCCAGGCGGGTGCTTCCGCCAGCTTGCCGGAACTGCTCCAGCATGACATTGCAGATGCCGGGGAAGTCCACGATACCGGATTCCCTCACCAGGAAAGCGCCGGTACCGGTGATGTTCGGCTCTATGTCCTGCAATTCGCCGGGGTTGAGCATTCGCGGGTCCAGACCGTTTTCCCGGCATCGCGCGAACAGCGCATGCATTCTTTCCAACTCGAGTGGGTTGGTGGCGACCAGCAGTTTGCCGGTCTGCTCGCAGGGTACACCGTGTTCAGCACAAAAAGCGTATGTGGCGCGCGCACCCTCCTTGCAAAATTGCGCCTTGAGGCTGCCGGGCTGGTAGTAAACACCGGTATGAATGACACCGCTGTTGTGTCCGCTCTGGTGGCGGGCCGGTGCTGCTTCTTTCTCCAGCAGCATAATACGGGCCTGCCCTGATCTTCGTTGCAATTGCCAGGCAGTAGACAGCCCCACGATACCAGCACCGATAATGATGAAATCGTATTTCAAAACTCTGAAATCATGGTGTCAGTCATATTTATTTAGCATATGCGCTGGGGCATAATGAGTCGAGATGAAAACCGTTTTATTGTTCACTTTCCTGTTGATCCAGGTAACACTTGCTGCTGCGGCTGCAAACTCCGCACCGGCCGTTATCGTCAACGGCGAAGAGTTGCGCGGCGCGTGGGCTGGTGTCACCGGGCAGCTTGCTGTATTCAAAGGTATTCCTTTTGCAAAGCCACCGACTGGGAACCTGAGGTGGCGTGCCCCGCAACCCCATGTGCCGAGGACAGGCCGGCAGACAGCGATCGAATTTGGCCCCGCTTGCATGCAGGGGCCTGGTGGCATCGACTGGTATGTTGGCGTAGCGGAAGCATTTGGGCACGGTCCTGAAGTTATCGGCAGGCCCGGTGGCTTGAGTGAGGACTGTCTCTACCTGAACGTCTGGTCGCCGGAACCGGTAAGCGATGCCGGCCTTCCCGTGATGGTGTTCGTGCATGGCGGCAGCAACGCGGGAGGCTGGTCATATGAGCCAAATTATATCGGTGAGAACCTGGCGGCGCGGGGCGTAGTTGTGGTCACTATCGCCTACCGGGTTGGCCCTTTTGGCTTTTTTTCACACCCGGCGCTGAATAACACAGAGGGTAAGCTAGTTGCGAATTTTGCGCTACTGGACATCCGGGCCGCATTTCAGTGGGTCAGCAGATATATCAGGGCATTCGGTGGTGACCCTGAGAACATCACCGGCTTTGGTGAATCCTCGGGTGCGTTCAACCTGGTCGACTTGTTGCTGACGGATCTGGCGGCGGGGGAAGGCAGAACATCATTGTTCCGGCGACTGGTGTCACAGAGTATCGGAGGTCCCGCCACGATCCGTCAAACACTGGCTGAGGACCAGGCGACCGGTGAGTTCCTTGCGGGGCAGCTTGGCCTGGGTAGCGAAGTAAGCGCCGAGCAACTGAGGCAGGTTCCGGCT
>Ga0164313_10003978_pt1 | contig 13191 bp, 12 predicted proteins | sample GuaBasSedimGuay4_FD_113735 | JGI IMG/M metagenome (GOLD analysis project Ga0164313, IMG submission 113735) | Subseafloor sediment microbial communities from Guaymas Basin, Gulf of California, Mexico - Guay4, Core 4569-4, 0-3 cm | ecosystem: Environmental > Aquatic > Marine > Hydrothermal vents... | reverse complement strand
GGCTACCAACTTAAAGCGGGACACTTTTCGCCATTTTGGCTCTATGGCAATTCCACAATCAAGCAAAATCTAAGGAGTTGCTAACCGATTGAATTTACAGGCTGTCCCGCCTTACGTTGGTAGCCGTCGATCCGAACTGTTTTCGGGAGTCTTTTCGTCAGTGCTGGCTCGACAGCCCGTCACATGTGGTCGTCGCCATAGTGAAGTCATCGCTCGTTGGTTATCTTCTGGGGTTTGACCATGTTGCATTCTTTGTCAACGGTCGAGTGGCTGGAGTTGAAGAAATCTATGTTTGCCCATCACACCGAGGATGTGGCGTTGGCAGAGTCCTAATGTAAGGAATTCGAAAGATGGGCGAAGTCCAGAAGCTCTGCCCAGGTGGTTGTCTGTACGCTACGAGCATCTGGGTTTTACTCAGCACTGGGGTATGAGGAAACGGCAACCTGTTTCAGAACTATATTGAAGAAGGAAGTCGAACAACCGGCTCGAACGCGACTCTGGTAAGAGACAAGAAAAATAACTGACAACGATCACTATAGAGCTCTGCTATAAATCAAACATTCAGCTTTATTTACAGACAGTTGCGATATTTATATGTAATCTGCATTGGCATCCACAATGCAATTGGATAGTCATATTCTTTCTCTCCACAAGCCCCACGCCATCTATCAATAAATACGTTATAGCTTTGTACTCCGGCTTCCTTCGCCTGAACCTCACGATTCCGCCCTTGCCTTCGGCTAATACTTTTGCTAATATATCAAATATTAACAGGATTCACGTATAGGGGACTTTCACCCCATAAGTTCACGCGCCCATGCCGGGCCTATACAAATGCAGCCGATCTCGTAAACTCGGCGGCTGACAATGTGAATGCTACTTGTTAAAATAAAAAACAAAAAGATCTTACATCATGCAAAACACAATAGAACCGAAGTTGAACGATTTTTTGGAAGAAATGTGCCGAGATCTTGATGCAGCAAGGTTTGCGAAAAGCGTAGGCATACCAATGGATATGTAGAGACTTTTCGCAAGTCCTTGATGCGCAAGAGATTGGTGCAGGTCGAGTAAAAAATCGCTCAATTTAGGTAGAAGTAAGACACCTTTCCAGAGAAGAGAAGCTGAGGATTATGGGAGTCATTTGGGAAGATTTCGGTGAACTCTGAATCGCTGAACGGTTACGATAATAATTTAGTGGATCAATGAATGTGCGACGTAAAAAGAACGGTTATTTTGAAAGCATTGCAGGAATGCCGGACCCGCTGACAGTTTATATTAAACGGCGGGTAAAATTCAGTGAAGTGGATGTAATGGGTATCGTCTGGCATGGCAGATATCCCGAATATTTTGAAGAAGGATCTGCTGAACTTGGAAGACGTTATGGTCTTTCGTATAAAAATTTCCATGAAGCTCAACTGAGGGCGCCGATTGTACAGCTCCATATAGACCATTTTAAACCTCTTTTTTTGGATGAAGAGTTTACCTTAAAGGCATCATTGATATGGAATGAAGGCGCCAGGCTAAATACCGAATATTCGCTGATTAAAGATGGCGGTGATATAGCTGCAACCGGTTATACCGTACAGATGTTTATTGACGGAAAAAGCAGTGATGTTCTGATTGCCTCTCCAAAAATTTTGGAAGAATGCCGCAGACGCTGGAAAAATGGTGAATTTTCATGACAGGAACAAAAGCGGTTGTCGTTGCATGTGACATCGTAACTCCTTATGGCTGGGGGATAGATTCCTGCTGGAATGGGTTGTTATCAGAGAAAACAGCAATAGGGCGTCTGGACAGATTCCCCACAGAGTCTTTTCTTACGCAAAATGCTGCTGTTGTTCCCGGCCTGACGTACGGACAGAATGAGTCAATTGTCATTAAAATGCTAAAACCATTACTGCAAAAAAACATTTCTTCAATTCCTGAAGATGCATTTCTGATTTTGGCGACTACGACTGGTGAAATTGACAAACTGGAAAGACATGTTCTGAATGAGAGTACAGATGCTGCAGGCAGCCGCCCTGATAAATTGCTTGAAAAAACATTGCTTTTGTGTGGGCTCAGCAGCCCCGGTATTATTGTTTCCGCGGCATGCGCCTCATCAAGTATAGCTATAGCTCAGGCTGCCGGAATGATTATCAGCAATGAAAATGACTGTGTGATGGTTGTTGCCTGCGATAGTGTAAGTGAATTCGTTTTTGCAGGATTTTCTTCTTTAATGGCACTTGATAAACATATGGCCAAACCCTTTGACAGGGACAGAAACGGTTTGAGCCTTGGTGAAGCGTCCGTATTTTTATTATTGATGAGCGAATCAAGAGCATTAAGAGAAAACAGACATGTAATTGGAGAAATCGCTGGATGGGGATTAACAAATGACGCAAACCATATGACAGGCCCATCACGGGATGGAAGTGGACTTGCTATGGCTATCCGCAAAGCACTTAAATCCGCAAATGTCTCAGAAAACGACATTGTATGCTTATCAGCACATGGAACTGGAACCATATATAATGATTCAATGGAAATTAAGGCATTGGAAACTGTTTTTGGAAACCATAAAGTCCCTGTATATTCTATTAAAGGTGGAACAGGCCATACACTGGGAGCAGCCGGTCTTTTAGAAATAATCATAGCATTTGAGTCCTTAAATAAAAAGATTGTTCCACCTACCGTAAACCTGTGCAATATTGATAATGAGGCTTCAGGATGGGTTTCTTCCGAGCCTTTAACGCTCGATGGTTCGGTAACAATTTCAACAAACTCCGGATTTGGCGGGGTTAACTGTGCTGTGGTGTTAAAAAAACTGTAAACCGTGAACCGTGAACCGTAAACCGTAAACCGTGAACCGTAACTTATGATCGTCATTAAAGGAATTGGCTGGATTACACTGACCGGATACGGCAGTATTATAAAAAAGCTGCAAGGTAATTATAATGATTTAAAATCGTTACATTCTCATTTGCAGCATGAATCAGTGTTAAAATATGCGATTAAAAATTTTGGGAGGTTTGATGCTGCTTCAAAGATGACTTGCTGCTCCATAGCCCTTGCCCTGAATGATGCCGGAATAACATATTCTGAGCATATGAAACATGATACTGGAATTCTCGGCACAAACAATGATGGATGCTTTGAGTCTAACCTGGCTTATTTTAAGGACTATGTTTCATGCGGTCGTACAATCGCAAGAGGGAATCTTTTTATCTATACCCTGCCATCAACTCCTATGGCTGAGGCTGCAATTTATTTTGGATTCCAGGGGCCTCTGCTATATGTTAAGTTTCAGGTTAATCAAATATCGTCGATGCTGCGGTTTGCCGGCAAAATGATCCTTCGTGGAGAAACATCAAAAATGATTGCAGTTGAGGCAAATGAGGAAAAAGCTGTTTGCTTTGTTCTGGACAATAAAGATAATACTTCAACTATAAAATCTCTATCCCTTGAGCACGTAGTTGATACTATTGAAAAAATATCTAATTTCGATGAAATGATAATAATGTTACAAAGAAAGGGTTAACGTGAAAATTAAACTGATATACCCGAAGTGGCCAAAATTAAAAAATCAGCCTGAATTTAATCTGCCACCTCACGGTCCGGTTGTTTTTGCTGCAACAATAAAAGATGATGTTGAAATTTCTTTTTGCGATGAAAACGTAGAAGAACTCAACTTATATGAACAAGCTGATTTAATTGCCATTTCAGTTCTGCTGACCTGCCAGATACCACGTGCCTGGGAAATCTCTGACTGGTACAGATCTCATGGAAAAATGGTTATATTCGGCGGGATTGCAACAATGCTGCATGCAGAAGAAACTATGCAACACGCTGATTCTGTGTTCATTGGCGAACCAGAAGGACGTTTTGATGAAGTTATAGAAGACTTTAAAAAAGGAAAGCTAAAAAAGACTTATAACTTTCATCAGAATTTCCCAGACATATCATTGGTTGGAACTGCCAGGAGAAGTATTTTAAAACGCGAGCTATATAATTTTCGTGGCGTTCAAATGGTTGATCTTGTCCATGCATCCCGTGGATGCCGTTTTAACTGCTTCCCCTGCTGCACCCCATTTCTTGGAGGACGAAAGTTCAGACCACGCCCCATTAAAGCAGTAATAAAAGAACTGGAAAGTATTAATAACAATCGTCTGTTTTTTGTTGATAATTCCCTGGCTCAAAACGATGAATGGGAAAAGCTGCTGTTTAAATCTATTGCGTCTTTAAAAAAGAAATGGATATCTCATCCGATAAAGGATGATGATGAGATACTTGACCTCGCTGTAGAGGCCGGATGCTGGTATGTATATCAGGCTATTGTGGATACTTCTGATCATATCCGCAACAAGATAAAGCGGCTGAAAGAACGTGGAATTGGAGTTGAGGGCACTATTCTTCTGGGCTTAGATGATCATGACGAAGATTATATTAAACGACTGGTGGATTTTCTGCTGGAAATAGATCTGGATCTTGCTGAGTTTACTATTCTTACGCCCTTCCCACATTCTCCTGTCAGAAAACAACTGGAGAAGGAAAACAGAATAATTCATAATGACTGGGAACATTATACTGCTGGTGAAGTTGTTTTTAAACCAAAAAAAATGAGTGTGGACTCACTGCAAAAAATGTATGAGTATGCTTGGCAAACATTCTATGCTGATTGCTGTAAAGAAATAAAGATGGCAAAGCTATATCTTACTGTTATTGAAAAAGAAAAGAATGACAGAACATATAAAAATATTAGCCTGAGTTCAAATCGCTCATGGCCGGTACCCGGCAAAAAGGATAAAGAGTCATGAAAATCCTTTTAATTTCTTCCAATATCGCAAGCACTCCTTATCCTACATATCCGCTTGGGTTAAGTATGATTGCCGCAGCACTGAAAAATGCAGGTTGTGATGTATACCAGTTTGACTTCCTTCAAAATAACTGCTCATTGGATAAGCTTGGAAATGAGATTAAACAAGTCAATCCGGAAATTATAGGCATATCAATACGAAATATTGACAACGTCAATCTACTAAATGAACAGAGATATATTGATGCAGTAGGAAATATAGTAAAAAAAATTCGGCAGACAACAAATGCCAAAGTTGTTATGGGTGGTTCAGGGTTCTCTATTATGCCAGAGGTAATTCTGCGCGAAGTTGGCGCTGACTACGGAATTGTAGGAGAAGGCGAAGAATTAATGGTTGAGTTTGTTAATAATGCCAGGCACGGAAAATATCCGGAGCACAGGTGTATCAAAACCTCATTAAAGCTGAGCGGGAATGAAATCCCTTCTGCATTTTATGATTCCAGCATTATGAAATTTTATCTGAAAAGCGGTAATATAGCTTCTGTCCAGACAAAACGCGGCTGTACTCATAAATGCGTGTATTGTTCTTATTCTGTCCTTGAAGGTTCAACTATTCGTTGCAGGGACACCATAGAGGTTGTTAATGATATTCATACCCTGATGAATAAACACAAGGTCAAATATATATTTTTTACTGATTCTGTATTTAATGATGACAATGGCCGCTATCTTGATGTGGTCAATGAAATGAAAAGGCGCGGCATATTTATTCCATGGACGGCTTTTTTCAAGCCCGAAGGCCTTAATGACGAACATGTAAAGCTCATGAAACAAACCGGCCTTAAAGCTGCGGAAATTGGAGCTGATGCTGCATCAAATATCACTCTGAAGAAACTGGGCAAATCTTTTCATTTCAATGATATTATCAAATGTAACGACCTTTTTATTCGTAACGGTGTTGCTACGGCGCATTATTACATGTTTGGCTGCCCCGGAGAAACACAGAAAACCGTAATGGAAGGAATAAATAATATAATAAACCTGAAAAAAACTGTTTCATTTATTTTTATGGGTATACGTATTCTTCCTGATACCGCTCTTGCCAGGACTGCAATTAAGCAAGGCATTATTTCGCCTGACCAGGAATTGCTTGAGCCAGTATATTATATAGCACCTGGAATAGACAAACAGTGGCTTAAAAATACATTAAATAATGCTTTTAAAGGAAAAAGGCATTGTATTTTCCCGCCAGATGCTCTGGACAGCAGTTTACAATTTCTTCATAAACTTGGGTACTCAGGCTCCTTGTGGGACATGCTTATCCCAAAGGATGAAAAACATAAAAAGAAAGCAATATGAAACAAAACAGCTCATTTTCAACTGAACATATCTGGTGTGTTATTCCGGTATTTAATAACAAAAATACTGTAAGAGACGTTGTTCTGGGTTGCCGTTCATATTTGCAAAAAGTGGTTGTTGTTGATGATGGTAGTACTGATACGGATATTTCAGCATTATTTTCCAGTAGCGATATTGAGGTGCTGAAGCATAATAAAAACAGAGGCAAGGGACAGGCTATTCTTACTGCTTTAAGGCATGTTGAATCCAATGGCGGTCGTTTTATGATTACTATTGATGCGGATGGCCAGCACTATGCCAGTGATTTAGAAAAATTTATACGTTTGCTTCAAGATGATGAAACATCTGTAATTATCGGGTGCAGAAAATTTAATGGAAAAAACATTCCAAATTCAAGCCGGTTTGGAAGAAAGCTCGCAAATTTCTGGCTCAGAGTGGAAACAGGTGTATCCATTGATGATTGCCAGAGTGGATTTCGAGCCTACCCTGTAAAAAATCTTTCCAGGCTTAATCTTAAAGGTTCACATTACGATTTTGAGGCTGAAATTCTTGCTAAAATGGTTTGGGCCGGGCTGTATTTAAAAACTGTTGAAATTGAGGTCTGGTATCCTGAACCTCATATGCGAATTTCTAGTTTTAAACCATTTATAGATAATTTCCGTATTTCATGTATGCATACCAGGCTGGTTGGAAGACGCCTTTTACCGTTTCCGCACCGAAAACTTGTTGCGGCCCCTAAAAAGCAGGTTGACTTCAGTTTAATGCGTCATCCTGTAAAATTGTTAAAAAAATTACTGAAAGAAAACGCAAGCCCAGGCGGATTGGCCATGTCAGGCGCAGTTGGGACCTTTTTTGCAGTGCTGCCTCTCATATCAATGCATTCCTTAGTAATTGCCTATGTTGCAACACGCCTTCATCTGAATAAAATAATGGCTCTGAATATACAACACTTATGTATGCCGCCTTTTGTTCCGCTAATTTGCATTGAGCTGGGCTATTATATGCGAAACGGCCGCTGGCTGACAGATATGAATCTGAATACAGTTTTCGGCCAGCTTCCGGCAAGGCTTTTTGAATGGCTGCTGGGTTCATTGATTGTTGCACCAATAGCAGCATTATTAACAGGTATAATTGTATTTGGCGTTGCGCAAATGTTTCGCAAGAAAATTAGTAATCATGGAACCAGTTGAACGGTCACAAAATATAAATACCAGGAAAAGAGGAAATAAATTCGGCTTCTGGTTTTTTAAAGCTCTCCTGAAATTATTCGGGATAGGCAAAACATATGGTTTTTTGTATATTGTCTGCCTTTATTATTTGCTTTTTGATCGGCCTGCGGTTTCTGCTGCCCTGTCATATATAAATAAAAGATTTCCCGATTGCGGTTATTTAATAAGGCTGTTGCATGTTTACCGTCTGTTTATTAGTCAGGGAAAGCAGCTTGTTGACAGATATGCGTCTGTTGCCGGGCAGACAACATTTGATATTCAACTTAATGGATACAATGAGTTGATAGCCCTGCTCCGGAATAATAAACAAGGAATAATCTTGTTAACATCACATGTAGGTAGCTGGCAAATCGCCTTAACCACCTTAAAAAAAATAGGAAGAACTGTATATCTTCTTATGCGTTCTGAAGACAATATAGCGGTACAAAGCTCGCTGAATATTGACAAAGAACAGGATGATATAAAAATTATTTCTCCGGAACAATATCTTGGTGGTATTGTAGAAATAATGGATGTTTTGAAAAAAGGCCATATTGTATCCATCATGGGAGACAGAACATATGGAGCAAAATCCGTTGGCGTTAAGTTTTTAGGTAAAAAAGCCTGGTTCCCTTTCAGCGGTTTTGCTGTCGCAGCCGCAGTTAAATCTCCTGTTGTGGTTTTGCTGTCAAATAAGGTTTCAAGCCATAAGTATATTGTTGATGTATCCAATGTAATATATCCACGTTATGATGGAAAATATAATAAGCGCCAACAACTCCATCAGTGGGTTCAGAATTACGTAGAAATAATTGAAGCATTTGTTAAAAAGTATCCATACCAATGTTTTTTATTTCATGATGTCTGGAGTGAATAATATATAGACTTTCAGATAAATAATTTTACTGTGTTATCAGTCGTCGACGTATAACTAATACGCCTTCCTCCTTCTGGCCTTGTGAAATTAATTATCTGAAAGTCTAAAGTTTTATAAAGGAGCTGTCGATGGGAGAGCAAAAAGAAATGGAATTGCCTGAAATACGAAAAAAGTTAAAAGAACTGCTGGTAGAAAATCTTTCATTAGAAGATGTAAGTCCGGAAGAAATTAAAGATGATGAAATTTTGTTTGGAGAAGGCCTGGGGCTGGATTCTCTTGATGCAGTTGAAATTGTTGTACTGCTTCAGCGCAACTTCGGCATAGAAGTCAAAGATATGAAGGAAGGTCAAAAAATATTCTATTCGATTGATACGCTGGCTAATTACGTATATGAAAATAAAGACAAATGAAAATATTCATTACAGGAATTGGTGGAATCTCTGCCGCTGGAAGAAATATAACAGAGCACCTGAAATCATTTCGCCTGATGAAAAGAAATGCCGGTACGGTTAGTTTGTTCGACACTTCTTTACCATATCCGGTTTTTGAGGTAAAAAGCCCCCCGATTAACAAACAAATTAATAAGCAAAAAAATGAAATGCGCACTCTGTCTCTCGCTATGTCTGCACTAAAAGAAGCTTTACAGGATGCCGGCCTGCAAAAGGATTTTTCCGGCATTAAAGCAGGGGTATGTCTTGGAACTAGCGTGGCAAGCCAGTTGAATGACATTGATTTTTACCGAACATACCGGAATACAGGAGCGGCAGACATGGCCCCTGTTGACCGCTTTCTAAAGGGTAACCTTGCCGAAGCTGTAGCTAAATCAATGAAAGCAAGCGGGCCATCAGTCACCGTAGTTAACGCCTGTTCGTCCGGCGCTGACGCAATAGGAGTAGCTCTGTCATGGTTAAGAAACAGTGTATGCGAAATTGCCATTGCCGGTGGAGCAGACGAATTGAACAGAGTCCCTTTATGCGGTTTTGGAGCACTTGGTATTTTAAGCGAATCTTTATGCAGACCTTTTGATAAAAACCGTTCAGGATTGAACCTGGGTGAAGGAGCAGGTATTCTGATTCTTGAAACAGAAAAATTCTTACGCCTTAGAGGTAAAAAGTCAGCGCTGCGGCTTGCAGGATATGGTGCAGCAGCAGATGCCTACCATCTCACAGCCCCTCGTCCTGACGGTTCAGGATTGGAAGCGGCATTGCGCGAATCTCTTGCTGATGCAAATATTACTCCACAAGATGTATGTTTTGTAAATGCTCACGGCACTGCGACTCATGATAATGATAAGGTTGAAGGAATTGCGCTTGAAAAAGTTTTTGGGCCGAAAATAAAATTTCTTTCAACAAAAGGTTATACTGGCCATACTCTGGGCGCCGCAGGAGGTCTGGAAGCGGCATTTACAGCCTCTGCCCTGAGAGAATGCTGGATACCTGCCAGCGCAGGTTTTATTCAACAGGATGAAAATATACCTGTTAGACCGATTAGAGAGCAAACACAAATAAATGGTAGTTTTGCCGTATCAACATCGCTTGCTTTCGGCGGAAATAATGCCTCTATCGTTATCGCCAAAGATTAAGGCAACCAACCGTGAACCGTTTTTTAAGGCATATTACATGAATATTGCGGGCATAGGAATAATTTTTACAAGAGGGCGTGGAATTGACAGCCTCGGCATTGCATTGCGGCAAGGCTGGGTCGCACCGTCTCAAACAAAGTCGCTTAACGATCAAAATGTTTTTTACCCGGCATACCGCGTTAAAAAGGAAACTATTAATGATATAACTATATTAAAAAAAATACGCAGAGCAGACAGATTCAGCAAAATAGCTGTGCTGGCCGCATGGGATGCAGTCGTTGACAGCGGCATTCAAATTAACGACAAAGAATCAACCATTGGAATTATTCTCGCAACAGCTTTTGGGCCTCATGTAACAACCTTCCGTTTTCTTGATGATATTATAGATTACGGTGATGGCAGTGTCTCTCCGACAACTTTTTCGCATTCAGTTCACAATGCTGCAGCATCATATATTTCATCTTTATTAAATATCCGGGGACCAACTGTTACAATTACTCAGTTCTCTTCACCGATTCATCAGGCTCTTATTCTTGCTAAAGCGTGGCTGGAAGAGGGGCGTTGCAAATACGTCCTTACCGGCTGTGTTGATGAATGCGGTAATGTTATGGAGTATATCTGTAACCAGAAATTACGAATTGCCAATAACGGAAAAATTAGACCTTTTAACTTTTCAGCCCTATCATCATCTGTACCAGGAGAGGGAAGCGTTTTTTTTCTGACAACCTTAGAAAATTGTCAGAATAAATATTGCAAAATCATACCTGCCTTTCAAGCTAATCGCGACACTATAAAAAAATCTGATATATATATTATAGAAGCTGATGGTATGGCAGGAGATGAAACATCATATCAAAATACAGCACCTGTGGATGTTTCTATCGGAGGATATGCGCCAATATTCGGAAGTATGAAGATTATCAGCGCATTCCATTGCGCTGCTGGCGCACTTATGATAAAAAAACAAATTAAGTATGCTTGCCCAGTTCAGGAAAATCCGTATTGTCTTAATGTAATTACAAAAACAGAATCATCCAAAATAGAACAAATCTGCTGCATTAGAAAAAACTGCGCAAATGAAACAAACATCATCAGACTAATGCGATAATGAAATATGTATAAACTTTCAGATTCAATTTGCATATCATAATTTCATTGCACTCCCAGCGCATTCTTAAGCTCGTCAATGGCTGTTTTTTTAAGAATAAAGACCAATTCGTCATCCTTATGAATCTCGACATCACCCTTGGGAATAAGGAAGTCCTTTTGGCGATAGATGGCGAAAAGCAAGGCATCTTTAGGGAAAGCAAGATTTACGATCTTTTTTCTGTGAAGGGTTTCACCGGCTGAAAAATGGTAGAACCGCGCTTTTCTGGGCACCATATTAACGAGTTCCAACAGATTCAGCCCCCGCGTAAGGTAACTGGCCTGAACACTGGCAGTTACCGACGGCGTGATGATATTGTCAAACCCCAGTTTTTTGCTAATCGGGATAAAGTCAGGCCTGATTATCTTAATCAGAGTTTTAATATCGGCGAATGTTCTGGCCATTAATCCAATGATGATATTGTTTTGATCATTATCTGTCAGGGCTATTATGACGTCTGCTTCATCTACCTGGGCCTTCTTCAGTGTTTCCGGGTCTGAACCATCACCATTTATTACTGTACAATCAAGTTCGTCAGCCAGCTTTTCGGCTATATCCTTATCATTTTCAATAAGGATTACCTCATCTTTCCATTCAATAAGGCGTTTTACCACCATAATACCTATGTTGCCGGCGCCAATAACAATTGCCCTCATTACATCCTCCGTTTTACCCAGGTGCGGGGATAGATAAGAATAAGGAAAGGAAATATTTCAAGCCGTCCCATCCACATATCAAAGAAAAGAATTATTTTCAAATGTTCGGAAAGATCCGGATTGCAGATGCCCGTGGAAAGACCTACTGTTCCGGTAGCTGAAACCACCTCAAAAAGCGAATCCAGAAAATTATAACCAGCCGCTACAAAGAAGGTCGTCGAGACCAATATTGTTAAAAAAAATAAAGTGATGGATACAATGGCTGCTTCAATATCTTCACGGCTTAAAGCAATATTATTAACCCGCAAATGCGTAATTACTTCTTTGGGCTGATGAATACGGATAACCAGGATATGTAAAAGTTTTATAAATATAACCAGCCGATAGATTTTTATTCCTCCGGCTGTTGAGCCGATAGAACCGCCTATGGACATGGAAAATATAGCGGAAAGCTTTGAAAGCGCCGGGGCTTGAGCAAAATCCATTGTAGAGAATCCGCTCGTAGATTGGGCTGACACGGTCTGAAAAAAGGATTTATAGATTGCTTCTTTCCACGGATAGATTTCAATCATGCCCAGGAAAAAAATAAACATAAGAACTGCAATGCAAAGAATAAGGACGCGCCACTGTGTGTCCTTGAATACGTTCAAATGGACTTTATTGAGCGGATGAAACATGTTGAGATTGGTGGCGCCAATGACCATAAATAGAGAGCAAAAAATTATGGCTGCCGTTGAAAAGGCAGCAAAGCTTTGTTTTTCAGTAGCAAATCCGCCTGTAGATATGGTTGCCATTGCCTGACAGATCGCCTGAAATAAATTCATCCCACTCAAATAAAAAGCCAGCATACAGGCAGCCGTAATAATGGCGTAGGCCCGCCATAGTATCTTTGTCGCTTTGATAGCGCTGGGAGAAACTTTGGTTTCCCCTATGGATACTGTAAATAGCCGATAAGCAGTTGTCCCAGGCCCTATCAGTACTGAAATAGTCAATACTACAATGCTAAGGCCACCAATCCACTGCACGAATGATCGCGTAAAGAGCATGGTCCGCGATAAACTCTCTATGGGGAGAGTGCTGAGTCCGGTAGTTGTAGCTGCGGACATGGCCTCAAACAAGGCATCCAGGAAGGGAAGACCGGCAAACGTCCAGACCGTGGCCATTATTAAGGATAGAATAAAATAAATAAAACTGGCTAATACCAGTGCTTCCTTAATGTCCAGGTCAACTTCCGGGAGTTTTTTATCCCCGAAATACCCGATGATAAATATAAAAGGGGTTAATATGATATATATAACGGTTAGAGAGAATTGCTGATAGATAATAGAAACAGCTATCGGTGCCAGTTGCAGGACTGCAAGGATGATAAGTATCTTGCTCAGATACTTGGCCACTGCATGGTACCTTATGGGTCTGATTAAAAAATCGCGCATTACTCACCTTAACCCCTGAACCCCGAGTAGCTATAGACTTTCAGATAATTAATTTCACAAGGCCAGAAGGAGGAAGGCGTATTAGTTATACGTCGACGACTGATAACGCAGTGAAATTATTTATCTGAAAGTCT
>Ga0164313_10003977_pt1 | contig 13191 bp, 12 predicted proteins | sample GuaBasSedimGuay4_FD_113735 | JGI IMG/M metagenome (GOLD analysis project Ga0164313, IMG submission 113735) | Subseafloor sediment microbial communities from Guaymas Basin, Gulf of California, Mexico - Guay4, Core 4569-4, 0-3 cm | ecosystem: Environmental > Aquatic > Marine > Hydrothermal vents... | reverse complement strand
TCGCGATCAGCTGAGCTGATCCCTCCTACAATTACGTTCCGACGGCTGTTAAGCCTGCATCTGCAGCTTGTTGATTGAATTTTGTGAGATCGTTGTTGATCACTTCGTCCAGGCGCGTCAATTCCGCATCAACCGCCGCAATAAGCTCATCCCTCACAGCAATCGCTGCTGCCGATGGCGCGTGATCCCCGAAACCTGTCAAAGACATCAACCCGGCCAGCTTGTCATTCAGGCGGATGGGGAAATTGAGCGGGTCCTGGCGGCTTTCCATTTTCGTCTGGTATAGCGCCTTTTCGATATCGCCTAATGTCTCTTGTAAACCCGAAGCAGACTCAAGCAAGTCCGCAAATTGATCTGTTTCTTCCAATCGCTTCTCAATAGCGGCAAGCTGTCCTTTTATCTCGCGGATACGTGTGATGGCGCGATGTGTTTCCGTCAGTTTTTGGTTGATACCGGATACAAAATCATACTGGGCCTGGTAATCCGCTGGCGTGGAATCGAGACGCGGGTCGGGCAACAGTTCGATGCTGACCGTCTGTTGTGTGTCACCAATGCTGAGTGTCGCCTGGTACTGCCCCGGGATTGCGAGTGTGCCTTTCAGGGAGCTATTCCACAGAATCATTTTCTTGAATTTCTCCACACTGGCATACCGCATATCCCAGACAAACCGGTTCAGACCGGCTTTGGTTTCAAGTTTTCGGTCATCATCACCGAGAATCGGTGCGTCATCTTCGTTTTCTTCAGCCGGCTTGGGTGTAAACGTACGTATCACGTCGCCATTGCTATCGGCAATTTCCAAAGACAGGTCGCCATCATCTGCCAGGTCCTCTTTCAGCCAGTAGTACAGCACCACACCGGCAGGGGGGTTGGTCCCCATATTCCCCGGGTCTTTCTTGCTGCCGTTTTGCAGGCGCCAGGCCGGTGTTGGCTTGAACAGATGCTGTGCCTGGTCAAATACTTCACCATCCGCCTGTCGCAGCAGGTTAATGTCATCCAGTATCCAGAAACCACGGCCCTGGGTGGCGGCTACCAGGTTGCCTTGCTTGATGGCCAGGTCGGTAACCGGTACCTGTGGCAGATTGAGTTGCAGGGCTTGCCAGTTCGCACCATCGTCACCGGATATATAAACGCCGAATTCGGTACCTGCAAACAACAGACCGCGCTGTTCATTGTCAGCACGAATTACACGGGTAAAGTGCTCAGAGGGAATGCCGGTGGTGATTTTCTTCCAGTGTTTGCCATAGTCGGTGGTCTTGTAAAGATAGGGATTGAAATCATCGCTCTTGTAGGCGGTGGCAGCCATGTACAGGCCACCTGGTTCAAAAGGGTGTGCTTCCAGTGAATTAATCTGGATTTCCTCAGGCAGGCCGTTGCTGCGGCCTGTGGGTGTTACATTTTCCCAGTTCTGGCCACCATTGCGCGTGATCTGCACAAGACCGTCGTCGGATCCGGTCCATATAACACCTGCCTCTTGGATTGATTCCGCAACCGCGAAAATGGTGCCGTAGTACTCGACGCTGGTATTGTCTTTGGTAATCGGTCCGCCGGATGGACCCTGTTTAGCCTTGATGTTGCGGGTCAGGTCCGGACTGATGGCCTGCCAGCTTTGACCTTCATCGGTGGTTTTGAACAGGATGTTGGCAGCCGCATACAAGGTGTTGGCATCGTGTGGCGAGAATAATAATGGGAAGTTCCAGTTAAAGCGGTACTTGAGTTCGGCTGCTCCCCAGCCCATCGGGTTGTCCGGCCAGACATTAACGGCTCGTACATCGCCGTTGCGGTGGTCGTAGCGGATCAAAAAGCCGTCATATGATCCACCATAAACGATATCAGGCTGATCCGGGTTGGCCACAATGTGCCCGCTCTCACCGCCGGCAGTCGGTTCCCAATCCCGTGTGCCGATGGCTGAATCAAAAGCTGATTGTGAACGTATGCGAACAGCAGAATTATCCTGCTGGCCACCCAGAAGGCGGTAGGGGAATGTGTTATCGGTTGATACCCGATACATCTGTGCGGTCGGTTGATTGGACTGCACCGACCAGTTTTCACCACCGTCATAGCTGACGTTGGCGCCACCATCATTGGCTTCGATCATCCGTTTAGGGTCATTCGGGTCTATCCACAGGTCGTGGTTGTCACCATGGGGTGTCGAGACCTGCTTGAAAGTCTTGCCGCCATCCTTGGACCTGTGGAAGCGCACGTTCATGACATACACCACGTCTTCATCAACCGGGTCCGCTTGTATGCGGGTGTAATACCAGGCGCGCTGGCGTAATTTGCGTTCCTTGTTGCTGCGGGTCCAGGTTTTGCCGGCATCGGTAGAGCGGAATACACCGCCGTCTTCCGCCTCGATGATGGCGTACAGGTTATCCGGATTGCTGCGTGATACCGTAATGCCGGCAATGCCAAGAGGAGGCTTGGGCATGCCCTCGTTTTCTGACAGGGATGTCCAGCTATCACCACCATCGGTGCTCTTCCACAGCTTTGAACCTTCGCCGCCTGATTCCAGAGTGTAGGGCCTGCGGATGACACGCCAGGTGCTGGCATACAGGATGCGCGGATTGGTCGGGTCCATGGCCAGGTCGACAGCGCCGACTTCATCGTTCACATACAGGATCTTTTCCCAGTTTGCACCGCCATCGGTTGAACGGAAAACGCCGCGCTGTTCATTGGGGCCAAATAAATGGCCCAGAACTGCGGCATAGACAATATCCGGATTTTTGGGATGGATGCGTACGCGGGGAATGCGCTGACTGTCTTCCAGCCCAATATGTGTCCAGCTACGACCTGCATCGGTGGATTTCCACATGCCGTTTCCTACAGAAACATTGCCACGGACAGTTTTCTCGCCTGTGCCGACATAGATCACATTCGGATCCCAGGACGATACGGCGACGGCACCAATAGAGCCACCGAAAAAGCCGTCGGAAATATTGCTCCATTTACCCCCGCCATTGCCGGTTTTCCAGACACCACCACCGGTAGAGCCGAAGTAAAAAGTCTCACGGTCCTGTGGAATGCCGGCAACAGCAGCGGAGCGGCCACCACGGTAGGGGCCGATTTCCCGCCATTCAAGTCCTTCAAGGTTGTTTTCGTCAAATGCAGCCAGCGCGGTCTGTGCCAGCAGGGAATATAAAATGACCAGTAGTGCGGAATAGCGAGCCATGGCTTTCTTCCTGTTCTTATTGTGCAATGAAGGGGGCTGATTATTACAAATTTCCGCGTGCGGTTCATTTACAATGTTCGATCAGACAGGAGGTGAGGTTGGTGTATTACTGGATATTTGTCGTAGTTGTACTGGTCGCGATTGCGATGGCATTGCTAATGCCCCGTTATCGTTTAAAAAAAGCCATTCAAGCACCGTTTCCTGATGCGTGGGTCGAAATCGTCGAGCGGAATATTTCCGTTTATAAAAACCTGCCCATGCCGTTGCGCTTACAACTTCGGAATCTGATCAAGCAGTTCCTGCATCAGAAACATTTCTCCGGTGCCGGTGGCCTGGAAATTACCGATGAAATCCGCGTAACCATCGCGGCCGAAGCCTGCATGTTGCTGGTGAACCGTAAAACAAACGTGTATCCGTCGTTGCGATACATCATTGTTTACCCCACTGCTTTCGTAGTTAACCGCCCGCAGGGTGGGTCCGATGGCATCGTCAGTGAAGGCCGAAAGGGCTTACTGGGTGAGTCCTGGGCGAATGGCAAGGTGATCCTTGCGTGGGATAACGTCCTGCACGGGTCGAGCAATTTTGTTGACGGCCAGAATGTTGTATTGCACGAGTTCGCACATCAACTTGATAGTGAGTCCGGCAGCACCAATGGAGCGCCGATTCTTGCCGGCAGGAATTGTTTACGTACCTGGGCGGGTACACTTTCCGGCGAGTTTGAAGATTTGCAGAAGGACGCCTGGCAGGGAAAAAGGTCTTTGATCGACCATTATGGCGCAACCAACCCGGCCGAATTCTTTGCTGTTTCGACCGAAACTTTTTTTGAGAAGCCCTCGCAAATGGCCAAACACCACGAGGAGTTATTCGAGGTCCTCAAATGTTATTACCAAATCGACCCGAGAGACTGGCAAAAAACGTGAGGGGGTTGTAGGAGGGATGAGCTTGCTCATCGCGATAACGCCCAGAGATGGACGTTATCGTAAACAGTCGGGCTACTCGTCCCTTTTAGTCTCTGAAATTTTTATATTGCAGCGGGATTTCGAGGTTTGCATCTTTTAGCAGCGCGATTACAGTCTGTAAATCATCGCGTTTCTTCCCGGTAACACGTAACTGCTCACCCTGGATTGCGGTCTGCACTTTGGCTTTGCTTTGCTTGATCAGCTTGATCATGTTTTTAGCGGCGGGTGTTTCAATGCCCTCGTTGACCTTGATGGTTTGCGTAGCTGTGCGGGCCTGGATGACGGGTTCGCCTTTTTCAAGGCAGGCAATATCAATGCTGCGCTTCACCAGTTTGTTGCAAAGAATGTCGTACATCTGGGTAAGCTGAAAATCAGACTCGGTATTCATGGTGATGACATTATCTGCAAGTTCGAAGTTTGAGCCCGTGCCTTTAAAATCAAAGCGGGTCGTGACCTCGCGGTTGGCCTGGTCAACGCCGTTGGACAACTCGTGCTGTTTGACTTCGGAAACTACATCAAAAGAAGGCATATCGAATTCCTCACAGGTTAATCAGGTTTTTCAGGTCTGAAACGACGGCGTCGCTATCGGTCACATCACTGATGAGCAAGCGCGCCCGACCCTTTGAATCGAAACCGAAGACAGCGGCGCTGTGCATCACATTATAAGCGCCTTTGTCGTCGGAAGATTCCATCGCGGCGTATACGCCATAAGACTTTCTTAAGGTGTCCAGGTCTTCTTCCGAACCGGTCAGTCCAAGTAACCATGGACCGAATGATGCGGTGTATTTCTTCATTACCTCGGGTGTATCACGGCCAGGGTCAACCGATACCAGTAGTATCTGGATATCATCTGCCTGCGGTCCCAGTTTTTTCATCGCCACTGACAATTGGGTCAGCGTGGTCGGACAGACATCCGGGCAATTGGTAAAGCCGAAGAATACCAGTACCGGCTTTCCTTGCAGGGATCTGGCTTCGACCTGTTCGCTATCCGGGCCGATCAGCGTGAATTCCAGGTCAGGCATCATGCCGGTTACATCGCTGGCGTGCCAACTGACAGGCTCACTGCATGATTGCAGGAGCAGGGTGACGAGCAGGAAAAATGAAAATTTGAGTGTGCGCATTTTTGCCATTTCATATGTAAAGGGGGAGCTACAATAAACCAGTAAGATGTCCGAGGGAAGTGTTGGCGGCGTTGAAGGGCTCAGCGATGCTGCTCGTGACCCGCCGACCGTTCACGGCGCCAGCGTCATCTGCCAAAAACGCGTGGTTAACTCACTGATTCCACTGCTTTCGGCATTCAGCAATACAACAATGCCAATGTCGTGCCTGGGTGAGAACGCCACGTCAGCACGAAAACCTGAAACCCAGCCGCCGTGATAGACAATCTGCTCGTCTCCCAGCTGATAAACGCGCCAGCCGAGACCGTAGTGGGCGCTGCTCAGCATGGTTTTCCACTGCTTACGATACAGTTCGCGGCGGGTCTTGACCCGCGGCTTTTGCAGATTCCCGAGCATGTCTGCCGACAGCACGTCCGGATGGCTGCCAAGTTGTGCCTGCACCCATTTACCCATATCCAGAATACTGGCATTCACCCCGGCTGCCGGGGCTGCACGATAGTAATTCTTTTGCACCGGTACTGTTTTCCACCGCCCTGAGCGTCGCGCGTGTGGTTCGGCGTGATTGGGGTTATTGATGAATGCCTCGTAGCCGATTGACGCCGTATCCATCTTCAGCGGTTTGAAAATTCGCTGCTCAACCTGGGTTTCATATGATACTGATGTCGCCTGTTTCACCAATGGATCAACCAGGCTGAACACGCTGTTCTGGTAGCCGTAGCATTTGCCCGGCGAACAAACATAAGACAGGTCGGACATCCTCTTCCAGATCGTATCCATACTCTTGCCATGTTCGAGCAGGTTGTCATAGGCATGGGGCATCAGGCCGGTACTTTGTCCGAGTAAATGATGGATGCGGATTTGTGATGCATCGCCGTCGATTTTAAATGCTGGAACATACCGGGTCACCGGATCGTTCCAGCTCAGGGTGCCATCCTCTACCAGTAAGCCGACCATCTCGGCAGCAAACGTCTTGGATACCGAGGCGAGGCGAAAGGCGGTTTGAGTGTCGATCGGCTGTGTGCGGTCTGCAGTGGTGTGACCGGCTGTGGCAATGAGCAGGATTTCATCCCGGGTAACGATGGCGAAGGCTGCACCGGGGTAATTCCGGTCTTTAATCAGGCCACGGAAGAAAACTTCATACTCGTTGGCAATGTCCAGCATGGGGTCAGAGGCTGCAACTTGCACGGGGCTAATCTGTAGCAGAATCAGGGCGGTTAAACAGATGATCATTTTGTGCATATGGCGGGTATTCTAACCACTCGTAATAAATATTTGATGAAAATTTGTAATTGTGCGCGAGATGGTGAGTTTTTGCCCATTAATCCTGATAGACTGTCTGCCCCGCTCGAAAAGTTATTGGAAATTTGAATATGTTTGAAAAAAGAACCCCCAAGCCGGAATCAAATCGTCAACAGGCGTCACAGGACAGCTTTACGGCACCTGCAAATCCGCCCGTCAACAGTGGCCGGGCAGCCGTCATTGGTCCTGGTATCAAGATTAAAGGTGATATTACCGGTGATGAGAATCTCATTGTCGAAGGTAAGGTCACCGGTAAGATCAACCTGCCTTCACACCAGGTGGATATTGGCCAAAGTGGCCAGGTGAACGCTGATATTTCAGCAAAAATCATCAAGATTGCTGGTGAGGTTCGCGGTGATCTGACGGGCACAGAAAAAGTCGTGATTTCCCGCAGTGGCAATGTTCATGGCAATATCGTCGCTCCACGCATGACGCTTGAAGATGGTGCCATATTTAAAGGCAGCATTGACATGGATCCGAGTGAACCGGAAAAGCCTGTTGTCAGTAAACCGCCGATTAAGAAAGTAGTTGCCAAGAGTGAAGAGAAACCTAAAGTCACTCCAAGTGAAAAGCCCAAACAGGGTGCGGCTTACTCTCTGAATGGCGGCTAAGCGTTTTAGTGAAAGCGATGTAATGCCGGGTTTAACCTGGCTAAGTGATATATTTTCAAAAGAAGATTAGTGAATTGAACAGAGTTTACTCCAGCACTGCAGACGCGAGTCAAGCGCCTGCAGTGCAACTAATGCGTCGAACCCAACAGACCCTATTATTCCCTAACCTGGTGAAGAAAATTGATACGGGTCGGCGTTTGTCGGTGCTTGAAATTGGTGCCGCGCTGCCTGAGACCATTGAGTTTTTTTCACGGTTCAAATGTCGCCTTCATTTTACTGCGATGTATACGGACCCCGTTTTGCAAATGCAGTTGGGTGAGTATTCAGAAAATGAGTTGGCAGAACATTTCACCGAAACTTTCGGTTTTCGCAAGGGTACGCGCTTTGATTTGTGTTTATTCTGGGACTTTCTGAACTATCTTGATGACAAGGCATTACGGGCATTCAATACCGCGATCAAACCGTTTTGTCACCAGACCACAAGGGCTCATGCTTTTACAGTTCGTACCCTTGATACCTCCTTTCCCAACCAGCAATACGGCATTGATCAGTCACATATGCTCAGTATCCGTCCTGCGATGACCAAACAAGGCCGGTGCTTCCCCAAAACGCAGGCGACGTTGGTTAATCTGCTGCCGTGTTTTGATATTGATCAGGGTATGTTGTTACCGGATGGGCGGCTTGAAGTGCTGATGTCGGCCAGTAGAACAAACTGACCCGTTACGGAATGTGGGTGTAGGAGGGATCAGCTTGCTGATCGCGAGCTCTTTTCGGATTTCGCGATCGCGATCAGCAAGCTGATCCCTCCTACAGGATTCTTTTAATGTGCGTGCTTGAATTTATCCCAGAATGTTTTGTGTACCAGGTCGGTGAACTCACCGGCATCCAGGAAAGTGCCATGACCGATGGGGCAGGATTCGTAAGTGATATGCGGTTGCTCAGCGTCAAATTCCTGCTTCATAGCAACGCCACATTCAGGACAGTCAATGTTTTTGATGGCATTGGCTCTTTTTCCGGTCGTTTTATCACCGCTGTCCAGGATGTAATCTGCCATCCAGATATCATCCCGCAGGGCGCGCAACTCTTCGGGCTGAAACCACAGTCCACCACATGATATGCAGCGATCCACCTTGATTTCATCATAGGAAACTATGGCCATTTCACCTGAACATTTTGGGCACTTCATATTTGTAGATCCTCGTTGTTTTATTGGCTATGTATTACTTATTGTAGGCGTAAATGTAAATGATTGTGGGCGTAAATGTAAATATTGGGTATAAGCCGTGCCGCTTTAGCGGGTTCACAAGGCGTCACAAAAACTATAATCGAAGTTCTTAATATCGCTTCGATAAAGCTCCGATACGAACTCACGGGTCTCATCATCGTAAAATTCAGTGTATATGCGTAAGCCGCTTTCATTGTTGCGGTGCAAAATATTTCTGGCCTTGCGGCGTAATTCACGTGATTTTTTGTCAGAGGAGTTGATGTGGGGTAGGCCGGATTCAGCAAATCCCAGCTGTTCACACACCTGGTCAAAATCCTGTTGCAGGGTCTCGAACTTGCCTACAAAATCCACTAACAAGTGGCCGTTGTCGTCATACAACATTTCTGTTTGAGGCATCACATGGCGGTACTTATCATCCCAGCCCGGTTTGGGGAGCTTGTTCATGACAAAGTCTTTGAAGCTTTTGTGACTGAGAAAGTTTCTGTAACGGTATTCAGAGACCAGCCGGGACCAGGGGTTGCGCACAAAACTGAATTTGTAATAACGATCGAAGTCCTGTTGCGAGATGTGGCCACAGCTGACGTATTCGGCTGCGCTTAAGTGGGAAAGCTTTTGGGTTCCCCTGGCCGGGTCATTGTTATGATTCAGCAACATCTGTTCGCGGTGTGCTTCGTTTTCCCGGTTCAGGTTGAGCCGGTTCATGAAATACAACTCGACACTTTGACCCGCGGCCTTGGGGATGTGCACAAAAATGCACTCGACTGCCCTACAGATCATTCTTCATAAACAATGATGAGCTTGCTGTCCCCGTTCGCAGTAAAGTTGAAGTCGGTGGACTCAACCAGGTCACCTTCTCTTATTGTCGTGTCACCGTTCTCACCTGCATCCGTCGTACCGCTGCCTGTCGTCATGTAAACGAGGCTTCTTCCTGCCTGCGTCAGTTTGTCACCGGCATTAACCTCTGCGATCTCGATGATGGTGTGACTGGCAAAGGTTTCTTCCTGTTCGGCATTGCCACCATAGATACGCTTGCGTTCGCCGGATGTTGATTCGAACATCTGGTAACCGGCGGGTTCGCCCGAAACTTCTGGCAGTACCCACAGCTGGATCATTCGGTTTTTGGCGTCATCAGGATTGATTTCATTGTGTGTGAAACCCTCACCGCCGGCACGCTGAACCTGAATGCTGTCAGTATGCAACTCCTGGCCATGTTCCAGCGAGCCCTCGTGTTGAATGCGGCCTTCTACCATCACAGATATGACGTCAATCTCTTTATGCGCGTGCATTCTTGTTTCACCCAAGGGCATAAACCGGGCATCGGCAAGATAAACAAAACGACCGATTCCGGGTGATGTACCGGATTCGCGGCTTCCCCTGAAAATCCTGGGGCTCATTACCAGGCGCGTTTCACGTAAACCCGCAAAGCCTCCCCGGCGTAGGGAATTTCGACGGATGATATTCATATATTTGCTCCAATTAACGCGATTGAGAACTCCGCTGAGTTCTATGCTTACCGGGTATTATACTGCTAGGGAGTCCTAAGATTAAGCCCATGCAGGTATTGATTAAGGCTTGTTATGGATTTATTGTTCCAGCCTGTATATCCCGGGAGCAAGATTTCACCATGCGACAGCTATTTACAATACCATTTTTGTGCATGCTTATACTGACTGCCATACCTTTGTTAGCGAAATCTGCTGACATTTTTTCTGATACCGAGGCATTATTACCGCCTGCACAAAGCTGGTCGGGTCGAAGCGAATCATTGCTTGCCCGCCCGGGTGATGTGTGGATAACACCTGCCGAACGCACCGGCTTAAGCGCAACACCGGATTATGATGAAACCATGGCCTGGCTGTTCAAGCTGGTGGCCGCTGCACCCGAACTGAAGATGGTGTCGATTGGCAACAGTCTGCAGGGCCGCGATATACAAATGGTGATCGCCACTGCTGACCAGTCATTTACACCTGCTGCCATGCGGGCAAGTGGGAAGCCGTTGCTGATCGCGCATGCGGGCATCCACTCCGGTGAGATCGATGGTAAGGATGCGGGCCTGATGTTGCTGCGGGATATGACCGTGGCCGGCAAGCGCAAGGAACTGTTGGGCGGTGCGAACTTTCTGTTTATCCCGATACTCAATGTTGACGGCCATGAACGTATTTCGGCTTACAACCGGATCAACCAGCGTGGCCCGGCTGAAATGGGCTGGCGCACAAATGCCCGCAACCAGAACCTCAACCGTGACTTCACCAAGCTGGATACGGCGGGTGTGCGTGCCCTGGTCGGTGTGTTCAAACAGTGGAAACCGGATTTGTATCTTGATTTGCATGTAACGGATGGTGCGGACTATCAATATGACATCACCTTTGGTGGCAATGGCCGAAAAGGCTGGTCGCCGAATATCGGCGCCTGGATAGAAGATGTCTACCGCCCTGCAATCAGCGCAACGCTCAGTGACTTCGGGCATGAACCCGGCGGATTGATATTTGCGAACAATGGTATGGACATGCAGGACGGAATTTTGAACTGGACCGGCAACCCGCGCTTCTCAAGTGGCTATGGTGACGCCGTTCAGCTACCAGCAGTGCTGGTTGAAAATCATTCATTAAAACCCTACAAGCGCCGTGTACTGGGAACCTATGTATTACTCGCGGCGACGTTGGAGCTGCTGGCCCGGGAGAAAGATTCGTTGCGGCAAGCGACTGATCATGACCGGCAACGACGCACTGACAAAATTGCCCTTGGCTTTGAGCGGGATAAGAATGCAGTCCCGCAAAAAGTCGATTTCAAAGGTATCAGTTCTGAGCGGTATCCAGGTGAAGTATCCGGCACTGAAGTCGTTCGCTGGACCGGTAAGTCGTTAAACCAGTCCTTACCACAGGTACTTAGTGAGACGCCGACCGTGATGGTTGAACGCCCGTCAGCCTATATCGTCCCCGCAGTCTGGTCTGACATCATTGAGCGCATTGTCATGCATGGCATCACGGTGGAACAACTGACAGTACCTTTGACGACAAAAGCCGAGGTTTATCGTTTGCCGGAGGCAAAAATTGCTGAACCTTCCGCGTGGACTCCCAACCCGTTTGAAGGGCATATAAGGATAGATCCGGGGCAACCTGTCAAACAATCGATTGAGATGACTTTTCCTGCGGGTAGTTTCCGCATCACTACCGATCAACCGCTGAGTGACCTTATCGTCCTGATGCTGGAACCACAGTCGGCTGATTCTTTCTTGCAGTGGGGTTTTTTCCTGGAAATATTCACCCGTACTGAATACGCAGAAGCCTATGTGCTTGAACCACTGGCACAGAAAATGCTTGCAGCAGATGCGGAATTAAGAACCCGTTTTGAACAAAAACTGGCCAGTGACAAAGCATTCGCAGACAGCCAATACCAGCGTCTGATGTGGTTCTACGAGCAGACCCCTTTCTACGACCAAACTTATCAACTCTACCCCGTCGCCAGAATCCCAAAGGACCCGTAGGAGAGACAAGGTGAGATCGGCAAGGCCGGTCGAGAGGGTGCCTTGAGGTAGCAGCTTTGCTGCTTACGATTTGGTCACGTTCAGCACAAAGTTTCATATATAATACTGCCTTGGATGAGGATCAAGAGTTCATTAACCGGAGGAAGACAGAAGTGAAAAATTATAAATTAGGCGTGGTTGCAGTTCTGCTGGCATTATTGCTCAGCGCATGTACAGGAACCGGCGGAAAAACTGGCTGGTACGATCAATGGGGCGCATGCGCCGCTGGTGGTGCCGCGGTGGGTATCGCTGCAGGTGCATCAGATGATTTTGATACAGCGATCGCCGCTGGAACGGGTGGGTTGATTGTAGGTGGAGCAATCTGCGCAATGAGTGATACCGATGCTGATGGCGTCAAGAATTATAAAGATGATTGTCGCGGAACAGCGGCCGGCGGAATCGTAGATGACCGCGGTTGTGAACTCGACAGTGATGGTGACGGCGTTGTTGATCGCCTGGACGAGTGCCCGGGAACAACCAAGGGTGCGCGTGTAGATGCACGTGGTTGTGAAATTGACAGCGACGGTGATGGCGTACCTGATAGCCGCGACCGTTGTCCTGGAACACCTGCCGGTGCGAAAGTAGACGAGCATGGTTGTGAACTGGACAGTGATGGCGACGGCGTTGTCGATAGCATGGACCGATGCCCGAATACACCGAAGGGTACACCGGTTGACAACTATGGTTGTGAGCTGGCTGCCGAATACAAACTTGAGCACGTAAACTTTGAGTTCGATTCTGCCAAGCTGACAGCGGGTTCAACTGCAATGCTGGATGAAGGCGTCAAGATCCTGAAGCGTCATTCAGACCTGAAGGTCGAGATTGCCGGGCATACAGACAGCCAGGGTGCTGAAGAATATAACCAGGGCTTGTCCGAACGCCGTGCACAGGCAGTTGCAGACTACCTGATTGCCCATGGCGCTAACGGCAGCAACATCACTGTGAAGGGTTATGGCGAGAGCCAGCCGGTAGCAGACAACGGTACAAAAGAAGGCCGCGCGGCCAACCGCCGTGTCGAGTTGCGTCACTAAGTAGATAGAAGGCTTTAATCAGCCAGAAGGCCCGGCGGGTAAAACTGCCGGGCTTTTTTTGTGCTGGTTTTTTTGGATCCTACAAGAGTGGTGCTAATCGACCCGCGGCGACATGGGGGTATACCCCCATATCCCCACTCAGTTTCGCAGGTTCATGTTGACCGAAACCCCATACCTGGTAACCACTGGTTTCCATAAGTGGCAATGTCATCCCGGCGCAGGCCGGGACCTCCTCACGTTGTCGTTATTTTGAAAAGAG